>OLFZ01000400.1_pt1 | contig 48559 bp, 44 predicted proteins | sample 1604861 | NCBI WGS metagenome assembly OLFZ01 (sample SAMEA3888895, study PRJEB22519) | human gut metagenome | biome: human gut; feature: human-associated habitat; material: faeces | place: Denmark | collected 2011 | reverse complement strand
ACAAATCACGTGCTCTGGCCAACTGAGCTAAAGAGGCAAAATCCTTGCAGCCGTTTAACTGCGATTTAGGACTCGTTCTAAAACGGCTGCAAAGATACGACTTATTTTTCAACCGCCAAAACTTTTCGGCTTTTTTTTTACATATTACGTGATTTTTCTTTGAATTTTGTCAGCTGCACCTTCATTGCGTCCACGCAGAGGTCTACTCCCTCCTCGAAAGTGTCGCAGGTCTTCTCCACGAACAGAGTCTGTCCCGGCACTGCCACCGTGAGGCTTGTCTCCTTGTTCTGTGCTGTCGCGGGCTTTACCACCTTGAGCTGCACTTCTGCTGACTTGATATCCTCGAAAGTCTTCTCGAGCTTTGCGACTTTCTTCTCTATGAACTCCTGCAGTTTCTCTGTAGCGTCGAAATGTATCGACTGAATCTTGATCTCCATAGTTTCCTCCTTTTTCTTGGTTTAGGAGTACGGTATGCGTTAGTAGCTTGCGGCTCACTTACGTTTCCCGCACTTGGGTTAGTTAATATATAGGTTAATCTCTGGGATGTGCTTTACGGTATGCGTCGCGGAGCTGCCTGAAGGAAGTGTGGGTGTAGATCTCCGTTGTGGAGAGTCGCTCATGTCCGAGGAGCTTCCTCACGCTTTCGATGTCGGCGCCGTTGTCCAGCAGGGCTGTGGCATAGCTGTGACGCAGCACGTGCGGCGAGCGCTTCTTGAGTTTGCATACGAGCGAGAGGCTTTTCTTTACTGCCGTCCTCACTTGAATTGTGCTCATGCGTTGTCCGCGGTTGTCGGTGAAGAGTGCGTGTGTGGCACGTTCTGGCGTTTCTGCGTTGCGGCGTTCCTTATATCGGCTTATGGCTTCTGCCAGTTCGTCGCCGAAGGGTATGACGCGCTGCTTGCTGCCCTTTCCCATGACTCGCAGTTCCCGATTGTCGATGCTGACGTCTGCGTCGTCCAGTCCGATGAGTTCGGAGAGTCGCATTCCGGTTTCGTAGAACGTTATTATTATTGTACGCGTGCGTACACTATTATAGTCGTCGCCCCACTCCACTTGGTCGAGCAGCCGTTCCATCTCGTCTTCTCTCACGAACTGCGGCAGGGGTCTGCGCTTCTTCGGTCCGTTGACGGCGTAAGCCGGGTCGCGGCTGACCAGTCCGTGTGAGAGCGCGAACCTATAGAACGACTTGAGCGCCGACAGCCTTCGGCATACGCTTGTGGCTGTGTTGCCGCGGTCCATCATGTCCTCCATCCAGTCGCGGACGATGTCCGTGTCGACGGTCTCGAACGTGAGGTCTGCCTCCAGGCTATGGAAGTAGGCTTGGAACGCTTCCAGGTCTCTGCGATAGCTTTCGATGGTCCGTTCCGAGCGTCCGCGTTCATAGCGCATATAGTCGGTGAAATCCGTAATAGTCATAGGTCTTCACACTGTTTTTATTTCGTCAACGAAAATACGGCTTTTATTTCGTATCTCCAAATTTTTAGCTTAATATTTTTCGTTCCAACACATTTTTATCACATCTTTTCCCTTATAGACAAAAAAAGAGATGGCAAAAGCCGGTTTTAGCCTGACTTTTGCCATCTCCTGCCCCACCGTCGTCACATCCTTACACATACGTCAAGCATGCGGTCAGGCGGGTTTTCAATATCTTAAAAATGATTATATGTCTGTGTTAGTACACCTCCTGTTACATCTGTCCTCGCCGTCACTATATATATAATGTATAGGCGGGACCTTATTAGTTAGCGAATTGAGAAGCTGAGATTACTCCTCGTTGTCACGGAGCTGCTGTACGTAGATAGCGTGCTCCATCTTGAGTCTCTTAAGTACAGAAGGCTTGTTGTACTGCTGACGAGCGCGGAGTTCCTTCACAACGCCTGTCTTCTCAAACTTTCTCTTGAACTTCTTGAGAGCTCTTTCGATGTTCTCACCATCCTTAACTGGTACGATAATCATTTTGTTTTCTTTTGTTTAATTTGGTTATTAATTACGTTACTTCGTGGCATCATGCCACAAATGCGGGTGCAAAATTACTAATTATTTGTCAATCAGCCAATTTTTACAGCAACTTTCTTGTCAAAAAAGCATATCTTCCCGTCCGCCATGCAAATATCGCACAAAGAGTAAAAACATGTTACAAAATAAAAATTGATTATAGAGTTCCGTTTTGCTGTTTTTACGGTGTTTTGCTGTACAAACAGCACCCATGTTTAACAATAGCGCCACTTTTACAGTGCAATAGTGCCACTATTAGACAGTAAAAGTGGCGCTATTGCATGATAAAAGTGGCACTATTAGGATGTAAAAGTGGCGCTATTGCACCCCTATGATACATGCATTCATTGCACATTTCTTCGTCCGTCAGCATAATCAGCTGTGCGTCAATACACTATCGCTGCACGCTCAAAACTCAAGAATTTCGCACCAAAGATCTTGTTGTGCGCCGGGCTCATAGTATTGAGCGTTAGAAATGCAAATATTGTGTCGGACGGCAAGGCGTCCGCTATGCTTTTTGAGGCTATTCTGGTTGGCATTTAAGGACTTCATCAGGTAGCATCATACAGCAGTCGGCTTCGGACAAGGGAGGCTCCTTTAGGAAAAGTACATATATGACGTTTTTGCCCTGCGCGAACGGAGCCTTCTGGGTCTTGGCCTTCAGCTTCAAGAGAAGGCGGTCAGCATAATCAGCCGACTTCCATTTACATTCTCCCACAAGTATAGTGCCCCTGTCGTCTGCAGCCTCAGCAACAACGTCAAACTCCAGTTCGTCAAATCCTATCGGAGTCTTGCGTCCATCCTCGTACACGGGCACCTTTCCCCACCAGCGGCGAGCCATATTCCAAGTATGGCCGAAGAGCTGGTTACCGGAAACGGCTGTCTGACACAAGCGCTCCCATACATTTCCGACTAACGCGGGCAATCCGCTCTCTATCTTCTGCGTCACAAACCCGGTCCTGCCAAGAGCAAGCATCGAACGGTGTGGCTCAATGAACGTATAGTAGAAAGCCATGAAGTTGTCGTCTATGACATATAGCGTCTTCTTGGTCTTATCCTCGCTCTCGCCGAAGGGAACGTCTTTGCTGATGTACGACATCTCCGACAGAGCCGACAACGGCTTCGATATTTCGGTGGTTTTCTTGCCAATGGCTGACGCTACGGCGGAATATCTGGTATTGCCGTGTCCGATGGCGGTCATGATGGACTGGAACGGAGCTATATCGTTGGCCTCGTCAATAAACAATGACGTAGGTTCGCCGAAAAGGATGCCATGCTCGTCGAGCACAAGTTGGTCAATGGCTTCCTTCAGCGAAGAATATTCTTCCCTTAACGCCCAATAGCGAGGGACTCCGCCCCACACGCTATATTCCTCTATGGTGCTGACAGCATCAAGACACATAGCCTCCTGCCAATGCTGCGGACGGATGGGACGAAGATTAATCTTTTCATTGGCTCGTCCATAGAGAGGGTCAGACTTGTCGAGGACAAAATGCTGCATCATGCGTTGTGACGAGCCGCAAATGACGAGATGATAACGGAGCGTGCCGCTGTCTATGATGTTCTGCAATACGGACGGCAAAGAAGGATCCTTCTCCACCATATACGGAAACTCGTCAAGGACAAGCACGGTTCTGTCCTTGCAAACTCTGTTGAACGCCATAAGAATTGACTTCCATGACGGATAAAGGGGCATATCGAAGCCGCTGTACTGACAGGCTACCGTCCCTGCAAGAAGCGAAATCTGAACTTGACTTTCCTGACGTCCAGCCTCGAAATAGATGTCGTCCTCATTTATCACCCTCTTGAGCAATGTGGATTTGCCAAGACGACGTCGACCATAGATGACAACAAACTTACTCGTTTCTGAACCGAACGCCCTCTCAAGACGCTTCTGTTCCTTGCTTCTGTCTACGAATTCCATATTAAAAAAAATGATTTTTCAGAAAATGATTTCTGTAAATATGTTTTGCAAAAATACACTTTTCCAAGAGAACTTACAAGCGAACAGCACATTTTTTCTCGAGTGAACTTATGTATGTACTATTATTATGGATACAAAAAAAAGCAGCAAGCCGTCCTTGTTTGATAAGGAATGCTTGCTGCTTTTTGTCGCCAGCGACTGGCTTGCCAGTCCGGAAGACTTAACCTGCCGAAGCAGATTACTTTCCGTGGTGCTCGTCAGATACTGTCAACTTCTTGCGGCCATGTGCGCGGCGAGAAGCCAATACGCGACGACCATTCTTTGTAGCCATACGCTCACGGAAACCATGCTTGTTCACGCGGCGACGATTGTGCGGCTGAAATGTTCTCTTCATTGTCTTATTATTTTTTATTTGTTGATATTCACGCTTTTGGGTTGCAAAATTACTCATTATTTTTGAAATATCAAAAGATAGATGTGTTTTTAGCCTAAATATTTACGTTTTTTTTCGTTTATGACGCAATATAGAGCCGTTATAGGACAAATACAGGCTAAAAGAAGTAAAAAAACGTGCCACGTATGGTTTTATCTGAGTGATTTTCACTAACTTTGCAAAAAATTACAGGAATAACATATAAATAAATATTAATACAGCAATGATCAATTCACAAGACATCAAGATGGGAACTTGCATCCGTATGGACGGCAAGCTTTTCTTCGTCATCGACTTCCTTCACGTAAAGCCGGGTAAGGGCAACACTTTCATGCGCGTTAAGCTTAAGAACGTTGTTGACGGCCGAGTGCTGGAGCGTCGTTTCGACATCAGCGAGAAGCTTGAGGATGTACGCGTTGAGCGCCGCCCCTACCAGTATCTCTACAAGGAGGGTGAAGACTATATCTTCATGAACCAGGAGACATACGACCAGATTCCTATCGCTGGCAACCTCATCACTGGTGTTGACTTCATGAAGGAGAGCGACATCATCGAGGTGGTTTCAGATGCTTCTACAGAGACTGTCCTCTTCGGTGAGATGCCTGTTAAGACCAACCTCCGCGTTACTCACTCTGAGCCGGGCATCAAGGGCGACACAGCAACCAACACTCTCAAGCCTGCCACTCTCGAGACTGGCGTTGAGATCCGCGTGCCCCTCTTCGTTAACGAAGGCGACCTCGTTCAGGTGGACACTCGCGACGGCAGCTACCTGCAGCGCGTAAAGGAGTAATGTCCTGAGAGAAAGAAACATACTAACACATAAGTAAGAAAGAGTAAAAAAGTAGAAAGCATTGGGGGAGGATAACCATCACGCCCTTATATGCTCCTTACTTTTTTACTCTTTTTTTTCATAATACCCTGACAAACTATGATGTTCAGCATTATTATCCCCGTATACAACCGTCCGGACGAAGTGGACGAGTTGCTCGATAGCCTTACGCGCCAGACGGTGAAGGACTTCGAGGTGGTTATCGTGGAGGACGGTTCGGTGGTGTCGTGCCGCAGAGCGTGCGACAAGTATGAAGCCAAGCTCGACATCCAATACTTCGAGAAGGCTAACTCCGGACCCGGACAGAGCCGCAACTACGGCGTGGAGCGGGCCAAGGGCGAGTATGTGCTCATCCTCGACTCGGACGTGGTGTTGCCCGAGGGCTACATCGCTGCCGTCAGCGCCGAACTGGAGCGCGAGCCTGCCGACGCTTTCGGAGGTCCGGACAGCGCCCACTCGTCGTTCACCGACACGCAGAAAGCCATCTCTTACTCAATGACGTCGTTCTTTACGACGGGTGGCATCCGCGGCGGAAAGAAGAAGCTCGACAAGTTTTATCCGCGTTCCTTCAACATGGGAGTGCGCCGCGACGTCTACGAACGTCTCGGAGGATTCTCAAAGATGCGATTCGGCGAGGACATCGACTTCTCCATCCGCATCTTCAAGGCCGGCTGCCGCTGCCGCCTGTTCCCCGAAGCATGGGTGTGGCACAAGCGCCGCACGGACCTGAAGAAGTTCTTCCGTCAGGTCTATAACTCCGGCATCGCCCGCATCAATCTGTATAAGAAATACCCAGAGTCGCTGAAATTAGTGCACATGCTGCCGATGGTCTTCACGGTCGGCGTGCTGACAATGGCGGCTCTCTGCATAGCATTGCTCTTCCTCTGCCCCACCCTGGCTTGGCTGCCGCTCGTCCCCCTCGCCCTCTACAGCCTCATCATCTGCGCTGACTCGGCTCGCGAGAACCACAGTCTGCACATCGGCATCCTCAGCATCGCCGCCGCATACACTCAGCTGATGGGCTACGGCTTCGGATTCATCGAGGCATGGTGGAAACGCTGCGTAAGAGGAAAGTCGGAATTCTCGGCATTCGAGAAGAACTTCTACAGCTAAGAGAGTTGAGAGTTCTGAGTTGAGAGTTGAGAGTTATGATTACTCTAAGACTTCAATTATACTATAATTATATAGATTACTAACCTATTGAAAAATCATTGGTATGCTACAACGTAAAGAACCAATAATAAAAGTAAAGTCTGAAGCTTTTGCCATTAGGGTGATAAAGATGTATAAATATCTGAACATTCAGAAAAATGAATACATCTTGTCCAAACAGATTCTTCGGAGCGGCACGAGTGTAGGAGCCAATGTAAACGAAAGCAGAAACGCGCAAAGCACCTTAGATTTTATCAATAAACTAAGTATAGCATTAAAAGAAGCAGACGAAACTACATATTGGTTGAAATGTCTTTATGGTGGAGAATATATCACAGAGACGCAATTCAAGTCAATGTATAATGACATCCAAGAGATAACTCGAATATTAGTAAAGATTGTCAAAACGACTAAAGAAAGAAGCCACAAATGAAAAAGGATACCAACATAACAATCAACTCTCAACCCTCAACTCTCAACTCCCAACTGGCTTATGCCATAAGCCGTTGGGCTGAAGAAGACCGTCCTCGCGAGAAGCTGCGCGACAAGGGAGCGGAGACGCTTACTGACGCCGAGCTGCTTGCCATCCTTATCGGGTCCGGATCGACGAAGGAGAGCGCCGTGCAACTCATGCAGCGCATCATCAGCGACTGCGACGGCAATCTTAACACGCTCGGCAAGATGCAACTGCGTGAGCTGACGGCATATAACGGCATCGGTGAGGCGAAGGCCATCACCATTCTGGCGGCGTGTGAGCTGGGCAAGCGACGAGCTGCATGCAAGGCTGCCGACCGCCCCGACATGGGTTCGGCGCAGGCTGTATACGACTTCATGCACCCCAAGATGCAGGACCTCGACACGGAGGAGGCATGGGTGCTGCTCATGAACCAGCGCTTCCGCCTCATCAAGTCGGTGAAGCTGTCGCACGGCGGACTGTCCGAAACGGCTGTGGACGTCCGCGTCATCCTGCGCGAGGCTCTCCTCGCCAACGCCACCGTCCTCACCCTCATCCACAACCATCCCTCCGGCAACGCACGCCCCTCAGCTGACGACGACCGCATCACCAAGAAGCTGAAGACAGCCTGCGAGACAATGCGCCTCTACATGGTGGACCACGTTATCATCACAGACGGAGCTTACTATAGCTACGCCGAGGAAGGAAGGATATGAGGAATTAGGAGTTAGCGTCCCCTCTCATCACAGTTCCTTCACACGCTCTTCGAATGTGGTCCGGTCGCCAAGTGCCTCGTTGCGGTATTTGGTGCGATAATTATACACCGTGCTGTTGGCAAGTCCGAGGAACGTGGCTATCTGCTGGCTGTTGTCCACACCGAGCCTTATGAGCGCAAAGACGCGTAACGCCATGCTGAGCCTGGTATCGTCCTTGAGCTGTATGCGGCTTTCAGGCAAAACGAGGGCGTTAAATCCGGAAATGAAGTTGGGGAAGATACTGAGAAAGATACGGTCGAAATGGTCGAACAGTCCGTCACGGGCATCTTCGCTCATGCTAAGCATCTGCATCACCTGCTCCAGCTCCTTATAGTTTTTGCTTCTGAAGAGCTTGCCTATCTTCTTTATGGTCTTGTCAGCCTGGTCGATATACGTGGAACAGAGTCCGAAGAAGGTGCCGATATATCCCTCCTTGATAAGATTGGCCTCAGAGAGACTGCGGTTGATGGCACGGTTCTGGTCGTAGAGTCGCACCAACTTGTCATTGGTGTCGGTGAGCTGACGGTTTATGGATCTGATTTTGGCGTTTCTCGCCTTCACCTTGCGGTGTTGCATGAAGGTATAGATGAAGAGAAGAAGAAGCACAAAGAACATGCCGCCTATGACGGCAAGCGAGACGGTGACGATGCGCTGCTTGTCGTTAATTTGGTCCAGATAACGGGCGTTGATGTCCTCAAGATCGTGAATGGCCCAGTCGCGTATCTTGCCACCGAAACGGGTCTGCGACATATAGGCATACTTGATGTATGTCTGCGCACGCTTCACGTCACCCTGCTCCTTCAGTATACGGCTGGTATTATAGATGGCTATACCGTCGTACGTGGCAGTCTCGACATCGCAGATGGCAGCCATCAGCAGGTATTGCATGGCCTCGTCCTGACGGCCCATTTCGTCAAGCGTATTGAAGCGGTTGAAGCAGACGACGGCAAATTCGTGTGTCCACGGCTTTATGGTTTTCGCCCAAGCATCGCACGTGGCCAAAGCCTTCTTGAGTTGTCCGACTTCAGCCTGCTGACGTAAGAGCAAGCTGAAGTATTGCTGCTCATGAGGCGCCACATATTCCATCACCTTATCATTCATCTGGAGCGCAATGGCCTTGAAGCGTTTCTTGTCACGGTCATTGTGCGTATAGAACTCCAGTTGTCCGTACAGCGCTCCGCAAGCGTCATAATAGTCGGCCTCTATTCCTTCTATGCCGTATTGCCTTACGCTGTCTATTATCATCTGACATTCCGCATAATAGCCCGCCTTTATATACTGTCTGGCAAGTCGGCAGCGATTGCGGTTGGCACTACGCATGTCCCCTGCCGCAGTGGCCGCATCTATGCCCCGCTGCAACCATACGATTGCAGAGTCGTTATTATATGTGCGATATTCATCGCATAATCGGCTGATGATGGTGTTTCGCTCTGCCCATATCTTCGCAGTGCCAAGTGCGGACATGAGGGCAGAGATGCGTTCTTCGCGCACCTTACGGTATTGTTCGCAATGTTCCACAGCATTGTCGAGCCGTTGGAGCAATGACTCTAACGACTCATCGGAGACACGAGACGGAGTGTTTTGGGCTATGGCGCACATAGGCAACCATAAAAGAAAGGTTAGTACGATTCTTATTATTGCGTTCATTTCTTGATTCTTTTTACACAGCAAAGATAAGTAAAAATGACTTTACCACCAAGAAAAAGCATCGTTATTAGCCATTAGAGCCTTAATTAGGCTTCTTTTTCTGCTACTATTTCAGACCTTCATAACAAATGCTAACCGCTTGAATATCAGCGGATATACATAAACAAACGCTCTCCTATCCACTACTATTTCACTACTTTACGTCCACAGCATCATTTTAATAACTAACTTTGCCGCAGAGAAAAACCTAACTCTTTCATAACTTTTATTTTCAACGAATTAATCTAAGTGTAACCTAAAGACGAAAAAGTATGAGTGAACCTAATCATTCTTTGCTGATGGCAATGATCACAGCCGGACTGTTCGGAGCCGGAACGGGCACCGTCTTCGCCAACCAGCACCAAGATGCCAGCGCCTCAGCCGGTACGAAAATCACAAATGTACAGACAGCTAACAACTTCGCTTTGCAGCAAACTAACACCCGTTCGCTCACGGGTAAGGTGCTTGACGAGAGCGGCACACCTATTATTGGTGCAACCATTTCGGTGGAAGGCTCGAAGATGAAGGCTGTAACAGATATTGACGGAAACTTCAAGCTTAACATTCCCGAGAAGGCACAGAACATTACGGTAAGTTATGTGGGTGCCACTACACAGACCATAAACGTAGCAGGACGCTCCAACGTAACGGTAAGCATGAAGGACGACACCAACATGCTCGACCAGGTGGTGGTGGTGGGCTACAACCTCGTGAAGCGTAGCCAGATAACCGGAGCCATCCAGGAAGTAAGCGGAAAGAAGATTGAGAACCAGACTTCGGCTTCGCTCGAGGACCGTATGCAGGGTCGCGTGGCTGGCTTGCTCATCTCTTCAGGTTCGGCACAGCCGGGCAGCAACGACGTTAAGATTCGTATTCGCGGTACCGGATCGATCAACGGCAGCAACACACCGCTCTACATTCTTGACGGCAACGAGATAGAGGCAGCACAGTTTGCTTCGCTCAACGCCAACGACATCGCGGACATCCAGGTGCTCAAGGACGCATCGTCAACAGCCATCTACGGTTCGCGCGGTGCCAACGGTGTTATCGTCATCACCACAAAGCAGGGTGTTGCAGGCAAGGTGCAGGTTGGCTACTCCACAAAGCTCAGCGTGTCGAAGATGCGTGCACCCAAGTCGCGCATGATGACCGGTGCCGAGAACATCCTCTATCAGACATATTGCGCAGAGGCATCGCCCAACTCAAAGGCGTTCCCTCTCATGTATCTGCTCTCACTTGAGGCCAAGGAGAAGAACGGCACCATCTCTGCTGATGAGCTTACCACACTCAACAGCGGACGCGACCGTCTTACAAAGGCACGCGCCACTAACACGGACTGGATGGACGAGATGACGCAGAACGGATTCTCTATGGACCACAGCATCTCGCTGTCTGGCGGCAACGACCGTACCAAGTATTATGTTTCAGGTTCGTATATGGACCAGCAGGGTTCGCTGCGCGGTTCGGAGATGAAGCGTTATAACACCCGTATGAACCTCACAAGCAAGATAAACAATATCTTCGACTTCGGCGTAAACATGAGTATCGGCTACTCTAACAGCAAGACTTCCGACCCGAGCACCGGTGAGGGACGCTATTCATGGGCCAACCCTTGGTTCACCGGACTACTCGCTTATCCGTACGAATCGCCGGAAGACTGGATTAACGGCGACAATCCGACACTCATCCTTAAGTATTTCGACCGTGACCGCAAGTTGTTCAGAATGGTGGGAACCGCTTATCTCAACGCACGCATCACAGACTGGCTGCGCTTCAGAACAAGCTACGGCATCGACTACTATAACCGCAAGAACATGACGTCGCTTGACCGCAACCACCCCAAGGCTGTCAAGAATCATGGCTATCTCAGCCAGAACACGTCAGACACACGTTACTATACATGGACCAACACATTGAACTTCAACCATACGTTTGCTGCAAAGCACATGGTTTCGGGCGTGTTGGGTATGGAAATGTATGACCGTACGTACTCCGGATTCAATCAGACCGGCTACGACCTCGACCAGTTTATGACAGACACACCTGCCGGTATCGGCGACAAGACGGGCGCTTCGGACTATCCACCATCTATCGGAGGATCAAGAACACGCAACAACCTCCTGTCTTACTTCACACAGTGGGCTTACACCTACGACCACCGCTATGACGTTTCGGCCAGCTTGCGCTATGACAGCTCGTCAAAGTTCGTTGGCAGCAACAAGCACGCTGTGTTCTGGTCGCTCGGTGCAGGATGGAACATGAACAACGAGAAGTTCCTCAAGGACGTGAAGTGGATTGACCAATTGAAGGTGCGTGCCAGCGTGGGTACCAACGGCAACCAGGACGGTATCGGCGACTTCGTGTCGTTCACCGGTTACGGCAAGACATCGTATAACGGCAACTCAGGCTATGTGCGTAACGAAATAGGCAACCCGGACCTCAAGTGGGAGACATCACGCCAGTTCGACTTCGGTGCTGACTTCAAGGCTTTCAACAACCGCCTCAGCCTCTCTATCGACTACTATGACAAGAAGACCAAGGACTTGCTGATGTTCAAGAAGATATCACACCTCTCTGGTTTCTCACAGATTCCGACCAATGCCGGTTCGATTGTCAACCGCGGTATAGAGCTTGCATTCTCCGTTACTCCTATCAAGTCAGAGGTGGAATGGACCATCGGCGGTAACATCAGCTACAACACCAACAAGATCACTGACCTCGGCGCTTGGGCAAACGCTGAGAACAAGTTCGTGGACGGAGACAACCTCTACGAAGTGGGCAAGGCGCTCGGCACATGGTATATGGTGGAATGGGCTGGCGTTAACCCCGCAGACGGCGAGGTGCAGTTCTATAAGGCTGACGGCACAAAGACGGAGAACATCAACGAGGCTCCGCTGGTGGACAAGTTCAAGTCGTACGAGATTCCTTGGTATGGCGGTTTCCACACCACAGTGGGATATAAGGGCTTCGAGCTCTCTGCCAACTTCTCGTTCGCATTCAACTACTACATCATGAACTCGGCCCGCTGGTATATCGACAACCACGCATTCAACGGCAACAAGCCCGCATACATGCTCACAATGTGGCGCAAGCCGGGCGACGTGACCAACATCGCACGCTATGACGCCAAGAACAACCCGAGCCCCTGGGCATCACAGTTCCTCGAAGACGCTTCTTACCTGAAGCTGAAGACACTCCGCCTGGCATACACACTGCCGCAGTCGCTGCTCAAGAAGCAGAAGCTGGTGCGCTCAGCATCTATCTATCTGCAGGGCGAGAACCTCTTCACCGTAACCAACTATTCAGGTATGGAACCGGAAACAAGCGGCGGTACCGACGAGATGATCTATCCCACTCCGCGCGTGTTCACCGTCGGACTGAATGTCAACTTCTAACATAAAACATAGCCGATATAAACATAAGTATATAATTATGAAAGTATCACATATTATAATAGGTATAGCCGCAGTGATGGGCTTTACCGCTTGCGATTTCACAGACCTCACTCCTACCGACAAGGTGGGTGACAGCCAGATAAAGACTGACGTTTCTACATTGAAGCAGTCGCTCAACGGTGTCTACTCGAAGGCATCATGGACCGTAACCATCGGTTCGACAGCCACCCTCTCGGACGACGTGATAAAGGGAGGACAGAACGGTGGCGCACATGACGACTCGTACAAGTGGACATACAGTGCATCAACGGGCGACCACAACGACCTCTGGGCAAGCTACTACTCCGTAATAGCCGAGGCCAACAATTTCCTTGAGAACGCTGAGGGCGTGAAGGCTGAGACAGAAGCAGACAAAGCCACTCTGAACGACATCAAGGGCAATGCCATCTTCCTCCGCTCTTACTATTATTTCGATCTGCTCCGCTTCTTCGCTGACTTCAACGACAAGCAGTCATACGGCATACCGTATACTGACAAGGCTGTCATCCTCGAAACTCTCGGACGCAACTCAGTGGAAGAATGCTTCAAGGCTCTTGAGAACGACCTTACTAACGCCGTATCGCTCCTCCAGAACGAGCATCCGCAGAACAACGGCTACGCATCGAAGGACGCAGCACGTGCGCTGCTTGCAAGAATCTATCTCTATGAGAAGAACTATGACAAGGCTTACGCTACTGCAGAGCAGGTGCTCAACGCCAATCCCATAGCAAGCATCAGCGAATATCCCGCTGTGTGGACTGACAACACCACAAAGGAAGTGCTCTTCAGCCTCAACCGTACTTCTAAGGACGAGAAGCTCGGCGAAGTGTTCTTCTGGGCTGACAACAGCAGCTTGTTCGAGGCTGCTCCGAACTTCATCGCCAGCTTTGACCCTAACGACATCCGCCTTAATCTGTTCGTAGACGACGGCGTAGACCGCGACATGGTTCCAGTGAAGCGCATCATCAAGCACAAGGGAGCAACGGACAACGTAGGTCTGGTAAACGAAAAGCTGCTCCGCTCATCGGAGATGCTCCTCATCATGGCAGAGGCAAAGGCACAGACTGACGTCAACGAGGGAAGCCGCCTGCTCAACCAGTTGCGCAAGGAGCGCATCATAGGATGGAGCACCACAACATACGCTTCAAAGGAAGAGCTGCTCAAACAGATTGAGCTGGAACGCAGACACGAGCTTTGCTTCGAAGGCCACCGCTGGTTTGACCTCCGCCGTTGGGAACTGCCCATCGTGAAGAGCGAGACAAACAAGACTCTTGAGGTCGGAGATTTCCACCGTCTCATGCCTATTCCGAAATCGGAGATGGAGGCAAACCCTGTCATCGCTAAGCAGCAGAACAAAGGCTATTGATAGGTTCATGTCTCAACATACTTAGGATTATCTAAAAAAAGAAGGGGCCGGGCTGTTAACCAGTCCGGCCTCATGTGTAAGAAACGCATACTTATAAAACGCATACTTATAAAGAATATATATAAACAGCTATGAACAAACTCTCTCTGTCTGCAGTGCTCTTCTTAGCGACTGCACTGGCTTCGCATGCCGCTACGGACCGTACCACCGACAAGCCTGCCACATCTTACGTCAACACGATGATAGGCACAAGCGGTATGGGACACACCTTCCCCGGCGCATGCGCTCCGTTCGGCATCGTACAGCTGAGCCCCGAAACAGACACCATCCCGCACAGCGTGAACGGCAAGTATCAGGGCAAGGTATACGAATACTGCGCCGGATATCAGTATGACGACAAGACCATCGTAGGATTCAGTCACACACACCTCAGCGGAACAGGACATTCAGACCTTGGCGACATAATGCTCATGCCGCAGGTGGGACAGCTGCGCCTCAATCCCGGCACGGCAGACAATCCTGACGCCGGTTATCGCTCGCGTTTCTCTCACGCCACCGAGCACTCACGTCCAGGCTACTACGAGGTGACACTGGCAGACTATGACATCAAAGCTCAGTTCACCGCCACCCAGCGTGTCGGCGTACATAAGTATACTTACCCTAAAGGTGACGACAGCCGTCTGATTCTCGACATGCTTCACGGCATTTACAATTACGACGGCAAGGTGTTGTGGTCAAGCATCCGCGTGGAGAACGACACGCTGCTTACCGGATACCGCATCACCAACGGTTGGGCTACATGCAACTACACTTACTTTGCCATCGCGCTAAGCAAGCCCATCAAGAGCTATGGCTATCACGACATGAAGAATCCCGACTACCGCGGATTCACAAGCAAGCTGAAGCTGCACGACAACTTCCCGGAGATGAACGGACGCCACATCGTGGCTTTCTTCAATTTCGACAACAACGACTCGCAGGAGCTTGTAGTGAAGGTGGCACTCTCCGGCGTGAGCACAGCAGGAGCCATAAAGAACCTCAATGCGGAAGCGGCAGGCAAGTCGTTCGACCGTATCTGCGCCGAAGCAGACAAGATGTGGAACGACGAACTCGGAGCTGTGAAGTGCGAGGGAACAGCCGACCAGAAGGCTATGCTCTACACTTCGCTATATCATACGATGATAAATCCGTCTGTATACATGGACGTAGACCATCAGTATCGCGGACTCGACGGCAACATTCACCGCGCAGAGGGATTCACCAACTACACCATCTTCTCGCTTTGGGACACCTACCGCGCCCAGCATCCGCTGCTCGGACTCTTCAAGACAAGCCGTAACACGGACATGGTGCGCTCGATGATTGCACACCAGCAGCAGAGCGTACATCACCTGCTTCCCGTATGGAGCCTTATGGGCAACGAGGGCTGGTGTATGACGGGATATCATGCTGTGCCAGTTGTGGCAGACGCCATCGTGAAGGGAGCAGACGTAAACAAGGACGACGCCTTCAAGGCTATGTTGGCAACAGCCACATGCCCTTACTATGAGAGTCTGGGCGACTACATGAAGCTCGGTTATGCACCCTTCGACAAGTATAGCACAGCGGCATCCAACACTCTCGAATACTCTTACGACGACTTCACGCTGTACGCAGCAGCGAAGGCTGCAGGACGAAACGACATAGCAGAAGAGTTTGCGAAGCGTGCCCTTTACTATCGCAACACTTTCGACACCAACGTAGGCTTTGCATCGCCACGAAAGGCCAACGGCGAATTTAAGGCTGACCTCGACCCCTATCAGACTTACGGCGAGGGATTCATAGAGGGCAACTCATGGAACTTCTCGTTCTCTGCACCGCAGGATGTCAACGGCCTCATCTCTCTGTTCGGCGGCGACCGTAACTTTGTGGACAAGCTCGACCAGCTCTTCAACATGGATCTGCCGGCGAAATACTATAAGGACAACGAGGACATCACAGCAGAATGTCTGGTCGGAGGATATGTTCACGGCAACGAACCGAGCCATCACATCCCCTATCTCTATGCGTGGACATCGGCTCCGTGGAAGACACAGCTGTGGATGCGAACCATCATGAACAAGATGTATCGCAACCACATACGCGGTCTCGGCGGCAATGACGACTGCGGACAGATGTCGGCATGGTATATCTTCTCCGCAATGGGATTCTATCCCGTCTGCCCCGGAACTGACCAGTATGTGCTCGGCGCTCCATACATGCCTTACATTGACATGCAGCTCGAGAACGGCAAGCACATCATCGTAAAGGCTCCTGGCGTGAGCGACAAGAACCGCTACGTGCAGAGCGTGAAGATAAACGGCAAGCCCTACTCGAAGATGTACGTCACACACGGAATGCTCACAGCAGGATGCACCATCGAATTCAAGATGGGAAGCAAGCCCAACAAGACGCGTGGCATAGCTCCCGAGGACAAGCCATTCTCAATGACAAGGTAAACAATAAAAAACACACAAGACTATGAAAATATCTAACATACATACATTAGCGATTGCCGCACTCTTGGCTCTCTCTTCATGCGGAACCTCGCGTCAGGTTGCTAACGACGGTGCGTCTATTGCAGGCGGGCTGAAGGAGACCAAGAAGCAGACTATTGCTGCAAAACGCTGGAAGACCTTCTCCATTCCGGAGATAAAGTTCGAGGACAAGGCGCCTAAGAGCAACGGATCGCAGATTTACCATGCACTTATCACAAACCCGGACGCATATATAAATAAGGTGGCACGTGAGGTGCTCAACACCTTATACTATTCAGAGAAGGACAGCATACCCGCCATCCATCAGCTGCTCTACACCCTTGAGGACACTGACGGCATATCGGCAAAGGACGGCAATGACGGATATATAACCATATTCTACAGCACTCGGCACATCGAACGCTCGTTCAAGGACAACGACACGGCACGTGTGGACTTCGAGACACGCGGCGTACTGCTACACGAACTGACACATGCCTTCCAGCTTGAACCGCAAGGCATCGGCGACTATGGATCGAACAAGACATTCTGGGCGTTCATCGAGGGCATGGCAGACGCCGTTCGCGTCATCAACGACGGCTTCCACGGCGAGACAGACCGACCCAAAGGCGGCAGCTATAAGGACGGATATCGCAAGACGGGATATTTCCTTGCCTGGATTCAGAACACGAAAGACAAGGACTTCCTACGCAAGTTTAATCGCACCGCTCTCGAAGTGGTGCCCTGGTCGTGGGACGGTGCCATACAGCGCATCTTCGGAAAAGACTGCACGATGGACGCATTGTGGCACGAATATCAGGTGGCAATGGGCGACATCAAGTAACAAACTGAATAAACAATGACAATAATGCAGATAAAGAAAATAATAGTTTCGCTCGCCGTGCTTGCCGCACTTCCTTGTGCGGCAGCCGGCAAGCATCACACCCCCCGAAAGGTTGCGACAACGAAGACACCTGCCGACTACGTCAATCCGTTTGTCGGTACGGACGGATTCGGCAATGTCTATCCAGGTGCACAACTGCCGTTCGGCGGCATTCAGATAAGTCCAGACACGGACGAGCACTACTATGACTGTGCCTCCGGCTACAAATGGAACCGCGCTTCCATCCAGGGCTTCTCGCTGACACACCTCAGCGGTACGGGCATTCCTGACCTCGGCGACTTCCTCTTCATGCCCGGTACGGGTACGGCGAAGCTCTCTCCCGGTACTGACGAGGCGCCTGACAGCGGCTATCGTTCACGTTTTTCTCACAACGACGAGACGGCACAGCCCGGATATTACGCCGTACGGCTGACCGACTATGACGTAAAGGCGGAGATGACGGCGGGAATGCGCAGCGGAATGTTGCGCTTCACATACCCGAAAAGCGACAGCGCCTTTGTGCTGATAGACATGAATCACACACTTTGGCAGAAGTGTGCATGGGCTAATCTGCGCGTGGAGAACGATTCCACCATCACCGGATATAAGCTCGTAAAGGGTTGGGGACCTGAACGCCACATCTATTTCCGCGCCGTATTCTCAAAGCCGTTCACTGACTTTATGATTTATCAGAACCATAAACCGGTGGTATACAACACCTCACGATTCCGCAGCAACCGCGAGGCATGGGGCGAAGGACTTATGTTTACTGCCCGATTCGGCACCGACGAAGGCGAACAGATAACCGTACGCACAGCCATTTCGGCCACAGGTACGGACGGTGCCGCCGTGAACATGCAGGAACTGGAAGGCAAGACGTTCGACGGAGTGCGCCGTAAAGCTTACGACCGATGGAACCGCGAACTGTCGCGCTACGTAATAGAAGGATCCGAAACGCAGAAGCGCACATTCTATACTTCGGCATACCACGCAGCTCTCTGCCCCTTCGTCTACGACGACGCTGACGGCAAGTATCTCGGGCTCGACAAGAATGTGGAGCGCGAGCAAGGATTCACCAATCTCACCGAATTCTCACTGTGGGACACTTATCGTGCCTTCCATCCGCTGATGAACCTCGTACATCAGGACATCCAGGCTGATGTGGCCAACTCTCTGCTTGCCCATTACGACAAGAGCGTGGAGAAGATGCTGCCTTACTGGTCGTTCGGAAGCAACGAGACGTGGTGTATGATAGGCTATCACGCCGCAGCGGTACTGGCCGACATGATAGTGAAGGACGTGAAGGGATTCGATCATGAGCGTGCGTTCAAGGCTATGGTCACCACGGCAATGAACAATCACTACGACTGTCTGCCTGAATACAGACAGCTGGGTTACGTGCCGTTCGACAAGGAAGCCGAGTCCGTATCGAAGACTCTGGAATATGCTTACGACGACTATGCCATTGCGCAAGCGGCTCTCAAGCTCGGCCATAAGCACGAATACGAGTATTTCCTCAACCGTGCCATGAGCTATCAGAACCTGCTCGACCCCGACACGAAGTATATGCGAGGACGCGACATGGAAGGCAACTGGCGCACACCTTTCGCTCCCGTAGCCTATCAAGGCCCGGGTTCGGTAAACGGATGGGGCGACATCACCGAAGGATTCACCGTACAGTATCACTGGACAGTTCCGCAGGACGTGCAGGGACTCATCAATCTCATGGGACGCGACACGTTTAAGGCACGCCTCGACTCGCTCTTCCAGTACGAACTGCCTGAGGACATTCCCGGCGCACACGACATTCAGGGACGCATCGGAGCCTACTGGCACGGCAACGAACCATGCCACCACGTCACTTACCTATACAACTATATTGGTGAGGGATGGCAATGCCAGAAGTGGGTGCGCAACATCATCGACAGCTTCTACGGCGACCAGCCCGGCTCGCTATGCGGCAACGACGACTGCGGACAGATGTCGGCATGGTATATATTCAACTGCATGGGATTCTATCCCGTATGTCCTTCGAGCGGCATCTATAACATAGCTTCACCGGCATTGCCTGCCATCGACGTGACGATGTCAAACGGAAAGCACATCAGCGTAACCACGAAGAACTGGAGCAAGAAGGCGGTATACGTCAGCCAAGTGCTGCTCAACGGAAAGAAGCACACCAAGTCATACCTTACATGGGACGACATAAAGGACGGAGCTGACATACTGTTCGTGATGAGCACCAAGCCTAACCGAAAGTGGGCCACTGCCGTAGAAGACATAGCGCCGTCAGTGTCCTTACCGGGCAAGACGCTTCTCTATAAGCCGATGTCGCAGCCACAACTATAGGCCAGACCACCAATTAATAACAAGATGTTGACCTTAATTCGGATTATTTTCCCTAAATTTGCAGATATATAACAAGAAACAGAGCAAAAGAGATATGACACAAGAAGAAAAGACACAGTTGGAAGAGCGCATCGTGGATGTGCTCAAGACTGTCTACGACCCCGAAATACCAGTCAACATCTACGACCTCGGACTTATCTATAAGATTGAGGTGAACGATGAGAGCGACGTCGACATCGACATGACCTTCACAGCACCGACATGTCCCGCTGCCGACTTCATCCTCGAAGACGTAAGACAGAAGGTGGAGGGACTCGAAGGCGTGCATAGCGCCGTCGTCAACCTCGTCTTCGAACCCGTATGGGACCAGAGCATGATGACGGAAGAGGCTAAGTTTGAACTGGGTTTCGACTAAACAACAAAAAAAACTGATTGAGGATGAAAAACGTATATTTCCTTAGCGATGCCCACCTCGGCTCGTGGGCCATCGACCACAGCCGCACGCAGGAGCGACGGCTGGTTCGTTTCCTTGACAGCATAAAGACAAAGGCGCGCGCCATCTACCTCCTCGGCGACATGTTCGACTTCTGGTGCGAGTGGCGCTACGTGGTGCCTAAGGGCTACACGCGCTTCCTCGGCAAGCTGTCCGAACTGACCGACATGGGTGTGGAGGTGCACTTCTTCACCGGCAACCACGACATCTGGACATACGGATACTTGCAGGACGAATGCGGACTCATTGTCCACACGAAGCCGGAGACAGTGGAGATATACGACCGCATCTTCTATCTTGCTCACGGCGACGGACTGGGCGACCCAGACCGCAAGTTCAAGCTGCTCAGCCGTGTGTTCCACAACAAGACATGCCAGCGCCTCTTCGCCATGCTACATCCGCGATGGGCGATGTGGTTCGGTCTGACGTGGGCTCGCGACTCTCGTCTGAAGCGTGCCGACGGCAAGGAGCCTCCTTACATGGGCGAGGACAAGGAATACCTGGTGCAGTTTGCCAAGCATTACATGAAGACGCACAAGGACGTAGACTACTTCATGTTCGGTCACCGTCACATCGAGCTTGACCTATTCCTTTCGAAGAAGACCCGTCTCATGATTCTCGGCGACTGGATAACGCAGTTCACCTACGCCGTGTTCGACGGCGAGCACATGTTCCTGGAGGAATACGTAGAGGGAGAAAGCCAACCGTAAACGACATAAGATAATAATAAAAGTAGCGGAGGTCTCCGGCCTCCGCAGCAAGCAAGAATAACACAAGTAATGTTACTAATTTGTTTGCTGCGGAGGCCGGAGACCTCCGCTACTTTTATATTCTTATATTCGATTAGAGAGCGAACTTGTAACCAAGAGTAATCTGGAATACGCTGTTCTTAGAGTCGCCACCGTCAGCAATATTTGTTACGCCGAAGTTATAGCGAGCGTCGAAGACAACATTGCTATACTCATAGCTAAGACCAACGGGGATAGAGAAGTCGAACGACTCTGCGCCAACATCTTCAGCCTCAACAGAAGCTTTACCACCACTCAACTTCTGCTTATCGCTGACATTGAAGGCAGGCTGAACACCGAGCTTAACGGCCAGACCCTTAGTTACGTACACGTTAGCGAGGATAGGAATGTTGATGTAGTCGAGCTTAGTTGTTAATGTAACACCATCTTCCTTCGCCTTATTACCCTGCATAGAGTAAATCAAGCCAGCGCTGACGCTGAAGATGTCAGTTGCCTGGTATTCTGCCTCTACACCTGCTGCGAGACCGATGCGCGGGTCAGCGCCGTCAGACTTTGTGAGGGATGCTACGTTCATACCGATTTTCGGCTGCAATGTAAAAGTGCCGACTGCCTGCTGTGCGTAAGATGCTACAGATGCGAGCATCACTACTGCCATAAGTAAAATCTTCTTCATAATAATGAATCTAGTTTGTTAATTGATTTTGATTTAGCTTTATTCGGAATCATTACTGATACCGATTGCAAAGATAGAGCAAAAAGGAATACCATCAAAGCGTTTTTGTTACTTTTCTTACGTTTTTCATCCAAAAAATTGGTCGGAATTTCCTTTTGAGGTTTATTTTAATAGAAAACAGCCATCAGAACTTGACTTTTAAAGAAAAAAAGCCATGTAAGCATACAAGAAAGCAACAAGGGCTGTAGAGCAAATTAATTGAGCCCTATTGCCACTCGTATGAAAATAATTTACTACTTTTGCAAAGTGTATGTGACAATCTCGCAGTATAAGCGAAATCGTACTATACACCATCACCTTGACAATAAACTTTTAAGTATTCTATAAAAGAAAATTATGAATTTACTTGAACACATCGTTGCGCGCGCAAAGAGCGACAAACAGCGCATCGTGCTCCCTGAAGCAACAGAGGAGCGCACACTTAGAGCTGCCGACCGTGTACTGGCCGACGACCTCGCCAACCTTATTCTTATCGGCAACCCCGACGAGCTGAAGAGCCTCGCAGAGAAGTGGGACCTCCACAACATCGACAAGGCCACTATCGTCGACCCGCTGAACAACCCCAAGGCAGAGGAGTATGCCGAACTGCTCGCAGAGCTTCGCAAGAAGAAGGGCATGACCATCGAGCAGGCTCGCGAGCTGGTGAAGAACCCGCTCTACCTCGGATGTATGATTATCAAGACTGAAGGTGCCGACGGACAGATCTCTGGCGCTCTCAGCACAACGGGCGACACTCTTCGTCCCGCTCTCCAGATTATCAAGTGCGCACCCGGCGTGACATGTGTTAGTGGAGCCATGCTTATGCTCACACACGAACATCAGTACGGCGACGACGGCATCATCGTAATGGGCGACGTTGCCGTAACTCCGGTTCCTACAGCTGACCAGCTGGCACAGATTGCCGTTTGCACAGCTCAGACAGCCCGTTCGGTAGCCGGCATCCAGGATCCGCGCGTTGCTATGCTCAGCTTCTCTACAAAGGGTTCGGCAAAGCACGAGGTGGTGGACAAGGTAGTGGAGGCCACACGCATCGCTCACGAGCTCGCTCCCGACCTCAAGCTCGACGGTGAGCTTCAGGCTGACGCAGCTCTCGTTCCTGCCGTAGGCGAGAAGAAGGCTCCCGGTAGCCCCATCGCTGGTCACGCCAACGTTCTCGTTGTTCCATGCCTCGAGGTGGGCAACATCTCATACAAGCTGGTTCAGCGCCTCGGCGACGCCATCGCCATCGGCCCGATTCTCCAGGGTATCGCCCGTCCGGTGAACGACCTCTCACGCGGTTGCTCAGTGGACGACATCTACTACATGGTAGCGATTACCGCATGTCAGGCAATGGACGCAAAGAAGTAATGTCGCGTTATTACAAATAAATCAAAATTCAAAAATCATAATATGAAAATATTAGTGCTTAACTGTGGAAGTTCTTCCATCAAGTACAAGCTTTACAATATGGACGACAACTCTGTGCTGGCTGCAGGCGGTGTTGAGCGTATCGGCCTCGACGAGGCATTCATTAAGGTTACTCTCCCTAACGGCGAGAAGAAGAAGATTATGCACGACATGCCGGATCACAAGGAAGGCGTCAACTTCGTGTTCCAGTGCCTCCTCGATTCTGAGATCGGTGCCATCAAGAGCCTCGACGAGATCGACGCTGTCGGACACCGCATCGTGCAGGGTGGCGACCTCTTCGAGAAGAGCGTCATCGTGGACAAGTCTGTAGAGGACGGCATCGAGAGCCTCTGCGACCTCGCTCCCGTTCACAACGCAGGTCACCTCAAGGGTCTGCGTGCCGTGGACAAGCTCATGCCCAACGTGCCGCAGGTATGCGTCTTCGACAACGCCTTCCACAGCACAATGCCAGACTACGCTTACCTCTACGCCATTCCTTATGAGCTGTACGAGAAGTATCACGTACGTCGCTACGGCTTCCACGGAACCAGCCACCGCTACGTATCGCAGCGCGTCTGCGAATACCTCGGTCGCGACATCAAGACACAGCGCATCATCACCTGCCACATCGGCAACGGTGCCAGCGTTTCCGCCGTTAAGTTCGGCAAGTGCGTCGACACATCTATGGGTCTGACTCCGCTCGCTGGCGTTATGATGGGTAGCCGCTCTGGCGACATCGACCCGTCTGCCGTAACCTTCCTCATGGAGAAGCTCGGCAAGAAGCCGCAGGAGATGGCTGACTTCCTCAACAAGGAGAGCGGCGTGCTCGGCATCACTGGCATCTCTTCTGATATGCGCGAGATTGAGAACGCTGCTGCTGAGGGCAACGAGCGTGCAAAGCTCGCTCTCAAAATGTACAACTACCGCATCAAGAAGTACATCGGTGCTTACGCAGCCGCTATGGGTGGCGTTGACATCATCGTATGGACAGCCGGTGTCGGCGAGAACCAGATTGGCACTCGTCTCGAGGCTTGCTCTGACCTTGAGTTCCTCGGCATCAAGATTGATGAGGAGGCCAACAAGGTTCGCGGCGAAGAGGCCATCATCTCCACTCCCGACTCAAAGGTTACGGTATGCGTAATCCCGACTGACGAGGAGCTGATGATCGCAAAGGACACTATGGCTTTGCTCCAGAAGTAAGCGAAGAAGTTCTGCTAAGAAAGAATAAACAATAACACAATCAACAACAAAAGAGGGTATCGAGAATCACATATCAAGATTTGCGACACCCTCTTTTTGTATAATCACTACCTAAAACTACATTATACGCTACAACTTCGACGAGGAGGGTAAGCTTATCGCCATCAACGGTGTTAAGACCAATGAGTGGTATCAGAACGTAACGCGCGACGACCAAGGCCGTCTATCAGCATATACGGAGGGCGAGTACGACATGGTTTCGTCGTTCAAACTGATATACGGCAAAAACGGATTCCTGGAAAAGCGCATCAATAACGACATGGGCGAGTGTGTTACCACTTACACCTACAACGAGGCTGGCTTGCTTGCAAGCGACCACTTGGCCGGCGAATATACGGAGATGGGAGCCGACAAGCCGGAGAAGGTGGATGTGAAGAATACATATAAGTATAAGGGCATTGACGACCACGGCAACTGGACCAGACGCGAGACGGTACCTGCTGACGACACTGAAGAACCGATACGCGTAGTACGCAGCATCATTTATTACGATTAAATCGGTGCTTTGTAGTGGTAGACGTATTAGAAAAGTAAACAGCTGATTTATCATCAAAAAAGTATAGAGCGTGATAAATTAATATAGATTAGCATAATGTAACCCCCTCAAACATTTGTGGGTCTCAACTTTTATACGTAAATTTGCTTCATATATTATAATGAGGAAATGTGGACATACTACTGCCACTACCAAACTTAACAAGACATGAATATACAGGACTTCAACAATACCAAATGGAGCCGCAACATAATTCTCGTTGACGGCGACTACGTGGACAATGTCGCCTTCAACCTTATCGTCAACTTCGAGAGAATGATCGGCAGACGCATACAGAAAGCCGATACGGCAAGATGGATTGACTGCATTGCGCTCGACGGAGGAATGCGCGAGGGACGCGACTCGGACGGAGAGACGCAGGTGATATTCATCCACTCTAAGGAGAAGACTGCTCTCGACAACTTCAATCCGGGTTCGTACGAGACTGACCTCAACGCCAAGGCTTTCAAGGATACGCTCGGAGAGTTCATCATCAGCTCTTATCCCGTGGAGGAAGTGGTGAAGCACGACGACTTCTTCCTCGATGTCCTCAAGACCGTGGTCAACCATAAGGACGTACACCGCGTGATGGCTGTGCCCAATGCAGAGCACGCGCCGCTGTGGGAAGAAATAAGACACGCCCTGCGTGACATCGACGACGAGGAGAAACGCATAACGCTCTTCGCCATGCAACCGCTCTCAGGCGGCAACTTCAAGCAGGAAATACTCGGCTATTCGCTGATGAACGCACTCGGAATAAAAGGTGACGAGATTTAAATCGTTGAGCTGGATTGCCTCTGGAGTAGGGATGATGAACTGAAGTAGATAATCAATAAAACCTAAGATTAAGTGGTAAAACATTTATATATCATAGCAGGGTGTAATGGAGCCGGCAAGACAACGGCTTCAAACACAATTCTTCCCAAGTCGCTACTTGTGAAGGAATTTGTAAATGCAGATGAAATAGCAAAAGGATTATCTCCTTTCAATCCGGAAGGCGTAGCGATAGAAGCAGGACGCTTGATGCTTAAACGCATAAACGAATTGTTAAATGCTGAGGAGTCATTCTCTATAGAGACAACATTGGCAACAAAGTCGTATGTAAACCTTGTAAAACGGGCACACGATAAAGGATATGTTGTACACGTGTTGTTCTTTTGGCTTGACAGTATAGAACTGGCAAAAAAGCGAGTTGCAGACAGAGTGGCAAGCGGCGGACACAACATACCTATAGATGTCATTGAGCGGCGATATTATTTAGGCATCCGAAATCTATTCAGATTGTTTATGAACGAAGTGGATGTATGGGTATTGTATGACAACAGCTACAACAAAGGCGAACGAATCGCATTCGGAGGCAAGAACATTCAGACAAAGATAAAAGACGAAGTAAAATTCAATAAAATAAAGAACCTATGAGCGAAGCGTATATTGAAGACTTTCTCCAGAAAGTAGAAAGCGGATTGCAGGAAGCACAACAGCATATGCTTGAGGAAAAAGCGCTGCATAATAGTTCTGTAGTTGTCAGCGACGGCAATGGATGTGTATTGGAAATTCCTGCTAAAAAAATTCTCACACAATCAAAGTTCTAAAATGAATGGGGCAAAGTCATCTCATAATACTTGCGCCCCCTTCTTTCAGTTTCAAATTCAGATAAAAACAACAAACTAAAAATATAGAAACAATGGGAAAAGTATTAATGATCGGCGCCGGTGGCGTCGCTACCGTTGCAGCGTTCAAGATAGCCCAGAACGCTGATGTCTTCACTGACTTTATGATAGCCAGCCGCACCAAGTCGAAGTGCGACAAGATTGTTGAGGCAATCGGCAACCCCAACATCAAGACCGCGCAGGTGGACGCTGATGACGTGGAACAGCTGAAGGCTCTCTTCAACGACTACAAGCCGGAACTTGTCATCAATCTCGCCCTGCCTTATCAGGACCTCACCATCATGGAGGCTTGTCTGGCATGCGGATGCTCATATCTCGACACTGCCAACTATGAGCCGAAGGATGAGGCTCACTTCGAGTATTCATGGCAGTGGGCTTACAAGAAGCGCTTCGAGGATGCCGGACTGACCGCTATCCTCGGTTGCGGATTCGACCCGGGCGTGACAAGCATCTTCACAGCTTACGCAGCAAAGCACCACTTCAAGGAGATTCAGTATCTCGACATCGTGGACTGCAACGCCGGCAACCATCACAAGGCTTTCGCCACTAACTTCAACCCTGAGATAAACATCCGTGAGATCACTCAGAAGGGTCTCTATTGGGAAGACGGCAAGTGGGTGGAGACTGCTCCGCTCGAAATACACAAGCCGCTCAACTATCCCGAAATCGGTCCGAAGGAGAGCTACCTGCTCCACCACGAGGAGATTGAGAGCCTCGTAAAGAACTATCCGACCATCAAGCGTGCTCGCTTCTGGATGACTTTCGGTCAGCAGTATCTCACTTACCTTGACTGCATCCAGAACCTCGGCATGTCTCGCATCGACGAGATCACATACGAGGCTCCGCTCGCTGACAATCCTTCAGAGAAGGTGAAGGTGAAGATTGTTCCGCTGCAGTTCCTCAAGGCCGTGCTGCCTAACCCGCAGGACCTCGGCGAGAACTACGACGGACAGACCTCTATCGGCTGCCGCATCCGTGGTATCGACAACGAGGGCAAGGAGCAGACTTACTACGTATATAACAACTGCTCGCACGAGGCTGCATACAAGGAGACCGGCATGCAGGGCGTAAGCTACACAACCGGTGTTCCCGCAATGATCGGTGCAATGATGTTCTTCAAGGGACTGTGGCGCAAGCCGGGCGTATGGAACGTAGAGGAGTTCGATCCGGATCCGTTCATGGAGCAGCTCAACAAGCAGGGACTGCCCTGGCACGAAGTGTTCGGCGGCGACCTCGAACTGTAATTAGGAATTCAAAACTCAAAATTCTTTTATGGCAAAGACAGAAGAACAGAATGCTGCTTTGGAGGGCAAGCTGAAAGCTCTCCAGGCAACAATGTCAAAGATAGAAAAAGACTTCGGCAAGGGAGCCATCATGAAGCTCGGCGACGAGCAGGTGGATAATGTCGAGGTCATACCGACCGGCAGTATCGGTCTTGACGCCGCTCTCGGCGTTGGCGGCTACCCGAAGGGACGTATCATAGAAATCTATGGTCCGGAGTCGTCCGGTAAGACCACGCTCGCCATCCATGCCATCGCAGAGGCACAGAAGAACGGCGGCATCGCTGCTTTCATCGACGCTGAGCATGCTTTCGACCGCTTCTATGCCGCCAAGCTCGGCGTAGACGTTGACAATCTCTGGATATCACAGCCCGACAACGGTGAGCAGGCGCTCGAGATTGCTGACCAGCTGATTCGCTCGTCAGCCATCGACATCATCGTCATCGACTCTGTTGCGGCTCTTACTCCAAAGGCGGAGATTGAGGGCGACATGGGTGACAACAAGGTGGGTCTGCAGGCTCGTCTGATGTCGCAGGCGCTCCGCAAGCTCACCAGCACCATCTCGAAGACCAACACCACATGTATCTTCATCAACCAGTTGCGTGAGAAGATCGGTGTGATGTTCGGCAATCCTGAGACAACAACGGGTGGTAACGCCCTGAAGTTCTATGCTTCAGTACGTCTGGACATCCGCAAGGTAACGGGCATCAAGGACGGCGACCAGATTATCGGCAATCAGGTTCGCGTGAAGGTCATCAAGAACAAGGTGGCTCCTCCGTTCCGCAAGACAGAGTTTGAGATTACCTTCGGCGAAGGCATCTCAAAGGTTGGTGAGATTGTAGACCTCGGCGTGGAGTATGGCATCATCCAGAAGTCAGGCTCATGGTATTCTTACAACGGTTCGAAGTTGGCGCAGGGTCGCGACGCAACAAAGTCGCTCCTCAAGGACAATCCCGAACTAATGGAAGAACTCGAAGGACTTATCAAGCAAGCCATCGCTGATAAGCGCGAGGGATAAATAAAACATAAAAATATAGGAGGTACGGCAAGAAGCTGTACCTCCTTTTTTTATTTGCGAAACACTTATCCTCTTATGCGTTTCGCAGTATCTTCATATACTCTTCGTAACTGATAAACTTTCCTCCCATCGACTTCAGATGAGGAGTCTCCAGCTGACAGTCTATCATCTTTCCGCCGTGTTCACGCATGAAGTCGGCGAGGAAGATTAGGGCTATTTTGCTGGCGTTGGGCACCAGCGAGAACATGCTCTCGCCGATGAAGCAGCGTCCGACGGTTACGCCGTAGAGTCCGCCGACGAGGCGGTCGCCTTGCCACACCTCCACACTTTGTGCGAGATTCTGACGGTGAAGCTCCTTGTAAGCCTCCATCATCTCCGTGCCGAGCCATGCTCCCTCTTTCTTGTCGCGACCCTGCGCCTCCGAGCAACCTTGGATGACGCCGTCGAAACACTCACCGATGGAGACATCATACGTTCCCTTGTTCAGCAGCGTACGCATGGAATGCGACACGTGTATCTCGTCCGGGAATATCACGAAGCGCTGCTGCGGACAATACCAAAGCGGCTCGTCGCAGTCGCGGAACGAGAACCAAGGGAAGATGCCGTTGGAGTAAGCGAGGAGCAGGCGGTCGACACTCAGGTCGCCACCCACACACAACAGTCCGTCAGGCTCAACGTTCACCGGCATAGGAAACACCAGTTCCTTACCTATTCTATATATCATATTTGTCTTTTTATTTCTCCACTTTCCTCAACTCAATCTTTCCTTCCGTCACCACAGCCTCTGCCTTTCCGCCGCCGCGCAGCCATCCGAAGAGTATTTCGCGCATCAGGAGGGGCTTAAGCATGTTGCTTACCACGCGGTCCAGCTCTCGCGCTCCGTACTCCGCCGTGAATCCTTTCTTCAGCAACAGCTCACGTGCCTCGTCAGATACCGTCAGTTCCACCTTCTTTGCAGCAAGCTTGTCAGCCAAACGACGCAGCGACTTGTCAAGTATCAGCTCTGCCATGTGGCGGTCCATGTCGTGGAAGACGATGGTGTCCGTTAGGCGATTGAGAAACTCCGGCTTGAAGGTCTTCTTCACCTGCGTCAGCATCGCCTCACCTCTCGACACCGTTCCGCCGAATCCGATATTAGCCCTTGATGCGTATTGCGCTCCGGCGTTGGACGTCATGATGATGATAACCTCCTGGAAGTCGGCACGCTGTCCGCGGTTGTCAGTCAGCGAAGCATAGTCCATCACCTGGAGGAAAATATTATATATGTCAGGATGCGCTTTCTCTATCTCGTCGAAGAGCAGCACGCAGTTGGGCGTCTTCCTGATGGCGTCGTTCAGCAGACCTCCGTCCTCGTAGCCCACATATCCCGCAGGCGAACCGATAAGCTTAGCCACGGCATGCTTCTCCGCGTACTCACTCATGTCGAAGCGTACAAGGCGCACTCCGAGCTGGTTGGCGAGAACCCTTGCCACCTCCGTCTTTCCCACACCCGTAGGTCCGACGAAGAGAAGGCTTGCCATGGGCTTCTGCTCCTCGGCAAGTCCTGCCTTTGCCATCTGCACAGCCTCCACCACCTTGTCCACAGCGGTGTCCTGACCGTATATCTGACGCTTCATGTCGTCGGCGAGAGTCATGAGTCGGTCGTCTCGACCCTCCTTCAGCACGTCCGCGTCAATCTTGCAAAGCTTCGCCAATACGTCGCTCAGCAGTTTTCGGTCTACGCTCTGCCTTTTCTGCGTGGTAAGCGGATGAGTCTCGCGGTAAGCTCCAGCCTCGTCCAGCAGGTCCACCGCCTTGTCCGGCAGGAAGCGGTCCTTCATATAGCGCGACGTATAGCGCACAGCATACTCCGCCGCACCCTTGGCATACTTCACGCCATGGAATTTCTCATATCCCGGCAGCAGTCCGCTTACGATGCGGATGGCATCGTCAATGGACGGCTCCGCAATGTCAATCTGCTGGAAACGTCGCACCAGCGATTTCTGACGAGCCACATAACGGTTAAACTCGTCGTACGTCGTCGATCCGATAAACCTTATCACGCCGTTCTCCAGGTAAGGCTTGAGGATGTTGGCACCGTCCAGTGAAGAGTCGCCACCGGAACGTCCTGCTCCTACAAGGTTATGTATCTCGTCGATGTAGAGGATGGCGTTGCCCTCGGCTGCCAGTCCCTCCATCACCATCTTCATGCGCTTCTCGAAGTCGCCTCGGAACTGTGCGCCAGCCACCATCGTTGCCATGTCCATCATATAGACACGCGCCCCCTTCAGACGTTCTGGCACCTCGCCACGCTCTATCATCGCCGTCAGTCCGTAGACAAGGGCTGTCTTGCCCACGCCCGGTTCGCCGACGTGCAGCGGATTGTTCTTGTCCTTGCGGCAGAGCACGCGAATGGTGCGCTCCAGCTCGTCCTCTCGTCCGATGAGCGGATTGTGCGAAGCGTACGTGTCGTTGAGGCAGGTCACGAGGCTGCGCCATTGCTTTGGCTGCATGTGGTCGCCTTCTTCATCGCCGTCCTCCGACATGTCCATGAAACTCATGCGCGACATCTCGTAGCAGCTGACGAGGAACGACATGAATCCCGGCTGGTCGTCGCCTACAGCGAGGTGCAGGCAGTAAGCCGCTAATGACTCCTTCAGCTCCATCATGGCTGAAATGATATGCGGGATGTCCAGCTCGTCGCTTTCCGCGAACTGCGCCTGCTTCACGGCATGCGCCATCATCTCCGAGAACTGCTCCGAACCCTCTATGGTGTAAGAGACACCCTCAGGCACCTGCTCCATCTTCGTCAGCTCAGGGCGCAGCTTCTCCTGAATGGCCCGTGCGTCCAGCTCGGCAGTGGAGGCAGCCTCCACGAAAGGTTCTTGCTCGGCGATGGCGTAAAGCACATGCTCAGGCGTGACAAACTCATGTCGCCACTTGTCGCAGAGCGAAATGGCGTACTGAAAAGCTTTTGATGTATCGTTACTGTTGGTCATGTGTCTTTTGTGTGCTTAAAGTGGTTTACATTCGAGGCGCAACGGGAATCCCTCGTCACGCGCCATAGTCGTGGCTTTCCTTACCTTCGAGCGTGCCACGTCGTAGCTGTATACGCCCACTACGGCGCTGCCCTTGCGGTGGACATCGAGCATAAGAGCCTCAGCCTCGGGCTGGCTCTTGAAGAATACGGACGTCAAGACCTTCACCACGAAGTCCATCGTAGTGAAGTCGTCGTTGAAAATAATAACCTTATAGCGACGCGGCTCCTTAAGGTCGGAGCGGACACGGTCGCGAACGGAAGTCTGTTCATTTGCCATAGTTATGCAAAGATACGTAAAGTAGACGACAAAAGCAATATAAACACCGTGCTTTTTTTCGCTTGTCATATTTGCAACCCAAGAATTAGCCTTTTATACTATTTTGTCATTAAAAAGAGATAAAAAACGAATAATATGTTATAAAAAAGGAAGAACCGATAATATAGATATAGGAAATAATGACTATCTTTGCAAAAGAATACTTTAAACACAACAAATTCATCAGACTAACACTAAAGCATAAAAGATAATTAACACGCATAACAAGGATAAAAGAATATGGATACAGATAAGAAAGAGAGAAAGGTGGACTTCAATCTTATCGCTGACAGCGGTGTGGCCGACTATTCTGACGGCGATATCATCGTCATCGACAAGTTGGGAGTGAAGCCTATCAACGAGAACATAAAGCTGGATATGATCCTCATGGTGTTCTGTACGAAGGGACGCATGCAGTGTGACATCAACGAAAAGACCTATATGGCTAATGCCGGAGATGTCATCATCTGCCTTCCCAACTCGTATCTGAGCAACTACCTCATATCCCCCGACTTCGAGTCGCACATCATTGGCTTGTCTTACAGCGCATCGCAGCGAAAGATAAGCCTCACAAGCGACGCGCTCGACATCTTCAGCTACGTGGCGCAGAATCCCATCGTACATCTCGATGCCGAGCGTCAGGTGCTCATGTCGAAGTATTACTCGATGATTTCGCACAAGATTAACAATCCGCACGGACTCTTCCACAAGGAGATAATGCACGGCATCTTCGAGTGTGCCTTCTACGAGCTTTGCGCCCTTATCTCGCCACACATCCAGTATGAGTTCGGCGGCGGCAACATCAAGCAGGCCAACCTCATCTTCAAGAAGTTCATTGATGAGCTGAGCAAGAACGAGGGACGCATGCGCAGCGTGAAGTTTTACGCCGAACGTCTCTGCATCACGCCGAAGTATCTCTCGTTCATATCCAAGTCGGTGAGCCAGAAGACGGCGCTCTATTGGGTGCACGACTATACGATGAAGGCCATCGTGAGGTATCTGAAATACTCCAACATGTCGATAAAGGAGATATCGGAGAAGCTGGAATTCCCCAACCTCTCATTCTTCGGAAAGTTCACGAAGGGACACCTCGGCGTCTCGCCGACGGAATTCAGAAAGCGTCAAAGCATAAAGAAGGAAGGTCAATAGGGTCGCGCTGATGCAGGATTAGTATGACAATATTTGCATTTCTGATGCTCAATACTATGAGCTGAGCGCACAACAAAATCTTTTGTGCGAAATTCTTGAGTTTTGAGCGGTTTGAGATAATACGCTTATACACAGTGTGTTATGCGATTTTCCGAGCGAAGCGCTATGAAATCAGACTCGCAAACGAGCCGTTTTTCTCTGCAATAGTGCCACTTTTACCCTCCAATAGCGCCACTTTTACACTCTAATAGTGGCACTATTGCATGATAAAAGTGGCGCTATTGTTAAGCATGGGTGCTGTTTGCGTAGCTTGACACGCCCAAAACAGCAAATCAGAACTCTAAAACCGATTTTTATTTTGTAACATGTTTTTACTCTTTGTACGATATTTGCATGGCGGACATGACGGACGGCGGATGCCGTCCGAGTTAGGAATTTTGAGTTTTGAATTACGAATTATGCGCCAAGGCGCATTGTGAGTTGTTCATTTTTGAATTGGTAGGACGTATTCAGCCAATTCAAAATTCGGTGCAATGCACCGCTAAATTCCTGTTTATTGCATGAAATTATAAATGAGCACAGTGCAAACCTAGGAGGCTATGGCGTCCCGCCTTAGCCACGCACCCACGGACGCAAGCAAATGAAGTAATAGCTGATTGAGCGTTATGCTATGGTAGCCACGCACCCACGAACGACCAGCAGATTGAGTATGAGCTGCGGGTTCCGCGGAGCGGGACCTATATCATGAAACCCACTGCAAGCTGCGAAGCAGCGCCGCTGTGGGTACGTGCGTCACCTCCATCTAAATACAGTTCCCCGAAGGGGGACTAACACATCCCGTATGATATTGAGGATGATAGTCGGTCCCGCTTCGCGGAACCAGGAGATGGAGAGGAATAGCTTATCCCACAGCTGCGCTCCTTCGGAGCTTGCAGTGGGTTTCTGATGAATACGTGTCCCCTCGGGACACGGCGCTGATTGATGTTCTGCTATGGGAAGATGCAAGCTAATGAAGTAATTTCTGCTATGGGAGGGTGCGTGGCTACGGCGAGACGCCATAGCCTCCTATGTTTACCTCGTCTGCTGCGTAAATCCCTGTTTATAATTCAGCTTAACAAGCAAAAAAAAATATGGGCAGCCATTGGGGCTGTCCATATTTCTTTGATTGAACTGAGTTTTTATATTTATGACATTTTCTTTTAGAAGTTAATGTCAATACCAGCTGCGAATACGTTGTTGTTACGCGAGTAGTCGGCGGTGTAGTTGATGGCGTTGCCCGGTACGAGCTCCACAGACTCCGTTGTCTTCTTGTGCTGATAGAAAGTGTGGAAGTAAGCCACGGTGAAGCTCATCTTCTTGTTGAAGTGCCATACGCCACCGAGTCCCACAGAGTTGGAGCTGGTCACGAACGACTTGTCGTCCATGAAGCGCTTGTCCTTCGATGTTGTGGCCTCCTCTTCAGGCAGACCGTAGTTGGTGCTCTGCCATCCGGCGCTAACCGTGAACTTCTTGTTGATGTCATACTCCACGCCGGCGTTATACTCCAGTGTGCCGTGGTCGAGCTTCTCCTGACGGTTGTTGTAAGCCTTGGCGTTCTTGTCATCGAAGAAGTGGAAGCCCACGTTGATGCGGAGCGGAGCGATGGGGCTGTAGCCTACGCCTACGCTGAGGTATGCGGGGATGTCAGCGGCAATCTTCTTGCCGTCAGCATATTCGCCGATAGCCTCGTCCAGCTCGGTGTCGAACTGATTCTTCAGACCCAGCATAGTCTTCTGCACAGTCTGGTTGGCAAGTACTGCAGTCGCTGCAGCCTCTGCCTTGGCTGCAGCCTGCTCAGCGGGCAGACCAGCCTGAGTGAACTGAGCGGTCAGAATCTGAGTCATCTGAGAAGAGAGGTTGGCGGGAAGGTTACCGATACTCGGCACGAGGTTCACCGACTTGTTCTTCAGACGCATACGGGTCTTGAATTCGTACTTGGCTGAGAAGTTCCACTTGCCGGTCTTGAAGTCAACGCCGATAATCGGAGTGAAACCGATGCCGCTCTGGTCGCAGCTAAGCTCAATGTTGGCAGCGTCCTTCTTAGTGGGGTCGAGCACCATATAGAGGGGCATGTTGCCCACCTTGATGTCCTCCACGTATCCGTAATAGTTGGTTGTGGCGTAAATGCCGCGAACGCCTCCGAAGACGCTGAAGTTGTCAGACACCTTGTAAGCGGCGCCGAGCGAAAGACCGAAGTAGTACTGACGGCCGTGCATATAGCTGTTAAAGCTGTACTTGCCGCCAGTTCCGAAAGCCTGGTCAGAACCGAACATGCTCACCTCTCTGCCGAGAACGCTTCCGAGCGCTCCGTCAACGGTGCGTGCAAGACCGCAAGCAGCCATGGCTGTCTCAGCCACGATGCGCTCAAACGATCCCAGACCGTTGTCGAACGTACACTTGCCGCCGCCACCGGTCAAGGCGAAGTTGCCCTGGAACGACCAGCGGCCCTTGTTGTAGGCATATTGGAATGAGGGGATGACGGGCGCGAACGCCTCACCCTTGAATTCGCGTGGTGTGATGGGGTTGTTGACGTTATTGGTGAACAGACTATAGTCGTTCTTTATCGTACGGTCCTGATAGGCGAGCTGCCAGTTGATGGAGAGGTGGTGGCCGTCACCGAGGAACACTACGCCGGCGGGGTTATAGTAAACGCCGTCTATTCCTATAGAAGCCTCACGGCTCATCATTCGGTTGAACGCTACATTCTGATTGGTGTTTGTGAGGAATCCTCCTGCAAACGAGACGCTGCTTGACGCAATCGCTGCTGTCAAACAAGCTGCTTTTAATTTGTTCATCTTAAATAACCTTTAATAAATTGGTTGCAAAGGTACGCAAATTGTTCTCTTTTTCCGTGTTTGCGACTTTCAATTTAAAGTCTATTAACAAAACAAACGGCTTCTATTGCACAAAGAATTAGGTTTGTGCAATAAAAGCCGCTGTTTCTTAGCTCTTTCATAACCTATAAATCCATAGGTTCTTCTTGGCATATTACATAAATTGATGTAAATTTGCTGACCCAATCAGATAAACAAATCAATCAACCTTATATTATATAATAATGAGAGAAGACTTTAAGTTTGAGATATGCGCCAATGGCGTGGAGAGTTGTCTGGCAGCGCAGGAAGGAGGCGCTGACCGTGTGGAACTTTGTGCGGGCATTCCCGAGGGCGGCACGACACCGTCGTACGGAGAGATAAAGGTGGCACGCCGTCTGCTCACCACCACCCGTCTGCACGTCATCATCCGTCCGCGCGGCGGCGACTTCCTCTATTCGCCGCTTGAGGTGGAGCGTATGCTGGAGGACATCCGCGTATGCCGTGAGCTTGGCGTTGACGGCGTGGTGATAGGATGTCTGAACGCGGACGGTACGTTGGACATGGAAGCCAACCGTCGCCTCGTTGAGGCTGCCGAAGGAATGTCCGTGACGTTCCATCGTGCTTTCGACCGCTGCCGCGACCCGCACCTCGCCCTCGAACAGCTCATCCAGCTCGGCGTTGACCGTGTCCTGACTTCCGGTCAGCAGCCCACCGCCCTTGAAGGCATCGGTCTGCTGCGCACCCTCAACGCACTCGCCGCAGGACGCATCATCATCCTTGCTGGTTGTGGCGTCAACGAGAACAACATCCGTCAGATACGTGAGCAGACCGGCGTGCGCGAATTTCATTTCTCTGCCCGCACCCCCGTCCGCAGCCGCATGCAGTTTGCCAATCCCGACGTCTTCATGGGAGCCAAGGACGCCGACGAATCCACATTGATGTATACGTCGGCAGACAGAGTTAGGGCGACGATTGGAAATGCTGTGGAGGAATAAATTGCAGTTTTTTTTAGTTGAGAGTTGAGAATACACATCCTCTCAGTTCTTCTCCTCCTCGTTCTGCTTCTTCATCTCCGGGTAAGATATTCTGGTGTGATAGATGGCTTTCAGGCGTTCTATGAGAACCAGCTTGGCAATGGCGAGGTCGCGGAAGGTGATGGGGCATTCCTTGAAGTAGCCGTCCGTCACGTCCTGGTCAATCATGCGGTTGACGAGAGTGGAGATGCTCTCCTCCGTGTATTCGGGCAGGGAGCGTGAAGCAGCCTCCACGCCGTCTGCAATCATAAGGATGGCCTGTTCGCGGGTGAACGGGTTGGGACCGGGATAGGTGAACGGAGCCGGATCGACCTCCTCTTCGGGATGCTCGTTCTTGTACTTTATATAGAAGAACTTGGTGATGCCCGTGCCGTGGTGCGTCACGATGAAGTCGCGTATGATGGTAGGCAGGTTCTCGCGCTCAGCCAGTTTCACGCCCTCCGTGACGTGAGAGATGATGATGCGGGCGCTCTCCTGATAGGTGAGCGTGTCGTGCGGATTGACGCCAGCCTGATTCTCGGTGAAGAACACGGGATTCTTCATCTTGCCAATGTCGTGATAGAGCGCACCCGTACGTACGAGTAGGGCGTTGGCTCCGATCTTGTTGGCAATCTCGGCGGCGAGGTTACCCACGGTGATGGAGTGCTGGAAGGTGCCGGGGGCTATCTCGGAAAGGTCGCGCAGCAGACCGCGGTTGGTGTTGGAAAGCTCGAAGAGCGTCACGCTCGACACGAATCCGAACATCTTCTCTATGATGTACATCATCGGATAAGCGATGAGCAGCAGCACGGCGTTAACGACGAAGTGGTAATACATGTCGTGGTCCATGCTTGAGAAGTCGTTGTCCTGCATCAGCTGCAGCGCCAAATAAACAAATGTGCTGCCTATTCCCACGAGGATGGCGGTCTTGAACACCTGCGCACGCCTTGTCAACTCGCGCAGCGAATAGATGGCGATGAGTCCTGCCACAAGCTGTATGATTATGAATTCGTACTGATAGCGCACGGCGGTGGTGCATATCAATATCATCGTAACATGACATACAAACGCCGTTCGGGAGTCCATAAACACTCGCACGAAGATGGGCACCATGGCGAACGGCAGCATGTAGACGCTGAGGAAGTTATGGCGCATCATGAGCGAAACCACCACCGGGAACAGCGTCATGAGCGTATAGAGCATGGCTATGGATCGCGGCTTGTTGAAGTAGTCGCGGCGGAAGAGCCCCAAGTACATTGTGAATAGGAACACCATGAGCGTCACGAATATCACCTGACCGATGATGGTGTTGGTTATCTGCGTCTGCGTTGCCGACCTTCTCTTTATCTCTCGCTCGAACGAGCTGAGCACGCGGTACGTGTATTCGTCCACGATGTCGCCACGGTCGATGACCTTCTGTCCGCTCATCACCATGCCGCTGGCGGGCGGTATGGAGGAGAGGAGGTCGTTACGCTCGGTCTCTGACTTGCCCTTGTCATAGATAAGGTTAGGTTCGATGTAGTTGTTGAGGTTGCATCGCTGTAGGATGGGGCGCTGCATGGCTATCTGCTCGTCGATGAAGAGCTGCTCGTAGGCGGAGAGAGTGGAATAGACGCAGCCCAATGATATGCTCTGTGCGCTGTTGCCGCTCACCAGCCTCACCTGCGAAGTGGAGTCGCGGTAAGCCTCGTTATATTCGGGCGTGTCCATGATGCCAGCCTGATATAGTCGGTGCAGACGGTCGGCGATGAGGCGCACGTAATTATGGGGAAGTCCGGGAATGCCGTTCTGATAGTCCGCCAGGAACTTGCTGACCTGCTTTTTCTCCACCGCCGGGTCGTAGTTGTAGTAAGGCTGATAAGTCTCCAGCAGCGAGTCTTCCTGCTCCTTGATGGTCTCGTCGGTCTTGTAGATGGGGAAGTCAAACTTGGCGATGAACGATCCGTACATCCACGGCTTTCCGATGTCGTAGCGGAACTGCTTGCTTTCGTTTCGCGGCAGCGCCCATACGATGAGGAGAACGGTGATTAGCACAAGTAGCGTGCGGCTGAGGAAGTTGCGCCACTTAAGCTTTCTGCTTGAATAGAATTTTTCCATAATGGTGTTGTCTTTGGGATGTCGTTTAGGTGTCCTGCGGGCTTTGCCAGCGGACGTTTGTGCTTATATTCTTATGTTTAGACTGCAATATTACGAAAAAAATGTCAGAATCGGAAAAATTGTACTACCTTTGTAAAAATAAACAAAGATATACAGATACATAAACATATATATATTCATTTATGTCAGAGAGAAAAGTAAGGGTGCGCTTCGCACCGAGTCCTACCGGACCTTTGCACATCGGTGGTGTGCGTACAGCATTGTATAACTATCTTTTCGCCCGCCAGCACGGCGGAGACCTGGTGTTCCGCATTGAGGACACCGACTCTCACCGCTTCGTTCCCGGAGCAGAGGAATATATCATCGAATCGTTCCGCTGGCTCGGCATCAAGTTTGACGAGGGTGTGAGCTTCGGCGGCAACCACGGACCTTACCGTCAGAGCGAGCGTCGCGCCATATACAAGAAGTACGTTGACCAGCTCCTTGCTGACGGCAAGGCTTACATCGCCTTCGATACGCCCGAACAGCTCGAAGCCAAGCGTGCCGCTGTGCAGAACTTCCAGTACGACGCACGTACACGTCAGGAGATGACCAACTCGCTCACTCTCCCGAAAGAGGAGGTGGAGCGCCGCATCGCCGACGGCGAACAGTATGTGGTACGCTTCAAGGTGGAGCCAGGAATAGAGGTGCACGTGAACGATATGATTCGCGGCGACGTCAAGATAAAGAGTGACATCCTGGACGACAAGGTGCTCTATAAGAGCGCTGACGAGCTGCCCACATACCACCTTGCCAACATCGTGGACGACCATCTCATGGAGATAACACACGTTATCCGTGGCGAGGAGTGGCTTCCGTCAGCCCCGCTGCACGTGCTTCTCTATCGTGCTTTCGGATGGGAAGACACCATGCCTACCTTCGCTCACCTGCCGCTGCTCCTCAAGCCCGAGGGCAAGGGCAAGCTCTCGAAGCGTGACGGCGACCGTCTCGGATTCCCCGTGTTCCCGCTGGAGTGGCACGACCCGAAGACCGGCGACATCTCTTCAGGCTATCGTGAGAGCGGCTACTTCCCTGAGGCAGTCGTTAACTTCCTGGCTCTGCTCGGATGGAACCCCGGTACGGAGCAGGAACTCTTCTCGCTGGACGAGCTTGTGGAGCAGTTCGACATACACAAGTGCTCGAAGTCAGGCGCCAAGTTTGACTATCAGAAGGGCATGTGGTTCAATCATGAGTATATCCTCCGCAAGTCTAACGAGGAGATAGCACGTCTTTTCGCTCCCATCGTTGCCAACAACGGCGTGGACGAGAGCATGGAGCGCATCACCAAGGTGGTGTCAATGATGAAGGACCGCGTAAGCTTCGTAAAGGAATTGTGGCCTCTCTGCTCATTCTTCTTCATCGCTCCGCTGGAGTATGACGAGAAGACAGTCAAGAAGCGCTGGAAGGCAGATTCGGCTAAGGTGATGACCGAACTGGCTGAAGTACTCGAGGGCATCGACGACTTCTCTGTGGAAGGTCAGGAGCCCATCGTGATGAAATGGGTGGAAGAGAAGGGATATAAGCTCGGCGACGTTATGAACGCCTTCCGTCTTGCCCTCGTCGGTATCGGCAAGGGTCCCGGAATGTTCGATATCTCAGCCTTCCTCGGCAAGGAAGAGACGCTCGCCCGTCTCCGCAAAGCCGTAGAGGTGCTTAAGTAAGAATAAGCACACATCCATCCACAACCAAACAAAGAAATGTATAACATAGTCATCTACTTGTACCTGACCGGCGTCGCCATAGCCAGCCTCTTCAGCGAGAAGGTGAAGAAGATGTGGCGAGGGGAACGTCAGACCATAAAGCTGCTCCGCGAAAAGGTCGACCCCGACGCTAAGTATGTATGGTTTCATGCGGCTTCGCTCGGCGAGTTCGAGCAGGGCCGCCCGCTTATGGAGCGTCTGCGCCAGACCCATCCCGAATACAAGATTCTGCTCACCTTCTTCTCGCCTTCGGGCTACGAGGTGCGCAAGGACTATAAGGGAGCCGACATCGTCTGCTATCTGCCCCTCGACACCATCCGCAATTCGCGTCGGTTCCTGAGGGCAGTGCGTCCGGTCATGGCGTTCTTCATCAAGTACGAGTTCTGGTACAACTACTTCCACATCCTTCAGCATCGTGGCGTGCCCATCTACAGCGTGTCGAGCATATTCCGAAAGGACCAGGTGTTCTTCCGTTGGTATGGCAAGCAGTACGGCAAGGTGCTGAGTTGCGTGACGCGCTTCTTCGTGCAGAACGAGGAGAGTAGCCGTCTGCTGCGCACCATTGGCATAGACGCTTCGGAGGTGGTGGGCGACACCCGCTTCGACCGTGTACTCCAGATTCGCGACGCTGCCAAGCCATTGCCCATCGTGGATGCGTTCCGCAAGGGCAGGACGGACGGCGGAGACGGACCGGAGCATAAGGTGTTCGTGGCTGGTTCGTCATGGGGTCCGGATGAGGATATCTTCATCCGCTACTTCAATGAGCATCCCGAATGGCGTCTGATAATAGCTCCGCACGTCATCAGCGAGGACCATCTCAAGCAGATTCTCTCAAAACTCAACCACAAGACCGTGCGCTACACGCAGACCACACCCGAGGAGGCAGCACAGGCGGAATGTCTGATCATAGACTGTTTCGGCCTTCTATCATCGGTATACAACTATGGCGACGTGGCTTACGTGGGAGGCGGATTCGGTGTTGGCATCCACAACGTGCTGGAAGCGGCAGTATGGAGCATGCCGGTGTTCTTCGGTCCAAACAACGCACACTTCCAGGAAGCGCAATGGCTGAAGGCGTCGAAGGGTGGCATCGAGATATCGTCGTACGACGATTTCGCCGCCATGATGAACAGATTCATCGCCGACCCGAAGCTCATAGAGGAGCGTGGCAAGGCTGCAGCAGAGGTTGTGGACAAGCATACGGGAGCAACAGAAGCCATACTGAAGGCTGTAAGGCTGAAGTAACTTCAGACAAACATAAAAGACAGCAAAGCCAACGATTTGTATATGGCATACCATATCAATTCGTTGGCTTTGCTGTCTTTATTTGTTTATATACTAACCGAACTTCAGCAAGTTCAATATACTAATATGTATCTTTCTATTCTATTCCGTTCCACTCATGCTGCGTCGCCATGTTCTCAAGCCGTAGATGGCGATAACCACGAAGCAGATGAAGGGGAGGACGAAGGATACGTTTACGGCGGGCATACCGATAAGGGTGCCGCGGTCGATGATGGAAGCCTGGAGCGGGGGCAGAACGCTACCGCCAAGGATGGACATGATGAGTCCGGCTGCACCGAACTTGGCGTCATCGCCGAGTCCTGTCAATGCTATGCCGTAAATCGTGGGGAACATCAGCGACATGCAGGCGCTTACACCAACGAGGCAATAGAGGCCCATACGGTCCTGCAGGAATATCACGCCGACTGTCAAAGCACCGCCAGCGATGGCGAGAAGCATCAGCAGTCGTCCCGTATTGATGTAGCGGAGGAGGAAGGTGCAGATGAATCGTGAGCAGCAGAATATCACCATTGCCACAATATTATATTGCTGCGACAGCACCTCTGCCTGCTGTTCTGCCATGCCTTCAGCCATAAACACGCGTGTGCCGTACTGGATGATGAAGGTCCAGCACATAATCTGGACGCCCACATAGAAGAACTGCGCTATGACTCCCTCACGGTAATGTGGCAGCGAGAAGATGCGGCGCAGGGTGGGAATGAAGTTGATGGCGTGGTTCTTGTCGCCGTTCTTCGGCATTCGCCAGAAGAGGATGACGAGGAACATGACGAGGATTACGAGTCCGATGGCCAGATAAGGTCCGATAAGCACGGAAAGGTCGTATTCCTTTACAGCCTCAAACTCACTTTCGCTGAGCTGCGTACGTGATGCCGTATCAAGCGGATTGAGCTTTGCCTGGATGAAGTTCATCGCCACGAACATGCCGAGCAGCGATCCCATAGGATTGAACGACTGCGCCAGATTCAGTCGGCGTGTGGCTGTTTCCTCCGTTCCCATAGAGAGAACATAGGGATTGCTGGACGTCTCAAGAAACGAAAGACCGCAGGTAAGGATGAAGTAAGCGAGCAGGAAAGGATAATAGTCGCCCGTCATCTTGGCGGGATAGAAGAGGAAAGCGCCGAGTGCGTACAGTCCGAGACCGACGAGGACGCCAGCCTTATAGCTGAAGCGGCGGATGAAGATGGCGGCGGGGAACGCCATTGCAAAGTAGCCTCCGTAGAACGCCACCTGCACAAGAGCGCCGTCAGTGGCTGACATACGGAATATCTTTGAGAATGCTTTCACCATCGGATTGGTGATATCGTTAGCGAATCCCCACAGCGCGAAGCACGACGTGATGAGGATAAAGGGGACGACGTAGCTGACGCCGTCCTTTGAAAGTATTGACTGTTTCATTCTTTTAGGTTAGTATTTACATGCTGTCTCTTACTATCTGCCTCATCTCTCCCACTCCACTCACTTCGCCCTTGGCAAGTGCCTGCGTAAGGATGTTGCCCATTCCGGTGGCTTCCACGGGTCCTGCCATGACGGGGATGCCGAGTGCCTGCTGGGTAAGGGTATTGAGGAGCTGGTTCTGCGATCCGCCACCGATGATGTGGAGGCAGCGTATGGGTTGCGGCAGCATATCGTTAAGGTGGCTTACAGCCTGGGCATAACGTGCGGCAAGCGACTGCAACACTACGCGAGCTGTTTCAGCCTTGGTCTGCGGCGCGGTCATGCCGTGGCTGTGGCAGTAAGCGTTGATGGCGCGTTGCATGGACTGCGGGTTCTGGAAAGCGTCGTCGTCCACGGGGATAAGGGCGTCGGTCTTCACCTCTGCAGCAGCTGCGAGCAGCGGTCCGTATTCCTGCGGGGCGCCTTCCTCGCTCCATTCTGCCATCAGACGCTGCAGTATCCACATGCCGGTGATGTTCTGCAGGAAGGTAATCTTACCTCCCACTCCACCTTCATTGGTGAATCCTGCCACGCGTGCCTGCTCGGTAAGGATGGGCTTGTCCGTCTCCACGCCCAGCAACGACCACGTGCCTGAGCTGAGGAATGCCACGGGACACTCGTCGTTGGCGGCTGGCACAGCAGCCACGGCGCTCGCCGTGTCGTGCGAACCGACAGCGATGACGTCCACACGTCCCAGTCCTGTCTCTTCGGCGATGTCCTGGCGGAGTTGTCCGCGAACCGTTCCGGGCATTACTATCGGGCAGAAAAGGCGGCGGTCCAGCCCGATACTGTCAATGAGCGCCCAGTCCCAGTCGCGCTTTTCAGCGTCAAGCATTTCCGACGTTGAGGCAATGGTGTATTCGGTGTTGGCTTCTCCTGTAAGGAAGAAGGAGAAGAGGTCTGGTGTGAAAAGCAGTCGGTCGGCGATGTCGAGCTGCGGACTGCCGGCCTTCTTCATGCTAAGAAGCTGGAAGAGAGTGTTGATGTCCATCACCTGCGTGCCGTTGACGGCATAATGTGCGGTGGCGTCCACCTCCTTGAAGAACTCAGCAGCCATTCCTTTCGTGCGTTCGTCGCGATAGCAGACGGGATTGCTGACGAGGCATCCGTCGCGGTCGACGAGTCCGAAGTCCACACCCCACGTGTCCACGGCTATTCCCTTCACGTCCAGTTTCAGGGCAGCCGCCTTGCGTAGTCCTTCCTTCATGTCGGCAAAGAGTGCGGGGAAGTCCCAGTAGAGTCGTTCTCCGAGGCGCACCTGCCGGTTTGTGAAACGGTGTATCACCTGCATGTCAAGGCGCTTCTTCCCGTCCTCTCCAGCGGTGAGTGTTCCGGCGATGACGCGTCCTGAGCCACCACCAAAGTCGATTGCCAAATATGTCATTTGATGAGTCGTTTAAAATTAAATTGAGAGTTGAAAGTTGAGAGTTGAAAGTTATGATTACTTTGATTGCTAATTATCAGCTTTAAATATCAACTAATCATCGCTCTCAATTCTCAACTTTCAACTCTCAATTCTTCAACTTTATATGTTTTTTACTTCGTCACCTTTCCGAGTACATAAGCCTCGAGGTCGTCTATTTCCTCAGGAGTAAGAGTATTGTAGTGGCCCTGGCTGAGGACGATGATGCGGCAAGCCATCTCAAAGAACATGGCACGCTCGAACACCTCGTCGAAGGTCTTGCCGCAAACCACCTGACCATGCTTGAGCATAAGGGCGGAATTGTGGTCCTTGAGTGCTGCCTTCACAGCCTCTGCCAACTCAGGCGAACCGGGACGGAAGTAAGGTATTACGGGGATTTCTCTTCCCACGTGGCACGGCACCTCCGCTGTTACGTTGAAGTCCTTCGGTGTCTCCTGCATGCACGAAACCACCGTGGCATACTTCGACTGGAAGTGGAGCACTACGTCGCAGTCGGGACGCTCACGGAGTACGCCGAGATGGAAACCGCTCTCCATCGAAGGCTTCACGCCGTTAAGCACCTCGCCGTCTGCCACACGGCAGACTGCCACCTTCTCCTTGGGGAGTGTAGGCACCCAAGAGCCTGTGCCCGAAACAAGCGCTTCGTCGCCGATGCGCCATGAAATGTTACCGCTTGAGCAAAGGGTCAAGCCAGCGTCGCCCACACGATGGGCCTGACGCAGAAATTCCTGTATCTGATAGTCCTGTATCATTTCCTTTTTTTGTTGAGAGTTGAGAGTTAAGAGTTGAGAGTTATGATTACCTTTACTGATAATTTTCAGTTTAATTGTCTTATACAGCGAAACATATCATAACTCTCAACTCAGAACTGTCAATTATAAATTTACTTGTAAATCGGTCCGTAGTTCTTGCAAGCGCGGAAGTCAGCTCCCTCCTTGTCCATACCGAATGCGTTCCATGAAGCGGGACGGAAGATCTGGTCTTCCTCCACGTTGTGCATGCAAACCGGGATGCGGAGCATTGAGCAGAGAGTGATGAGGTCGGCACCTACGTGTCCGTATGTGATGGCACCGTGGTTGGCTCCCCAGTTGTTCATCACTGAGTAGACATCGTTAAACGGAGCCTTGCCCGTAAGACGCGGAGCGAACCATGTGGTAGGCCATGTCGGGTCGGTGCGCTTGTCCAGAATCTTGTGGATTTCGGGATCGACGTCAACAGTCCATCCCTCTGCGAGCTGCAGAACCGGGCCGAGTCCCTTCACGTGGTTGAGGCGGACCATTGTCACGGGCATGCCGCCGCGTGTGAGGAAGTTGGATGAGAAGCCGCCGCCACGGAAGTAGTCGCGGTTGGCAGGATACCATGTTGTGGCCTTGAGGCAAGCGTCCACGTCCTCGTCTGTCATCTCCCAGAAGTGCTTCATGATGGGGTTGCCCTCAGCGTCAGAAGCGGCGCCTGATCCGTCCAGAGTGGTAGCGCCTGAGTTGATAAGGTGGATGATGCCGCCGGCAGCGCGTCCGGTAAGTTCCTTGCCGGTAACACGCTTCACAGCCTCGGGACTCCAGTATGTGCGCACGTCAGAGAATATCTGAGCGCGACCCGTGAGGAGGTGGTTGAAGAGCATAGCCACACCGTTGCCAGCGTCGTTCTCCGTAGCGAGAATGATCGGCTCACGAGTGCCGTTCCAGTCGAATGAGGTGTTCATAAGAGCCTCGGGATAGTCGCCGTTAGGATAGAAGTCGGTCCACTGGCGCTGTCCCTGGAATCCGCCTGCGATGGCGTTATGTCCGATGGCTTCCTCCTTGAATCCGAGCTCCTCAAGGCGCGGATTGCCGTGCATGAGGTCCTTCATGATAATCATCATCTTCACGATGAACTCCCAGTCCTGGTCTTTCTGCTCACGTGTCTTTGCCTTCTCTGGACGGTTGGCGATGTCCTCGCCCTCGTTGGTCATACAGTGGTCGCGTGTCCAAGCCATAGCCTTCTCATATTCCACGGGGTCGTATACACCCTCTGTCATGCGGCGGATGATTTCGGTGAGGTCAACGCTCTCGTTGCGCATGCCGAGATACTCCTGGAAGAAGTCGGGATTGACGATTGATCCGGCGATACCCATACAAGCGCTACCCATTGAGAGGTACGACTTGCCGCGCATCGTGGCAACAGCCTGTGCCGCGCGTGCGAAGCGGAGAATCTTCTCTGCCACGTCCTCAGGTATCGAGTCGTCGCCGAGGTCCTGAACGTCGTGTCCGTAGATGCCGAATGCGGGGAGTCCCTTCTGTGCGTGTGCAGCGAGGACGGCAGCCAGATATACAGCTCCCGGACGCTCCGTACCGTTGAATCCCCATACAGCCTTCGGCCAGTGCGGGTTCATGTCCATAGTCTCTGCGCCGTAGCACCAGCATGATGTCACGGTGATGGTGGAGCCGACGCCCTCACGCTCGAACTTCTCGGCGCAAGCAGCGCTCTCTCCCACGCGTCCTATAGTAGTGTCGGCGATTACGCACTCCACTGGCGAACCGTCGACATTGCGGAGATTGTCTGTGATGAGTTTTGCCACTGAGCGGGCAAGGTTCATAGTCTTCTCTTCGAGGCTTTCGCGTACGCCGCCCTGACGTCCGTCAATAGTGGGGCGTATGCCAATCTTAGGAAATTTACTCATAATCTTTAGGTTTTTATGATTTTATGGTTTTTAAGTATTGTAAGTTCTTATATATAATGTATATGTATGGTTTATTAGGCGTGATACAAAGTTAAGAAAAAGTTAGCAATGAGAAGACGTATGCAATATATTTTTTGTTATAACAAGAGAATATTCGGATTATGCTTCTGAAAAATAGCGAAACTGTAGAAAAGAATGACAGCGGAACGATTGGTTCCGACGGCTTGACGGTAGGTATATATACAAAAAAAGGGGCTCCGCCGAGTCCCAACCTTTGTTAACCTTAAATCTAATACCATGAAAAACATTGCAAAGATATAGGTATTTGATGAAACGGCAAAGCTTTTGTACCACAAATTTAACGAAAATGAAACCAAAACCCCTGTTTCTTGACCTGCGTCAAAGCAAAAAGAGGAAGAAAGGTTACAATCTCGAAGTTTTGACGGGTAGACGGAGGGGGTTTGACAGGAAGACATCATCTTTTAGACAGGAAGACAGGTTATTTTTGACAAGAAGACATGAAGACATGATCTTTTGGTTGACGGGAAGCTATGAGACAAACTTAGGAGGCTATGGCGTCCCGCCGTAGCCACGCACCCACGCACAAGCTGATTGAGTATGAGCTGTGGGTTCCGCGGAGCGGGACCTATATCATGAAACCCACTGCAAGC
>OLFZ01000384.1_pt1 | contig 49479 bp, 39 predicted proteins | sample 1604861 | NCBI WGS metagenome assembly OLFZ01 (sample SAMEA3888895, study PRJEB22519) | human gut metagenome | biome: human gut; feature: human-associated habitat; material: faeces | place: Denmark | collected 2011 | reverse complement strand
GCGCTCAACTCATAGTATTGAGCATCAGAAATGCAAATATTGTCAGGCAAACTAATCGCCAAACAGGAATTTATCTGCGAGATCAGGTTAGGCAGGGCTTTGACAAAAACCTTCATCCACATGCCTTTTGTTGTCACACCCTACGGGTTCTTGATATCGTTTGGCGAACGGGCTTTACGAGAGCGTTGCTCTTGACACCCATCCGGGAACCACAATAAAAGCAGAAGAGCTTATATCTGCTGCAAAGATGTAAGTTCTTGTAGATGTTTTTTAATCTAAAGCCGACATTATAATCCAAAAAATAGCAAGAGCAATCCAAAAGAAAATAAATAGGAACAATCTACTAAATTTTCCCCATATTTTTTTTCTATTGAGAGTTTTATATATTCCATAATAATGGTCGTAAATATCTTGATTGCAATTTGATGCTTTCAATTTGAATAAAAGTTGCTTAAATTTATAATAGCAAGCGTCGGGATATTTATTGTTAATCCTATTTTCATCAGTTCCATCACCAAATATAATAGGTTTCCATCCGTTTATTAACATCTGAGAATGGAACAAATCCAATGTGTTACAAATATCATTTACATCATTTGACACGGTTGTTCCCAATACTTTGTCTACATTATCAAGAACTGCACGATTCAAACCATTCAACTGATTTTGATGAATCTGTTCTTCATGTTGCTCCTGACGTGCTTTTGATTGAGCACGTCTATATACTGATGCATGTTTATCACCAAAAACAGCATTACTAATAACTTTACCTAAATCTCTTCCTACTTGATTTTTGGTAGATTGAAAGAACCCCATATCTTAAGTTTTTGCTGCAAAGATAGTGGAAAGCTTTGAGAATCCAAATGTTTCTGACGAGAAAGTTGGCATTTTGGTTGATTCATTGTCCAAGCAGAAGAACCGTGTTATTTATATGGAGTTTTCTTCTTTATTGAAGAATAAAATCGCTAAATTTGCAGTATCTTAAACACTCTTTACAACAAACCGAAAATGATATGAGAGAGAAAATAGACTGCTTTCTGCCGTGCAGCGATGCTGACACGCTCGGCAAGACGCTGCAGACACTCAGAGAAAGCAAGACAATCCAGCATATAAACCTTCTTGTTACCGATGCACAAGAATGTGCGGAGGAGAACGGCAGTTCTGATACCATGTTGCCAGCGGACTGTACGAAGATAACAGTAGACTCGCTTCTTTCCACCAAGACCATGCTCACCATTGAGGAGCATACCGACGCCGAATACGTGCTCATAAGCCTGAAGACCACTCCCGTGGACCTCGGACTGAACGCATTGGAGCGTATGCTGCGCGTGGCTACGGACAGTTGTGCCGGCTTGGTGTATGCAGACAGCTACGTGAAGAAAGAGAGTGGGGTGGAGCGTCATCCCGCCATCGACTATCAGACGGGTAGTCTTCGCGACGACTTCGACTTCGGACAGCTCGTCCTTATACGCTCGTCGCTGCTCCACGCCTATGCAGCCAGCAAGCGCCCCGAATATAACTGGGCAGGATTTTATGACCTCCGCCTTTACATAAGCAGAAAGGCACCGCTCTTCCACATTAACGAATATCTCTACACTCAGGTGGAGACGGACAACAGAAAGAGTGGAGAACGCCAGTTCGACTATGTGAATCCGCGCAACCGTGAAGTGCAGGTGGAGATGGAGCAGGTGGTTACCCGACATCTTGAAAAGATAGGTGCAACGGTAGACACGTCGTCTTACCTGAAGCCCGACTTCAGCGAGCAGGACTTCGCGTGCGAGGCAACAGTCGTCATACCCGTCTACAACCGTGAGCGAACCATTGCCGACGCCGTGCATTCCGCCCTCGAACAGAAAACCACATTCAAGTATAACGTCATCGTCGTGGACAATCATTCCACCGACTCTACCACGCAGATACTCAGCGACATTGCTGCCAAGGACCAGCGCCTCGTACATATCATCCCCGAACGTACCGATCTCGGCATCGGAGGATGCTGGAACGTTGCCACGACCGACCAGCGCTGCGGTCGTTTTGCCGTACAGCTCGACAGCGACGATCTCTATTCGTCGCCCAAGACATTGCAGCGCATCGTGGACGAATTCCATAAACAGGGAGCGGCGATGATTGTAGGATCGTACCGCATGTGCAACTTCAAGCTCGAGACATTGCCGCCGGGACTTATTGACCATGCCGAGTGGACCGACCATAACGGACCTAACAACGCCCTGCGCATCAACGGACTCGGAGCGCCAAGAGCTTTCTTTACGCCAATACTCCGCCAGATTCAGTTCCCTAACACCAGCTACGGCGAGGATTATGCTGTCGGACTTGCCTTCAGCCGCAAGTATCGCATTGGCAGAATCTACGACGAACTGTATCTCTGCCGCCGCTGGGAAGGTAACAGCGACTCTGCTCTCAGCATCGAACGACAGAACGCCAACAACCTATATAAGGACCGCTTGCGCACGCTTGAGGTGTCGGCACGCCAGCAGCTCTCACAGGGCAAGGCAGACATCTCTGCCGACAACTCGCTGCAACGCTTCTTCAATCGTCAGCTGGAGGTGTGGGAGAGTGTGCGTGAGCACTATCATGACCTCCGCAACGTGAAGATACGCGAACTGGCAAGTGGCGAGCAGACGATGAAGGTGCAGTTCAATCCGGCACGAATCGTATCCACTGGTGCTGCCATCGACAAGAAGACAATAGCCAAGCGCCCGTGTTTCCTCTGTGAGCATAACCGCCCTAAGGAGCAGATGCAGAAGCAGGTGGACAAGAACTTCACGCTGCTTGTCAATCCGTTCCCCATCATGCCGCAGCACTTCACCATTCCTCTGCGTGCACATCGTCCGCAGAGCATCGGACTGAACTACGGCGAGATTTACCGTCTGCTGAATGCTTATCCCTCACTGACCGTGTTCTATAACGGCCCGAAGTGTGGAGCTTCTGCACCAGACCACATGCACTTCCAGGCTATATGCTCCGGCATGCTGCCTTTGCAGACCGAATGGCCCAGACTGAGCCGTGACTGCGAGGTGCTCATCAAGAAGGAAGGACATGGCGACATTGTAGGCGTGCGCGGTTTTGCCGTACCCGTATTTGCCATACGCACCTCAGACCAGTCGGCTGGCGAACAACTCTTCCGTGTGCTCTATTCCGCATTGCCTATGCACGGCGGCGATACGGAGCCGATGATGAACATCGTGGCATGGCGCGACGGCAGCGACTATCAGGTGGTGGTAATCCCGCGTCGCAAGCATCGCCCTGACTGTTACTTTGCAGAGGGTGAGGAGCAGCGTCTGGTAAGCCCTGGAGCGCTCGATATGTCGGGCTTCATCGTTACTCCTCGTCAGACCGACTTCGAGCAAATCACGCCGGAAGAGGCTGTCAGCATCATTCAGGAGTGTGGCATTACCAAGGCAGACTATGACGAGATAGCCGACAAGCTGCGCACCATTGCGGCAGGAAAGGCTTCTGCCAACGACCATTTCGCAGGAAAGCAGCCCAACGTATCCGTAGGCATCGTGAGTGGAGCAAGGATAGCCTTCTCGCTTAACGGCCCGTATATGGCAAAGGGAAATCTTATTGACGGCGAACAGGTGGTGGAGTTCAGCGAAGGAGCCATCCTTTGGAACGGCACGCAATATCGCGAGCTGACGTTCATTCCGCAACAGCAGAACGCTTCGTTCTCTTTGCACGACGTCACCATCGGCGTAAACTTCCATTGGGAACGACAGGAGACGCAGACCTTCCTCGGAACGCTGCGCCTTGTGGTCGACTCGGATAAGGTCTGCGCCATAAACGAACTGCCTGTGGAGTCGTATCTGGAGAGCGTCATCTCCAGCGAGATGAGCGCCACGTCCAGTGAGGAACTGCTCAAGGCTCACGCCGTAATATCGCGCTCTTGGCTTCTCTCTCAGATAGAACAGCGACGCGAACATCAGACCAGCGCAGGTCAGAACGGCTTCTTCTCGTTCATCCGCAAGGACGACGAGCTGGTGAAGTGGTATGACCGTGAGGACCACACCATCTTTGATGTCTGCGCCGACGACCATTGTCAGCGTTATCAGGGCATCACCAAGGCCACGAGTCCGAAGGTGGCGCAGGCTGTGCTTGCCACACGCGGACAGATACTGATGAGTGGCGACGAGATATGCGACGCACGCTTCAGCAAGTGCTGCGGCGGTGCAACGGAGGAATTCCAGTACTGTTGGGAGAACATTCGCAAGCCTTATCTTGTGTCGGTGGCTGACGCTAAGGGACAGCCGGCGCTGCCAGACCTTACTGTTGAGGCAGAGGCGGAACGCTGGATACGCACGTCGCCGGAGTCGTTCTGCAACACTACGGACAAGACCATACTTTCCGAGGTGCTCAACGACTACGATCAGGAGACTACTGACTTCTATCGTTGGCATGTGGAATATACGCAGGAGCAGCTGAAGAGTCTTATTGCTGAAAAGCTGAAGATGGACTTCGGTGACATCCTCGACCTCCAACCAGTGGAGCGCGGACGAAGCGGACGTCTCTGCCGACTGAAGATTGTCGGTTCGGAGCGCAGCTTCACCATCGGTAAGGAGCTGGAGATAAGACGAACCCTCAGCGAGACACATCTCTATAGTAGCGCCTTCGTAGTGGACAAGCTGGACGTTAAGGACGGCGTTCCTCAGAAATTCCGCCTGACCGGAGCCGGTTGGGGTCACGGAGTGGGCATGTGTCAGATTGGTGCAGCCGTGATGGGTGCCAACGGATACAGCTACGACAGCATCCTCTTACATTATTATAAGGGTGCGGAGATAAAGAAGATATACAAATAAAGATCTGAATATGAAGAAGACGAGTCCGTGGGCATGGATTCCCACGTTATACTTTGCGGAAGGTTTGCCCAATGTGGTCGTCACAGCCCTCTCCATTGTTATGTATATGCAGATGGGGCTTAGCGATGCGGAGGTGGGACTCTATACCGGCTGGCTTGCCCTGCCATGGGTGATAAAGCCGTTGTGGAGCCCGTTCATCGACCTTCTCAAGACCAAGCGTTGGTGGGTTCTGGCAATGCAGCTGCTTATGGGTAGTGCCCTTGCCGGCATTGCCTTCACGCTGCCCACAGCCTTATGGTTCCAGGGTTCGATGGCTTTCCTGTTCCTGATGGCGTTCGCCAGTGCCACACACGACATCTCGGCGGACGGCTTCTACATGATAGAGCTTGACGCTCACAACCAGTCGAAGTATGTTGGTCTGCGCAATACGTTCTATCGCCTTGCCGTGATATTCGTGAATGGTGCGCTTGTGTCGCTGGCAGGATTGCTGGAGCATCATTTCCACATGACCATCGTATATACGTGGACTCTTATATTCTACGCCCTTGCAGCCATCTTCATAGGCATCTACCTATACCATTGCAAGATGATGCCCCGACCGGCGGAAGACGTCAGTTCGGAGAAGAGCGTGTCAGAGGTGGCGCATGAGCTGCGTATCATCATCGGATCGTTCTTCTGCAAGTTCGGCTTGAAGGAAACGCTCTTCGTAATGCTCTTCCTTCTGCTCTACAGATTCCCGGAGGCTCTGCTTAATACGATGACCAAGACATTCCTCATGCGTTCCAATGCCGAAGGCGGACTGGGACTCACGCCGGAAGAATACGGTCTGGCGCAGGGCACGGTAGGACTGATAGGCTTGTTGCTTGGAGGCATATTGGGAGGCGTGCTGGTCAGCAGGGACGGCATGAAGAAGTGGCTGTGGCCTATGGTTTGCGCCATAACGCTGCCTGATGCCGTATACATCCTCCTGAGTTACACGCTCACGTCCAACCTTTGGGTGGTGTCCACCTGCCTCTTCATTGAGCAGTTTGGCTACGGACTCGGATTCACCGTCCTCACTCTTTACATGCTTTACTACAGTCAGGGCAAGTTCCGTACGTCGCATTACTCGATTTGCACCGGCATCTCTTACCTTGGACTGATGCTCCCCGGCATGGTGTCGGGATACATAAAAGACCTTGTAGGTTACCAGATGTTCTTCATCATCGTCATGGCATGCTGCCTGATAACGTTCCTCGTAACCGCCTTTCTGAAGATTGATCCCGACTTCGGAAAGAAGTAAATAATAAATAAAAGCCAATGACAGACCATAACTATACTGGCGATACGCCTTGCACGCTTTCTTCCCTGCCTCAGACAGAGGGGCAGGGAGGGCAGCGTGTGCCGCGTCGCGTAAGCTGGTTATGGCTCCCGTCGCTGTCCTTCAGCGATGGTGTTTCGATGGCTGTCGTTGTGCTTTTGCTTGTGATGCTGCGCCGTTTCGGTCTGAACAACAGCCAGACCACGCTTGTTCTGGCGTTGCTCTGCATACCATTCTCGCTGCGTCCGTTGCTGGAGAAGGTCGTGGCACACTTCCGCGGCACCACTAAAGTATGGATACTCACGTCCGAGTTTATCTCTGCCTTGGCGTTATGGGGTGTGGCTTTCGTCATTCCTACGTCTTATCGTCTTGAGGGTACGCTTTGTCTTTTGCCCTTCTTCACATTCTCCATCGTTCTCCACCGTATTGCTGTGGAGCGCTTTTACCTTCCTTTATGTCCTCCGTTGCCGGGCTTACATACGCTTATAGTGAAGCTGTTTCGTGGTGTAGCCATGCTGTTTGGCATTGGCTGCATGGCTATGGTGGCAGGTAATATGGAGGTGTTGACCCGAAACATACGCTATTCGTGGAGCCTTGTGTTCTACGTTATGGCTGGCATCTTTTTCTTTCTTTGGCTCTGGCACAGCATCTTCCTTCCCGTCAGACCACATCCCGCATACCCGGAAAGCGACCTTTTCGGTCTGCACAAGGGCGAATATGAGGAAGCCTTGAACGGCATCCTGTCAGGTTCGTCCAACCGTGTCAGCTTATTGCTCATGGCTTCGTTCGCGTTGGCGGCGTCTTTTCCTCTTCTTGGCATCCCGCTCTTCGTCATTGATATGCCCCATAACGGCGGTCTTGGCATGTCGCCGCAGGAGTTTGCGCTCATCGTAGGTACGGTAAGCGTAGGCGCCGTGTTCTTCGGAAACGTCCTCGGCACAAGTTTGTGTCGTAAGTACGGGCTGCGTCTGTGCCTTCTGCCGATGACTGTGCTCTTCTCCGGTCCGAGTCTGGCAGCGCTTTATATGAGCTTCAATCTTTCCGTCTCGCTTGCAATAGTCTGCCTCTTGTTCAGTATTGCAGGTGTTGCGGCTGGCGTTGGCTTTGCAGCATTGTCCGCCGTGACCGCCCGTTTCGCTGCGAGCGGCAGGGGAGAGGTGTGTCGTCGCTCCGTCATGCTTGGCGTGATGGCTGTTGTGGCAACGCTATGTGGCGGCATGACAGGCATTTTGGAGGAAAACATAGGTTACCGTCAGTTCTTCGTAATGTCGTCATGGATGTACGTGGTGCCGGCGATTGTGGCGGTGATGTATATCGCCAATTACAAAATACGTCTGAAGTAATCCAAACAATTGTTAATATTAAGTAGTCTGAATAAACTTTCTGACCGATATCTATATCTAAGAAGTCAGAGAGATTATAAAAACATATTATTAGTTTAGAATTACACACAAATTCAAACAAACATGATTTTATCAAAGAGAACAATAGCAATGGCGTCAATGGCAGGCCTTATGCTTATGTCGATGCCAACGGAATGCGCAGCAAGACAGTGGTCGCTGAAGGATTGTATTGATTATGCCTTGGCAAATAACATCCAGTTGCAGAAAGCCAAGGTGCAGCAGCTTTCAGCTCTTGAGGACATAAAGCAGAGCCAGTCAGCCTTGCTACCTTCCCTGAGTCTGTCAACATCACAGAATGTAAGCTACAATCCGTGGCCTGAACAGGGCTCGGCAATGATTGCCGGAAATAAGGTTCAGGCAGACGTGAAGAAGGTGTATTACAACGGTTCTTACTCGCTTTCGGGCAACTGGACTGTATGGAACGGCGGACAAAACACCAATACTGTCAAGCTGAATAAGCTCGCTGCAGAGCAGGCACGCCTCGATTCGGCTGTCACAGCCAACAACGTGCTCGAGCAGATAGCCCAACTCTACGTCCAGATACTCTATTCTGATGAGGCCATCTCTGTCACGAAGGAGAGCCTTAAGACCAGCCAAGCCAATGAGGAACGCGGCAAGACGATGGTGTCGGTGGGCAAGATGAGCAAGGCAGACCTTGCACAGCTGACCGCCCAGCGCGCCGAAGACGAATATAGCATTGTGGAGGCTGAGAGCAATCTGCGCAACTATAAGCGCCAGCTCAAGCAGTTGCTCCAGATAGCTGATAATGACGAGTTTGACGTAGCGATACCTTCTACTACAGACGAAATGGCGCTCAAGGAGGTGCCCGCTATGAACGACGTTTATACGGCGGCGCTGGCGCAACGTCCGGAAATCCAGAACGCAAAGCTCGGCATCGAGAGCAGCGACCTTAGCGTTAAGATTGCAAAGGCAGGCAAGATGCCAACTGTAAGCCTGAATGCAGGACTGTCCACTTCCACCACTTCTATGAGTCAGAACGGATGGGGCAACCAGATGAAGAACAACTTCACGGTTGGCGGTGGAGTGTCGGTGAGCATCCCGCTCTTCGATAACCGCAAGACAAAGACATCCGTAAACAAGGCGATGCTTCAGAAGGAGAGCTACCTGCTCGACCTGCAGGACAAGCAGACCACTCTTTATTCAACTGTGGAGAACTACTGGCTGCAAGCTGTCAACAATCAGAACAAGTTTAAGGCGGCACGCGTATCTACGGAGAGCGCACAGGCAAGCTACGAGTTGCTGTCCGAACAGTTTAACCAAGGTCTGAAGAACATTGTGGAGTTGATGACTGGCAAGACCAACCTTTTGCAAGCTCAGCAGAACGAACTTCAGAGCAAGTATCTCGCAATCCTTAACCTTAACATGCTGGACTTCTATCGTACAGGAGAGATAAAGTAATTAGTAAATACTAACTGAACTGCAGTGCCGCGGGCAGGAATGCCCGCAGCTACTACAGTTTGCATAACAAATCAAGCTAACCTTATAAAATAGAGATTTTATAAAGAGTAATAATAATTAGAGATTTATATTAGAGAGATGAAAAAATTAAGCAAGGTATGGGTGGTAGTGGCTATTGTCGCTATCATCGCAGTTGCCGTATGGGCATTCTCAGGCGGCAAGAAAGAGCAGCAGATTTCGTTCGACACGGCTCCCGTCGCGTCGGCAAACATCCAGAACAGCATTACTGCTACCGGTACTATAGAGCCGGTTACGTCTGTGACCGTGGGTACGCAGGTGAGTGGTATCGTCAGCAAGCTCTACGTTGACTATAATTCAGTGGTGAAGAAAGGACAGGTGATTGCCGAGCTCGACAAGACCAACCTTCTCAGTCAGCTTGCCACTGCAAAGACGCAGCTTGCCACCGCGCAGAGCCAGCTCAACTATCAGACCGCAAACTACAAGCGCTATCAGACTCTTTTCCATAAGGGACTTGTGGCAGCCGACGATTATGACAATGCCAAGCTTTCGTATCGTCAGGCTGTGGAGCAGGTGGCTTCAGCCAAAGAGGAGGTTCAGCGTGCACAGACCAATCTCGGCTATGCCACCATCACGTCGCCCATTGACGGTGTGGTGCTCTCCAAGTCAGTGGAAGAAGGTCAGACCGTGGCAGCCAGCTTCTCTACGCCAGAACTCTTCACCATCGCTCAGGACTTAACAAACATGCAGGTGGTGGCTGATGTGGACGAGGCTGACATAGGCGACGTGAAGGAAGGCGAGCGTGTCAGCTTCACCGTGGACGCTTATCCTGATGACACCTTCGAGGGCACAGTAAAGCAGGTACGTCAGGAAGCCACCACTACCAATAATGTGGTAACCTACGAGGTGGTTATCTCTGCCCCAAACGCCGACCTGAAGCTTAAGCCGGGTCTTACAGCCAACGTCACCATTTATACTGCAGAGCGCAAGGGCGTGCTTGCCGTTCCGTCAAAGGCTCTGCGCTTTACGCCTACAAAGGAGACTGTCGGCAAGATGAAGATTGTGGACGTGCAGGGTGCGAAGAACAAGGTATGGATCATTGAAGGCAACAGCATTGTTGCGCATAAGGTGAACATCGGTATGGCTGACGGCACAAATACACAGATTATTGGTGGTGTGCAGGCTGGCATAAAGGTGGTTACCGGACTCAGCGTCATTGGAGGCGAGGAGCCGCATGCAGAAGCTGCTGGCGGTGAGAGCAGCCCGTTTGCACCAGGCCCTCCGGGAAAGAACAAGAAAAAATAATCAATACTGATATGGACGAAAAGAAAGTAGTAATAGAGCTTGACAACGTAAAGCGCGACTTTCTCGTCGGCGACGAGACGGTACATGCGCTGCGCGGTGTCTCGTTCAAGATATATGAGGGCGAGTTTGTCACCATCATGGGAAAGTCGGGTTCGGGCAAGTCCACCCTTCTCAACCAGCTTGGCTGCCTTGATACGCCCGGCTCGGGCGAGTATTATCTTGACGGTGTCAGTGTCAGAACGATGTCGAAGTCGCAGCGTGCCGTATTGCGCAACCGTAAGATAGGCTTCATCTTCCAGAACTATAACCTTCTGCCGAAGACCACGAGTGTGGAGAATGTGGAGCTGCCGTTGATGTATAACGCTTCGGTTAGTGCCAAGGAGCGCGAGGAGCGTGCCATTAAGGCGCTGCAGGCTGTGGGCCTCGGCAAGCGACTCTATCATAAGTCGAACCAGATGTCCGGCGGACAGATGCAGCGTGTGGCCATTGCCCGCGCATTGGTTAACGATCCTGCCGTGATTCTTGCTGACGAGGCAACCGGAAACCTCGACACACGTACGTCGTTCGAGATTCTCATCCTTTTCCAGAAACTCCACGCCGCGGGCAGAACCATCATCTTCGTGACCCATAATCCGGACATCGCCAATTATTCTTCGCGCAATATCATGCTGCGTGACGGACATGTTATCAGTGACGAGTATAACCATAACATCCTCTCGGCGGCGGACGGACTGGCGGCATTGCCTGCCAATTCGGATGAGTAATGGAAGCGAAGGTTCAGTGAGTAACATTTTTAACCTATAAGAAATGAACTATAGTAATCTTTTAAAAATAGCCCTCCGCGCCATTGCCGCCAACAAATTGAGGTCGTTCCTCACCGCACTTGGCATTATCATCGGTGTGGCGTCGGTCATCACGATGCTTGCCATAGGCCAAGGATCGAAGAAGAGCATTCAGGCAAACATCGCGGAGATGGGCTCCAATATGATTATGATCAGCCCGGGAGCTGACCGTGGTCCGGGAGGTGTAAGGCAGGACGCTTCGTCTATGGAGACATTGAAGCTCACAGACTACGAGTCGCTCAAGGACGAATGTCACTTCATACAGGGCATCAGTCCTACGGTCAACAGCAGCGGTCAGTGGATATACGGCAACAACAACACGCCGTCCTCCATTTATGGCGTCAATCAGGACTATCTCACCATCCGTCAGTTGTCTGTGGATGAGGGCGAGATGTTCACCGATGCCGACATAAAGGCAAGTGCAAAGGTGTGTATTCTCGGCCAGACCGTCGTGGACAATCTCTTCCCTGATGGATCCGATCCGGTGGGCAAGGTGGTACGATTCAATTCCATTCCGTTCCGTGTGATAGGAGTATTGAAGAAGAAAGGATACAACTCGATGGGTATGGACCAGGACGACCTCGTCCTTGCTCCTTACACGACGGTGATGAAGCGAATCCTCGCACAGACCTATCTTGGCGGCATAACCTGCTCAGCCATAACAGAAGATCTCACCCAAAAGGCCATCGATGAGATTACGATGGTGCTTCGCCGCAATCATAAGCTGAAGGAAGCCACCGACACGCAGGCTGCCGATGATGACGACTTCAACATCCGTTCGCAGGAAGAACTGGCGAGTATGATGAACTCCACTACGGACATGATGACCATACTCTTGGGTTGCGTGGCAGGCATCTCGCTCATCGTGGGAGGCATCGGCATCATGAACATCATGTATGTCAGCGTTACGGAGCGAACACGCGAGATAGGTCTGCGAATGAGCGTTGGAGCACGCGGTGTGGACATCCTCAATCAGTTCCTCATCGAAGCCATACTTCTCAGCGTGACGGGTGGACTCATCGGTGTGGCATTTGGCGTCGGAGCTTCGTATGCGGTGAAGCTGGTGGCTCATTGGCCCATCTTCATCCAACCTTGGAGCATCGTCATGAGCTTCGCCGTATGTACGTTCACGGGAGTGTTCTTCGGCTGGTATCCTGCAAAAAAGGCGGCACAGCTCGACCCGATAGAGGCTATCCGATACGAGTAAAACGATGCGGATGTCTTTCCATACGTATGCGTTAGATTTATTGCAACAAACAGACTCGTTTTTCGGAATTTTTATCTACTTTTGTAAAAACAATAAAACCAGAACGTTATGTTTATACATGTAGCCAACCCGATTTACGACTCCGTGTTCAAATACATCATGGAGGACGAGCGCATAGCCAAGACCATGCTGTCTGCTTTGCTGAAGAAAGAAGTGGTGCACGTGACGGTGCGTCCGCATGAATACAGCAACACCACACGCGACACGCTCTCTATGTTCCGCATTGACTTTGCAGCTACCGTTCGTGAGCGCGAAGGCGATGTGGAGAAGGACCGCGTGGTGCTGATTGAGCTGCAGAAGACGTGGCTTAATACCGAAACACTCCGTTTCCGTCAGTATCTTGGAGCGCAATACAGCAACAAAAACAATATACGCGAGGCTGATGAGAAAGGCTTTGCCTATCCTATGGTGGCTGTATATCTCCTTGGACATAAGGTAGGGAACATCAAAGAACCGATAGTGTACGTAAATCACGACGTGTTTGACTATAACGGCAATATCGTAAAGGAAGGCAGCGAAGAGCCGTTCGTAGAGAGTCTCACCCACAACAGCATCATCGTTCAGATTCCTCTTCTGCATGGCAATGTGAACAACAGGCTGGAAAAGGTGCTCAGCGTGTTCGACCAGACTCAAGTGGAGGGCAACACGCAGCAGGTGCTTAAGATAGACGAGGACAAGTATGCTGACGACAACGACATGCTGTACGTGCTGCATAAACTCACAGCTGCTGCTGCAAATTCAGAGATGCGACAGGATATGAACGTTGAGGATGAATACTATAAAGCCATCGAAGACCGCGACACAGCCATCATGCAGCGAGACAAAATACTGAAAGAGCAGAGTGAGCAGTTGTCTCAGCAGAGTGAGCAGTTGTCTCAGCAGAGTGAGCAGTTGTCCCAGCAGAGTGAGCAGTTGTCCCTGAAGGATGAGCAGTTGTCCCAGCAGAGTGAGCAGTTGTCCCAGAAGGAAGAGCAGTTACGCAATATGGCTAAGGTTCTGTTTGATAAAGGAATGACAGAAGAACAGATTTCGGCAATGACCGGTATTGATATTGAAAACATTGTGAAACTTCTGAAATAGATAATTAGGGTAGTATAAACTGAGATGGCGTCATAGAGCAGTTTATGCTACCCTATAATCATTTTTACGGTAATGACTTGTATGTTAGGTAATGGCTTGCATTACCTTTATCTATATTTTTTCAAAAATAATCATTGTTTTGCTTAGTTTTTCGCTTTGCTCAACTGTATATAGGGTGTATGACACAGGAAAAGGACATAGAGCAGATGTTTCGTCGGCATTATGAGAAGATGTATAATTTGGCCAGATACATTCTCTCGGATGACGACGAAAGCAAGGATGTGGTGAGCGAAGTGTTCACGCGGATTCTTGCTGATGATGTGGTCCTGTTGCCCGAGAGCGAGGAAAGTTATCTGATGCGGAGTGTCCGCAACCGGTGTCTCAATCTGATTGCCCATAAGAGTGTGAAGGAAAGAGTGGCAAGGTTGCTGACCGATGATGCCGACGTTATTCTATCTGAAGATACGGACGAGCGTCTCGAACAATTGTTGCTTCTCATTGACGACCTTGAACCTCCAATCCGAAAGCTTATCTTCCGTCTGCGATATATGCAAGACAAGTCGTATAAGGAGGTGGCTGACGAAGTAGGAGTGAGCAAGGTGACTGTGTTCAATCATCTCTCTAAGGCGATGGACTGGATTAGGGAACGTATAAAATGAGCAAAACAATGACAAACATGAACAAAGACGAAAAGCGGATGATGCTCTTTGACATGCAGGAGCATCCTGAGAAATATACTGACGAGCAGATGGAACGCTTGCTTGATGATGAGGAAGTGAAGGAGTTTTTGCGAGACTTGTCTATTGCGAGAATGGCTGGCAAGAAAGCTGCGCCAAAGAAGGTAGACGTGGATAAGGCTTGGAAGGAATTTTCTAATGGTTCTTATCCCAACCGAATGAAGATAGCAGCTTCCGTCATAGGCATCATCTTTCTCTCGGGTGTAGCCTTTGCTGCTGTGCAGAACGGTTGGTTTAGGTTCTCGGCTTCGGAAAAGGCTGTGGATAATAATGCTGTGACAGAACAGATAGTCAAGCCGAAGCCGTTAGCCAATGAAAGCCTTAAGGCTATGACGTCAGAGAGTAAGGATTCGCTCGACATGAAGCCGGTGGTGTTTGACAATGCTGAGTTGGGAACAATCCTTACGCAAATGGCATACTTCTATCATGTCAAAGTGGAGTATGTCAATGCCAATACACAGCACGTTCGCCTCTTCTTTAACTGGAATAAGACCAAGAGCTTGGAGCAGAACCTTGAGATTCTGAATGCTTTCGACCGCATACAGATCGAGTTTGCGGACGGCACATTGATGGTGAAATAAGATGGGAGGACATATTATGAAAAACATATTTAAGACTACGCCCGATAACTGCAAGACCGTAATCCTGCTGTATCTTTTCTTTCTGTTGACTTCGGCTCAGCAGTCTTATGCCCAACGCATCACCCGACAATATAATAATGTGTCGTTCTCTGAGGCGTTGAAGGATATTAATGCACGTCAGCATAAGTACACCATCAACTTTGTGTATGATGAGTTAGAAGACTTTAAGGTTACAAAGAGTATCCGCAACCAGAATGTTCCTAATGCCATTATGCAGCTGATCGGTTTTTATCCCATCAGAATGACACAGGTGGAGAATAACATTATGGTGGAATGTACGCACAAGACGACATATCGTTATAAGGGACGTATTGTTGACGAGAGAGGCAATGCCGCTGAATACGCAACAATAGCCTTGCTGTCGCCCATTGATTCTGCAATCGTAGGTCATGGAGTGAGCAATGAGAATGGCTATTTTGTCATTCCTTGCAATTCCAGAAAAGTGTTAGCCCGAATCTCATACATTGGTTATAAGACAGTATGTCGAATATACAACAACACAGAGATGGGCATCATCAAACTGCATCCCCAAACCATGATTGTCAAGGGTGTGGTGGTGAAGGGTGACCGGCCTCAATACAAGATGTTGCCTGGAGGCATGGAAGTTGCCATAGAGCACACGTTGCTCTCTAAAATGGCTAATACATTTGAAGTCCTGAATCTCTTGCCACGTGTCTATGTAAATGGGCAAAGCATATCTATATTCGGGAAAGGAGCGCCAATTGTTTATATCAACAACAAGCGTGTGCATGACAATAATGAGATTGTAAACATCACTCCCGACAACATCAAGTCGATTTCGGTTATTACAAGTCCTGGGGCAGAATATGATGCCGAGGTAGAGTCGGTAATTCGTATCCGCACCAAAGAACGCCGTGCAAATGGATTCAGCTTGCGTGCTGATGCTTTTGGTAAATATAATAAATGGATGGCGGATTACGAGCTTATCAGCGCCAGATATCAGACCAAGAAATTCGAGATAGCCAATAGTTTATGGACTATGGGTACACATGACGGGGAAGATAATAATCTGATTACTGATATCTATTTGCCTGACAAGCATTATCACAACAATCAAAAATACATGACGGAACTCAGAAACCGTTACTTGTCGGAATATCTTTCTGCTGATTATTCGCTTAATGATAGCAATTCTGTTGGTGGTTCTTATCGCTACTATGGAATGTTGAAAGGTAGGACGAATAGTGTTAGCCGGCAGGATGTATTGTTGAATGGTGTGGCACAGGGCAGTATTGATCAGGATGAGGTTATGAAGCCTTTTCTTAGTTCACATCAGGCTGATATATATTATGTGGGAAAGGTTGGACAGGTAGGTGTTGATTTTAACGCCACATACTATGCTATCAAAAACAGACGTAATGATGAGGGCTTTGAAAGCAGCAAGGAGTTGGGGTATCAGGAAATACATTCAAGCAATCGCCAGAATAGCGATATGTGGGCAGGCAAGCTGGTTGTGAATATTCCTTTTTGGAAAGGCAATATGTCTGTAGGAACAGAGCTGTCGAAGACAGACTCACACGGAACGTTTCTGAACGAGGAGCAGCTGGTGCCATCCACAAAGACGGATATCCATGAAAGGAATATTGCCGGATTTGCACAGTACGGATTGGTTCTCAGCAAGTGGACTGTCGGGCTTGGTGTGCGTTACGAGAATATCGTCCGTGACTATCTGTCTGATGGAGTGAAGCAGGACGATGTGAGCAGAAAGTATAACAACTTCTTCCCTAATCTCAGCGTTTCATGCAACAAAGGCAATTGGTATTGGCAGCTGAATATCAATGAGAAGATTCACCGTCCAAGCTATCGGCAACTCGGTAACTTCATGCAGTATGACAATCGCTTCCTTTATGAAGGCGGAAATCCTACCTTACAACCGGAGAAGGTGTTTAATGCTGAGGCGATGATGATATATAAGTGGCTGAATGTATCTGTAGGTTACAAATACCTGAAGGATGTGATGGAGTGGACCAAGTATATCTATCCTGGAAAGGAGTTTGCTTATAATACGTCGTTGAACTTCAATCATAAGCAGTTGCTTTATGCTTCTGTCTATATTTCGCCAAAGTTCGGCATCTTCCGTCCTACGTGGGGATTCAACTACAACCAGCAGTTCTTCGATACCAAGAAGTATGGTGCCTGCAAGGCATTAAGCAAACCTTTGCTGTCTTGTTCGCTCAACAATAATTTCGCTCTTTCAGAAACCATGAACGCGGCAATCAGCCTTAATGCCTCAACAACCCATGCAGATGGATTTCTTATGATGAAGAGTGGTTACAGCGTCAATCTGCAGTTTGACAAGTCGTTTGCCAACCGCACATGGATAATTTATCTTTCTGCAAATGACATCTTCAAGACGGCAAAGGAACGTTGGACGATGTACGGACTTGGGTCGGGCACAACGAAAGACTGCTACAATTACACTCGAAACGTCTCCTTGCAGGTTACGTATAATTTCAATGCCAAGCGCAGCAAGTACAAGGGAACGGGAGCCGGCAATGAGGAGAAGAGCCGATTGTAGCTTCGTATAAAAGGAAACTCTCTCTGTTAAAATATAGATAAACGAAAATCGGTCAAGCAAAGGCTTGTCAACGAAAGGTTGACTGGCTCTTTGCTTGACCGTTATTCTTTTCTCTCACTTTATTGAACTTTCGCAAGTTCAGTTACTTGATTCCTCTGCGGTTAAGCGCCTCGCTATATCGCTTTGCGTTCTGGAGATGCTCCTCGTAGGTGCGTGCAAAGTTGTGCGTGCCGCTGAAATCCTCCTTTGCGCACATATACAGATAGTCGTGATGTACGTGATTTAGGACGGCGTCAATGCCGGCGATGGACGGAATGCGGATTGGTCCTGGGGGAAGTCCGGGGTTCTTGTATGTGTTGTACGGGCTCTTGATGTAGAGGAGGTTATTGTAGATGCGCTTCAGATCGAAACGTTTCCATGCGAACTTGATGGTCGGGTCAGCCTGCAACGGCATGCCGTCGGGATATTCCGCGTTGCGTAGCATGAGGCGGTTATAGTACATTCCAGCCACCATAGGCTTCTCGCCGTCGTTGGCTGTCTCCTCGTCAATGATGCTTGCCAATGTAGTCACCTCCACAGGCGTCAGTTTCATGGCGCGTGCCTTCTCCTCTCGCTGTCCACTCCAGAAGTTATGGTTCTCCTTCTTCATGCGGTCAAGCAGTTTTTCCACGCTGACATTCCAGTAGATGTCGTACGTGTTGGGGATGAAGAGCGCTGCCACGGTGGCGGTGTCGTAGCCGTATTTCTTGCATATAGCTTCGTCTGAGAGGGCTTCGTAGATGGCTGCGCTGTCCACCATGAGACGCTTTGACAGTTCTGCTGCGAGACGGTCAAGTGTGCGTACTGAAGGAACGGTAAGGCTGACGGGCGACTGTAGTCCGTTCTTCATGTGGCGGAATACGGTGAAGGCTCCCTCGCCGGGCGTGATGGCGTAGCGTCCCGTGCGGATGTTGTCGGCATAATGGCTATGTCGTACGAGCGTCTTGAATCCTTCCATACCATTTAAACTTGATACGTCGGTAAGCTTGGTGTAAACCGAGTCGACTGTGTCGTCCGTGTCGATGTAGACGTAGCGCGTTTCGTTGCCTGCTGCCATCGACGCGAAGAAGTAAGAATAGACGAAGCCTGCCATCACCACCAGACAGGCAACTGCCGGGATGAGGTATTTTCTTCTTGTGTTCTTTTTCATTGTTTATGTTATTTTATTCAACAAATTTGTGTCTTAATACAGTACAAAGGTATTAGAATTATGACATACGACAAAATATATTAAGTGTTTTTAATTCGATGAAGTATTTTAGTGGTGTCTTAAACAAAATATGTGTACTTTTGCAGCGGATTGAACAACGAGGATAATCACAATAATAATATACACCATTAATATATATATCAGTCATGTATAACACTTACATATTCGACCTTGACGGCACCCTGCTGTCCACCCTTGCTGACCTTGCAGCCAGTTGCAACTATGCTCTTACCTCCAATGGCATGCCGGAGCGCACCATCGACGAGGTTCGTAGATTTGTGGGCAACGGTGTGAAGAAGCTCATGGAGCGTGCCGTTCCCGGCGGTCTTGATAATCTGGCGTTCGACAAGACCTACGCCGACTTCCGCCAGCATTACATGCAACACAATCTTGACACCACGTGTCCTTACGACGGTGTGATGGAACTGCTGCATGAACTGAAGCGCCGTGGCAAGAAGGTGGCTGTGGTAAGCAATAAGTTTTATGCGGCAACACAGGAGCTTTGCCGTCATTTCTTCGGCGACGAGCTTGTGCCCGTTGCCATCGGCGAGCGTGAGGACATACGCAAGAAGCCGGCTCCCGACACAGTAATAGAGGCTATGAAGCAGCTCGGCGTAACGGCGGAAGGGGCGGTATATATAGGCGACAGCGACGTTGATATAGAGACGGCACGCAATTCTGGCATGCCCTGCATCAGCGTCCTTTGGGGATTCCGCGACAAGGACTTCCTTCTTGCACACGGAGCAACCACACTCGTGGAACGTCCGGAGCAGATACTCACGTGTTAATAAAGATGCTTTTGTTTGGCGGAAATAAGACATATTGTTGGTTTAAGGACAAAAAATAAGTCATATCGTTTTGCTGTAAGGAAAAAAGATGGTAACTTTGAAAATGTTAAAACAGCATTCTTATTAAACCTTATTAAAACCTTATGATTATGGTAGAATACTTCTTGCAACACATTTGGATGATATGGGCAGTGGTTGCCTTCGTGTGTCTGATAATGGAGATGACGTCTGGCGACTTCTTCATCACGTGTTTCGGCATCGGAGCCTTGTGTGCTATGGGCGTGTCGCTCACACCGGCGCCATTTTGGTTGCAGGTTGTGGCGTTCGCTGTGTTCTCCGTACTGTCCATTTATTTCCTGCGTCCGCGCCTCGTTGCCATGCTCAATGCCAAAGCCAACCATCGCGTAAGCAACGCCGATGCCATTATTGGCAGAGTGGGAGAGGTTTCGGAATCTGTGAAAGCCGGCGGTTACGGACGTGTGAAGCTGGACGGCGACGACTGGAAAGCAGAAAGCGATGCCGTGAATGACATCCCCGTCGGAGCACGCGTCAGAATCATTGGCAGGGAAAGCATCATCGTAAAGGTGGAGCCGGTGGCATAAGAATGTCGCTGATAGGCAGCGAACAGATTAAGTACTTTAACCAACAATATTAACTTTAACCAACATCAATTTATTATTATGAGTGTAATAACCGTCTTTCTTATAGCACTTGTTGTGCTTGCTGTAGTCTTCGTAAAGATGGCTGTAGTGATAATTCCGCAGAGCGAAACAAAGATAGTGGAGCGTCTTGGCAAGTATTATGCAACGCTCGGCCCCGGCATAAACATCATCATCCCCTTCATGGATCGCGCCAAGACCATCGTGACCATGTATCGTGGCAGATATGCTTACTCCACTACTATCGACCTTCGTGAGCAGGTTTACGACTTCGACAAGCAGAACGTTATCACAAAGGATAACATTCAGATGCAGATCAATGCCCTTCTGTATTTCCAGATTGTCGATCCGTTCAAGGCTGTGTATGAGATTAACAACCTCCCCAACGCCATTGAGAAGCTCACGCAGACCACTCTGCGTAACATCATCGGCGAGATGGAGCTTGATCAGACGCTCACCTCACGCGACACCATCAACACCAAGCTGCGTGCCGTCCTCGATGACGCCACGAACAAGTGGGGCATCAAGGTGAACCGTGTGGAGCTGCAGGACATCATTCCGCCGGCAAGCGTGCTTCAGGCAATGGAGAAGCAGATGCAGGCAGAGCGAAACAAGCGTGCCACCATCCTCACGTCTGAGGGTCAGAAGCAGGCTGAAATCCTCAAGTCTGAAGGTGAGAAGACATCCACAATCAACCGTGCTGAGGCTGCCAAGCAGCAGGAAATCCTGCGTGCAGAGGGTGAAGCACAGGCCCGCATCCGTAAGGCTGAGGCTGAAGCCATCGCCATTGAGAAAATCACGGAGGCAGTAGGCAAGAGCACCAATCCTGCCAACTACCTGCTCGCACAGAAGTATATCCAGATGATGGAGCAACTCGCACAGGGCAATCAGGCAAAGACCGTATTCCTGCCCTTCGAGGCTACAAACATGCTGGGTAGTCTGGGCGGAATAAAGGAACTGTTTAAGGAAAAGGAATAAAAATAAATTAATAACAAGATTGTCCCACTCGGCTTAAGCGATAGCAGCATACTATTCGCTTCGCTATGAAGCTATAAGGGAGTGGAACTTATTAAACACTATTATGAATATTTGCATATTTGTTGGCGCACGTCCAAACTTCATCAAAGTAGCCCCGATTCTTCGTGTCATGGAAGCGGCAGGAGTCAGCCACAGCCTCGTTTACGCTGGCCGTGAGGATGACCCCACACTTGAGCCGTCACTCTTCGACGACCTTCAGATGCGTCGTCCCGACGTCTTCCTTGGTGTCGACTGCGAGAACCTTAACGAGCTTACGGGACAGGTGATGTCCGCCTTCGAACGCTATCTGCAAAACCACAAGACTGACGCCGTTATCGTGGTGGACGACCTTGCCTCTACAATGGCTGCTGCCATCGTCACAAAGAAGCAGGGCATCCGTCTCGCCCACCTGGTGGCTGGCACTCGCTCTTTCGACATCAACATGCCGAAGGAAATCAATCGTCTCGTCATTGACGGACTCTCTGACCTCCTCTTCACAGCGGGCATCGGCGGCAGTAGTGCAGCTACCCGTGAAGGAGCTGAGTCGTCAAAGATATACATGGTGGGCAACATCCTTATGGACACTCTCCGCTTCAATCATCAGCGCATGCAGCGTCCCGCTGTCATGGATGAGTTGGGACTTGAGGACGGCTCTTACATCGTCTTCACGCTTAACCGCAAGGCTCTCATCGACAACACAGACGAGCTGCGCGGCCTTATGGTAAGCATGATGGAGCATGCAGGCAACAAGCCCGTTGTGGCACCGCTCCGCAAGCGTGCTGCAGAGGCTGTGGAGCGCATCGTAAGCGAGAATCCGCAGCTCTTCAAGGGGCTGCATCTTGTAAGCCCGCTCGGCTATCTTGACTTCGGTTATCTCACAGCACACGCTCTTGGCGTAGTGACCGACTCAGGCAATGTGGCTGAGGAGGCTACGTTCAACATGGTGCCGTGCATCACGCTCAACAGCTACACCGAACACATCGAGACCGTCAAGACCGGATCAAACGTACTCGTCGGCGAAGATCCCGTGCTTCTTGGCGAGGAAATCAGCCGCATGGTGGCAGGCGAATGGAAGCATTGTGCCATCCCTGAACGTTGGGACGGTCGTTCCGCAGAACGCATCGTGCAGATATTGAGAGAAGTATGCCAAGGGTAAGGGCTTTATAGTCCTGCCCCAATCCTCCCGCAAACCAAGGTGTACTTAATAAAAATCATAAATCCATCAACAAACCAAAAACTAACATTTATGAACAACAAGTATTCTATCCTAAGCGCAGCGCTCATAGCGCTCGGCATCGTAGTCCTTGGTTTATGCATCAAGGGAGGTATTGACAATTTCGCAAACAAGGATCGCAAGGTTACTGTCAAGGGACTTGCTGAGAAGGAGGTGGACGCCGACAAGGTGACGTGGCCTATCGTCTCAAAGGAACTTGGCGATGACCTTCCCGATCTTTACACACGCCTCGGCAATACTCAGGCGAAGATAAAGCGCTTCCTTACTTCCCATGGCATAAAAGCCTCGGAGATCAGCGTCAACGCTCCCATCGTTATCGACCTTAATGCCAACCAATACGGTAGCAACGACCGCAATTACCGCTACAACATCACGTCCGTCATCACCGTAACGTCCAACAACGTCAAGCTTGTGCGTTCCATCATTGCCCGTCAAGCTGACCTGCTCAAGGAAGGCGTGGCCATTGTGGACGGCGGTTACGAGAATCCTGTAAAGTACGAGTATGTGTCGTTCCAGAATATGAAGCCGGAGATGATGGAGGAGGCTATAGCCAATGCGCAGAAGACAGCAGAGAAGTTTGCTGCCAACTCAAAGAGCAAGCTCAACAAGATTGTGTCAGCTGACCAAGGCCAGTTCTCCATCGACGACCGCGACCAGACAACACCTTATATTAAGAAGGTGCGCGTCGTGACCACCATCGTCTACTCGCTGAAGGACTAAGGCATAATGATTATGGTATAAAAACTGCATATTGTAAAAGATTTAGCATTAATTGTGTTAAAAAAGTAAATTTCTTAGGTTTATCTCTTGACACGTGTCAATATTATTGCTATATTTGCGATATCTATTAAGACAATAGTACTTACTATATACCATAGGATAATGTCTCACATCCTTTAGTCATTAACAAGTAGAAGCCTATACGAGACAAAAGGCTGGAAAAGGAGGATATTATGATGAAGACTATTAAGCGCAGTTATGATTTGGAATCATACGAGCTGGACAATGTTTATAACGAACCTGATGACCGCCACGGTCGTTTAGATTCCTCCATTTGGTACAACTAACGAATGTCATTTCAGACATCATAAGCTACATTTTTAAGGTGAGTCCCCGGAGAGAAAGTTCCTGAATCAGGAACATTCCTTCGGGGATTTTCTTTTATACTTCATTCATTACTTTTCTGAAAGCTCTGAACGCCATCAGTCTATTGTCTTCTTGAGGTTGCATTACCACGAACATGTGATTGTCTTCCTTGCGCGCAGCCATTATCTTTATTATCTGTTCCGCCAATCTTTCTGCCGTCTCGCCGTCAATGGAAGCGAAGAAATGCGAGAAGCAGAATATTGTGAGGGTGGGCGATTGGGCTGCGTCAGACAGGCTTTCGGCAGCTTCTTCCATTGAAGAAGCAAAGCGCCAGCTGATGTTTCGTCCGCCGAACCGTTTCATCTGCCTTTCGCCTTCAGCCCGCATTTCTTCCGAAACGTCAATGCCAACATACTCAATATTGATGTCTTCGTCAGCCATAGTCTCCGCCAATGCCACACCGCACGTCGCCGGACCACATCCTACGTCCACCATTCGCAAGCGTCCGCCGTATTCTGCGGCAAGCTTCATCAGCTCTTCTTTTCTTGCCAAGAACGTCTGCTTTGCCTCTTTCTGGTATTTCGGCATGAGGTAACGGCAGAATATTTCCACCTGATTGGCAGCTGTCAAGCCAATGTTTCTTTCCTCTTCGCGGCTGTATACTGACATTCCGTGTGAGAAGTCGGACCTTCCGTAGCAGATAAACACAAGGTTGGCGTCGCGGTTGTTGCCGAGGAAAGCGTCGTCCTCGCCGTTTCGTTGATCAGCCGTCGGCATTCGGAAGTCGCCCTTGCAGAATTGTTCCGTAGGAACGTCCACGTATCCGTCCTTGCTTTTCACGAACTCCAGCAGATTGTAGAACGTATAGTTCTCGCGCAGAATGTCGGGATTTCCGACGAGCACGAGGTGCAGCCGTGCACGCGTCATCGCCACGTTCAGCTTACGGTCAATCACCATTCCGTCCTCCTCGAAGACGTTGTTGGTGAGGAAGTTCAGCTGGTAAGGCTGCTGTACGGTGAAGCCATAGATGATATAGTCGCGCTGGCTGCCCTGATATCTCTCCACGGTGTCGATGGTGATGTCGTGGAGAACGCCGATGCCGTAGCGGTCGATGGCTCCGCGTATGGTGGCTATCTGGTTGCGATAAGGCACGATTACGCCCACCGTCTGGCTTTCGTCAAACCTGTCCTTACATATATTATATATCTGCACCACCGTGGCGGCAATCATTTCCGCCTCCACCTGATTGGTCTTCACCGAAGCAGCCGCCCTTGGCTTCTGCGTTGCCACAAAGGCTATGCGGCGTGTGCGGAGCATCTGCTCTATGCCGTTCTGCGAATGGCAGGTCTCAATAGGGAGCGTCTGATGATGGAGCGGCACCACTTCCAGCCGGTTGCCATAGAAGGCATAGTTCGGAAACTCTGCTATGTCGCGGTGCATACGTCCCTGCCGTGTGAGCATATACACGTAGCGCGGGTCATATCCGTGGTCAGTCTTGAAGTTTGAGAGCAGTCGTTCGAAGAGCGACAGACGACAGTCGGTCAGTCCTATGCTGCGCAGTTCATCATCATCTACGTGCGATTCCTCCGGTGTCTGCTGCACCACGGCTGGCAACTGCTTGTGGTCGCCGATGAGCACGAAGCGCGATATGGCGTCGCGTCCACCCGACTGTGCGCTGAGCAGTCCGATAAGATGAGGTTCCAGTATCTGTGACGACTCGTCGATGACGGCAAGGTCGAAGTGCTTTATCTTGAAGAGGTGGATGTTGGCGTTGAGCGCAGCCGTAGTGGCGCAGAACACCCGCATGCCGCTTATCACGTCCTTCACCTCCTTCGAGGTGCGGCATTGCTGCACGCGCTCCGAGAGCAGATGGTCATGATAAGCCTCGTCGCAGTTTAGCGGCGAACCTATTCGCAGAAAATCTATTTGGTTCTCCACCAGCTTTGAGCATATCTCGTCCACGGCACGGTTAGTGTAAGAGAGCAGCAGCACGTTGGAGTGAGGGTCTGTAAGTTCCTCCTTGAGGATGTTCAGCAGACCGAACGATGTCTTGCCCGTACCCGGCGGACCGATAACGAGAAAGAGGTCGCGCGACTGCTTGGCTCGTTCCACAAGCGTATTGAAAGCGCCATACTCGCCACGCATGTGTACGTGTTCGTCAATGGTGGGCTGTCGTTGGCTGAGGATAAGATCGCGTCGCTGCTTCGATGCGGACAGGAAGCTGTGCATGGCGCTGTAGAGAGCGCGTGATGACGATTCGAACATGTCGTGCTCTATAGCCCAGAACGTGCCGTCGGGCGTGTCGAACACCTGACGGTCAGTCTGCGAGTTGCGCAATACCAGTTCCACTCCCTCCGTCGTAATCTCCTTGATGGAGGCACGGTTCACCATCTGCGCACAGGCGTTGGGTGTGGCGTCCGCCTTATAGGGATAGAGAATGACGATGTCGCCCTTACGGAAGTTTGACGTATCAGCTGACTGCTCCCTTGCGAAGTTCAGCGAGATGCTCTCCACCATGCCGTCCTTATTCTGTCCGAACGAGCTGATGGTCAGTTCCTCGTAAATGTTGCCTGCCGCCCGCTTGTCCTCCAATGTGTCCAGCCAGATGGCGGCAAATCCGCTGTCGTCCTTCGTCTTGTTGCCCACCTTGGAGAGAAGATGCTCGCGTTCAACGAATTCCATGAAGCGGAAATAGTAGGCACGTTCCAGCGGCGATGCGTCGTGTATGGGCGAGAGCAGCCGGTCAAGTTCAGGACGGGTCCATTCGTCCCACAGTCGTCCGGTGGCTCCCTTGCGGTTGAGCATCTCCGGCGTGAGTTTCTCCAGCACCCTCAGTCCGCTGCTTGTCTGCGTGGTGTCGCACCAAGTCAGCAGATTGCGTATACGGATGGCACGCAGCGTCAGTTCCGGGAGGTTGGCTATAGACACCAGTCCCTCGGAATACTTCGAGTAGAGAAGCATGAAGTGGCGCAGTTCGTCAGAGTGTTTTCTGAATTCGTAGCTGAACAGCGCCCTGTAAAGCGACAGCTGCACAAGGTGTTTCTCCTGCGGTTCGGGTCGGTTGGGGTTATATCCCGGAGCCGAGAAAGGCACGAAAGCGCCCTTGCCCGACTTCTGCTCTATGATGGTGGTGCGTCCCTCCTTGTCATGCAGAAAGTCGAGACGTCCCTGAATGCCCAGCACTTCGCTGAAGAAAGTAGGCTCCAGCACCACCGCCTTCGGGTCATACTCGTCTATTTCTCTTGGCAGACGCTCTCCTATAAGCCTTTGTATGTTCTGCTTCTGCATGCGTGCGTCCGTATAGAACTTGTCCACCGTGCCCCTGTCGTTCATGTCGTCGCATGACGTGAGGCTGATGGTGTTGGCTTTGAAAAACTCCATCACGCCCTCGCCGAACGACACATCGCGACTGTGCACCGTGTCGTCGAGGAAGCGTCCTGCAAGATTACCCAGATGGATGTGCACGGTATTGGCTTGCGGCTTCAGACGGTTCACCATATTCACGTAAGGCGACTCGGCGTACGTCTCGAAGCAAGAGGCTATGGTGGTGATGTCAATGAGATAGTCAGGCTCGAAGATTATCAGTTCCGGCATGCAGACATTCTCCTCCATGCGGATGCGCACAAGATTGAGCTGCGAGTCCTTTGCGAGAATCTGCTTCAGGTAAGTCCAGTCGCCCTTGCCGTTATGCGTGAGATATCTGTTTTGCGCTCCGTAACACACCTTCATCTCCGAAGCGTTCTGCTCCTCCGTTACGTATATATAGTCGTCGTCCCACGAGTTCACCACCACGCGCAGCATATTGATGTCAATCTTGCTCCACCTTGTCTTGCGGTCCTTCTTTGGGAAAAGCCTTGCGAGCGACTGCGGTATGCTCATCCTGCCGTTTATCGCCGACACGAGCAGAGCCGTTGCCTTGATGTCGTATGGCAGCGACGTAGTAAGGTCGTTGTCCGCTGTGTCGTGAATGGCGTTGAGCACCTTTCGCGTGTCGTGTATGAGGATGGCGTCCTCAGCCGGAATGTTATGCTGCTTTATGATATAGTCAAGCTTGGCGAACAGTCCGATAAAGTTGATGCTGTTCAGCGCGATGGCTTGGTTGACAATACGCTTAAACGTATCGCGCAGAACATAATAGCGTTCGCGTATAGGGATGTCAGCTGTGGCAATGTCCTCCAGTTGGTCAAAGAAGGACATGGCACAGTCAGCTGTATAGCATTTATTCGTGTGATTTAATTCCATTTAGTCAATTGTCTTTGGCAAGAGACACGTTTCCTAATTCCTCTTTTAGATATTCATATTGATAACGTGGACTTTGCACATACAACCCATTGCGTGTGTTAGTCAGTTTCTTATACAGTTCTGAGTTATATACTTTATCGAAAGCCTCAATAACCGGCATATTGTAGTCTTCTTGTAAAAAAGACACAATCTCTTCAACGTCACAATTTATAATAAACTGTATTTGTTTTTTTGTAAGTCTCATACGCGTTTGTATAGCTTCATTATATGGTTCCTCCGTTTTTTCTGCAATATAACTGTATGTCTTTTATAGTATCTGCCAAAGACAGCTGATGTTCTGCCTCATAGCATTTATCCAAAAAAGCGAGAGCTTTGTATTGCTTTAGATAATTGAAGGCAATGTCAGCTGGCATGCTGAATTTTTTGCCAAATTCAACAATGCACATATTTATATATCTTATTTTGTTCATGTCGGAATCATATTGATTATACTTGGCAAACTTACATAAAAAAAGCGAATTATACGCCAGTTCTATAAAAAAACTGAGACCATAGCGCATAATGATTTTTCCCAAATGGTTTCTACGCAGCAGACGAGGCAAACTTAGGAGGCTATGGCGAGACGCCTTGCCTTCCGATACAATATTTGCATTTCTAACGCTCAATACTATGAGTTGAGCGCACAACAAAATCTTTGGTGCGAAATTCTTGAGTTTTGAGCGTTTGGAGATAACGTGCTTATACACAGTGTATTATGCGGTTTTCTGAAGAAACTCTATGAAATTCTGCTCTCAAATGAGCCTCTTTTAGCTGCAATAGCGCCACTTTTACACTCTAATAGTGCCACTTTTATCATACAATAGCGCCACTTTTACACTCTAATAGTGGCACTATTGGATTGTAAAAGTGGCACTATCGTTAAGCATTAGTGCTGTTTGCTCAGTAGAATACCATAAAAACAGCTTTTTGATTCTCTAAAACCGATTTTTATTTTGTAACATGTTTTTACTCTATAGACAATATTTGTATGGCGAAAATTCAAATAATTCAGGATAATCATTCGTAATTATCAAGGATTGTTTTTATCTTTGTGTAACAATTCAATTGATTATGACAACAAAGGAAATTGACGAAAAGTCGTTAGATAACGCACGCCGTCTCTTTGAGTCGGGCGATATAGATAAAATTCCCATTGGAACTACGGCAGGCCTTCAGCAGATACATTATTATCTGTTTGACGGTCTGTATCCATTCGCAGGCTCTATCCGTAACAAAAATATCGCCAAAGGAGGATTCCGCTTCGCCAATAGTCTCTACCTCCAGGCCGCCCTTGAGGCAGTTGAGAAAATGCCTGAAGACACTTTTGAGCAAATCATAGAAAAGTATGTTGAGATGAATGTTTGCCATCCTTTCATGGAGGGCAACGGCCGCTCCACTCGCATCTGGCTCGACATGATGCTCAAACGCTCTATAGGCAAAGTGGTTAATTGGCAGTATGTTGACAAAGACCAATATCTCTCGGCCATGGAACGTTCTCCCATCAACGACCTCGAGCTGCGCTATCTGCTCTCGCAGAACCTCACTTCCGACACGGAGAACCGTGAAGTGATATTCAAGGGGATAGAGCAGAGTTATTACTATGAGGGGTATGAGAAGTAAAGACGATACATTAATTTAGAAAATACTGTATTCAATTCCGTGGGCGACTTTGATATTTGATAGATATTATATGGTCGGAAATTTAGAATGCAATCAGATTAATGCTACATTAAGATGATTAATGGTGGAAATATTATTATGAACGATAATAGTAAACAACTATATCTCGACTTCGAAGCCTACGAGCGTGTGGCAGAGCCACATAAGCGCGAAAGGGCTTCGGCATGGCGCACGGCTATCGGTCTGCAAGATGTTGACGGACTTAAGGTGTCTGACTATCTGAAAGAGACGGCTGTAAGGCATATTGAGGGTAATATTACTATCGACGATGTTCGTGAACAGTTGAAGTCGTATTATGTCAACAAAACTACGCATGACGAGGACGATGCTGAAAAGGAAGAGGCCGACCGTGTGGCTGCCAATATAGCCAAGCTACTGAGCGAGAAGTCTTTCTCGTTTACAGCATTAGAGTTTTTGAATATCCATAGGCACTTGTTTGAGGGTGTATTCAAGCATGCAGGTGAGGTGCGCCCTTATGACATCAGCAAAAAGGAATGGATCTTGCAGGGCGATACTGTGGTGTATGGACGTGCCGCTGATATTATGATGGCGTTGAGATATGATATTCAGCAGGAGAAAGGTTTTAGCTATAAGGGCTTGACTCAGGATGGAATAATAAATCATATTGTCGATTTTGTAACTCTGCTTTGGCAAAACCATCCGTTCCGTGAGGGCAACACACGAACAACGGCTGTGTTTGTCATCAAATATCTGCGCTCTATCGGTTTCAAGGTGGACAACGATTTGTTTGCCGACAACTCTTGGTATTTCCGCAATGCTTTGGTTCGTGCCAATTATCGTAATCCATCAAAGGGAATAGAACCTGACAAGACTTTCCTCGTGAAGTTCTTCCGCAATCTGATGTTGGGAGAACAGAACGTGTTGAAGAACAGATATATGCTGATTGGATATTCGGATATTAATAATGACTCTATTGATACCCATACAAGTACCCATACAAGTACCCATACAAGTACCCATACAAGTACCCATACAAGTAGTAGTGGTCAGTTGGGTGTATTGTCGGAAAACATTAAGCGATTGATTCTTGCGATTGGCTCTGGGGAAAAGAGCGTGAAGGAAATGATGGAGATTGTCGGATTGAAGAACCGTCCTAACTTCTTTGAACATTCTCTTACACCGGCAATTCAGGAAGGAATTGTTAAGATGAAGTATCCCAACTCTCCACGCCACCCTCGGCAGAAATATCTTCTGACAGTGAAAGGATTTGCGATGTACGATGAATGTAAAAGCTGAACTATCGCATGCTCCTATAAACTTCATCCATAATAATGTAATGTGTGAATGACGAAAACTTCGTAACTTTGCATGTATGGAAAAGAAGATATTGCCCGTATTGGGTATGGCATGTGCCGGATGTAGCGCCAATGTGGAGCGCAGACTGAAGGCTATGGACGGAATGAAGAGTGTGGCGGTGTCGCTGCCGGGACGCACGGCGATGGTGGAGTATGACGAAAGCAAGGTTACGCCTGCCGACATGAAGAAGGTGGTGGACGCGGCTGGCTTTGAACTTATCATCGACGAGGAGACCCGTGTGGACACGATAGAGAAGAACAGCTATCGTCTGCAGCTGAGGCGCATGGCTGTGTCGTGGGTGTTGGCGTTGCTGACGATGGCTGTCTCGATGGGATGGCTGGCGGTGGGCGGACGTGACGCTGCCAATCAGACGATGCTGATAATCGCACTTGCGAATATGGCTTATTGCGGACGACAGTTTTATGCCAATGCCTGGCGACTGCTGGTTCATCGCTCAGCCAATATGGACACACTTGTGGCGATGTCCACAGCCATCTCGTTCCTCTTCAGCGTCTTCAATACTTTCTGGGGCGAACAGTTCTGGGGAGCACGTGGCATTGAGTGGCACACTTATTACGACGCATCGGTAATGATCATTACCTTTGTGCTGACGGGTCGTTGTCTTGAGGAGCGTGCGAAGAAATCCACGGCTTCTGCCATACGCTCGCTTATGGGACTCGTGCCGAAGCAAGCGCATGTCGTCAGTATGGGCGAAGTGTGTGACGTGCCCCTTGCTGCCGTGGCAAAGGGCGACATCGTGGAGGTGCGTCAGGGCGAGAAAGTGCCGGTGGACGGAGTGGTAAGCGAAGGAGAAGGCGGTGTGGACGAGTCGATGATATCCGGCGAACCACTGCTTGTCGGCAAGCATGCCGGCGACCGTCTGCTTGCCGGAACCATAGTGGGCGAGGGCTGTCTTCGCTTCCGTGCCGAGCAGGTGGGCTCAGAGACCGTCCTTGCCAACATCATTCGTATGGTGGAGGAGGCGCAAGGCTCGAAGGCTCCCGTACAGCGCTTTGTGGACAAGGCAGCCTTGGTGTTCGTGCCGTGCGTGCTGTTGTTGGCTGTGCTTACGTTTGTGGTATGGATGGTAGTCGGCGGTGAGGCCATGTTGCCGCAGGCATTGCTGTCAGCGGTGTCCGTTCTGGTCATTGCCTGTCCCTGCGCCATGGGACTTGCCACGCCCACAGCCCTTATGGTGGGCATCGGAAAGGCGGCGCAGAGGGGCATCCTCGTTAAGGACGCCACGGCTGTGGAGCAGCTCTGCCGCGTGAACGCCGTGGTCATTGACAAGACAGGAACGCTGACCGTTCCCAATAAGGACGTCAACTTTAAGCTGGCTGACGACGTAGCCATCGATCAGCGTGAGCGTCTGAAGCCGCATGCTGCCGAGGCTGTGGCGTTGCTGCAGGAGCGTGGTGTGGAAGTATGGATGATGAGTGGCGACAAGGAAGAGGCTGCCGCTTACTGGGCTGGCAAGACGGGCATAAAGCACTGGAAAAGCCGTTGTATGCCGCAGGACAAGGAGAATATGGTGCGCAGCCTCCAGATGGAAGGCAAGTGCGTGGCTATGGTTGGCGACGGCATCAACGACTCGCAGGCTCTTGCTCTCGCAGATGTCAGCATAGCCATGGGTCGCGGCACGGACGTGGCGATGGACGTGGCGCAGGTGACGCTGATGGGCGACGACCTGCGACGCATCCCCGAGGCTTGCCAGTTGTCGCAACGCACAGTGGGCATGATACGTCAGAATCTCTTCTGGGCTTTTATATATAATATTGTGTGCATCCCGCTCGCAGCCGGCTTGCCCCACGTCTTCGGCTTCAACATCCAGATAACGCCCATGTGGGCAAGTGCCCTGATGGCAATGTCGAGCGTGAGTGTAGTGACGAACAGTCTCAGGCTGAAGTATAAGAAGTAAGATGCTTTATCTGCTCGGCATCCATCTGTTCTCCACCGTCACTTCGATGCTCATATTGTTGTTGAAGTTGTAGCGGAGGGTGGCTCCGATGCGGTCGCCGATGCCGGAGAGGTCGTAGGCAGAGTAGGAGGGGAAGCCGTAGAAGTTGCGGCTGAAACCTCCGAATCCATATCCTCCGAATCCGTATCCTCCGTAATATCCGTCGTACATGCTATAGCGGAAGCGGTTGCCTACGTTGTTGTTGATCGACTTCTGTCCCCAAATGTAGGCTTCCAGGTGCTCGTTGAATCGGTAGCCCATTACGGCGGACAGTCCTGCGTCATGCCAGTTGCCTCCGGCATAGTTTACGTTGTTAAGATATCCTCCGACGGCTACGGACAGCTTGTCGTTGATTGGCATGGCGTACATGAGGGCTATGTTCTGCTGAAAGCCGGCTCCGCTGTGCGCCCCTTTACCGAATTCGGCAAAGACCGACGCGCCAATCTGTACGTTAAGTCCGCGATGCAGTCCCCAACTGTTCCATCCTCCGAAAGCCAAAGGATAACGGCAGGTGGTGTCCACCTGGCCTTGAGCGTTAAGTGGAGGAAGCATGAGCGAGTCCTGATGCTGGCTCTGCCTCTCGGCTTCCGCCATCGCCTCCTCGCGCCACTGGCGTGAACGTCCGCCGTAACGTGTGGGCATGATGCGCTGAAGAGCCGACTCGTCAAAGCGGACAGGCATGTCCTTTGCGGACAGGCTTACGTCCTGCGCTTTACACGTAAGGGTAAAGAGAAAGGCGAAAGCTGCTAATATGAAAAACTTTCTTGTATTGTCCATAACTGTAAAATCTGCGTTATCAACAGCAAAATTAGCCATTATGGACGTAAACCGAAAGGCTTTTCATACACTTTAACTATAATTTATGCTTAATCTATAATTGGCTGAAAGCGTAAGTAGCCGTAATTTGAAAAATATTTGTTACCTTTACCGCTGTTTTAAATAGTCGTTTAATTTACATACAGAATAATACCAATGAACATATTCAAGGCTTTGTTCGGCGGACGTAGCAGTCAAGCCGAAGAGAAGAAGGAAGAGAAGAATTTCGAAGTACTCAAATACGATGGTGTGCGTGCTCTCAAGATGCAGCAGTTCGGCTATGCCGTGCAATGCTTCCTGCATGCCTTGGAGCTTAACTCCACCGACCTCGAGTGTCGCGACTATCTGTCGCAGGCATACATCGCAATGGGCGACATGGAGAAGGCTTACGAACAGTTGCAGATCATCTCTACGGCTTGTCCTGACAACGTGGCTGTGCTGACTCGCCTGGCAGACGTGGCGTACATGATGGAGGATTATGCCGCCATGGCTGATGCTTGCGCGAAGGCGATAGAAGTGGACGAGGCAGACCCGCAGGCTCTCTATCTCTACGCCAAGGCTTATCGTGGACTCGGCGACGTGCCCAATGCTGTGGCTATGCTGACAAAGGCGCTCGACAAGTATGACGACTTCGAGGCGGCAAGGCTTCTGCGTGGCGAGACGCTGCTTGCCAACGGCGATGTGGAGGAAGCCGGCAAGGACGCCGACGAACTCCTGAAGCGCATCGGGGCCAACGAAGACGTGCTGATGCTCAATGCGCGTGTGGCAAAGGCTATGGGCGACATGGAGAAGGCAGAACAGACTTACGGCGCTGTGCTGGACGTCAATCCGTTCTCGGTGGACGCTTTCGCGGAACGTGCGGAAGTCCGCCGTCAGCTTGGCAATGAGGCAGGAGCGGCAGAGGACGAGGCTTCGGCTGAAGAGCTACGTGCGTCGCAGCAGCAGCCGGGTGAGGACATCGGAGAGAAGGTGAAAGACCGCATGAAACAGATGGATCCTTACAAGATTTTCAATAACGAATAGGTAAGGAAAAGGCAGGAGTTATGAGGCATGTGTCGCGAAAATGTGAAGATTAATGACATTTTATCGTAAATTATTTGCGTAAAACAAATAAATGTCTTACTTTTGCGTTGAATTAAAACAATAATTAGTTATGAGTAACGTTTTCGCATACATTTACCGATTTTACTTTTACTTTGCAAGGAATTGTGAAGCGGGAAGTTGCGTGTGAATTCAACTTATGACAGAAAGGGAAAATATTTAATATATCCTATAATCCGGGCCCCGCTTCACGTTGACAGTGAAAGCGGGGCTTTCGCGTTTCAGGGCGCGAAGAAACATCGAGAAATCCAATATGAAGAGAATTGCCATACAGGGCTTTCAAGGCTCCTTCCACGACATTGCCGCCCACCAGTATTTTCAGGGCGAGCAGATACAGCTGATATGCTGCGCCACCTTCGAGCAGGTGTTCGACAATATGCGCCGCGACCCGACTGTGATTGGCATGACAGCCATAGAGAACACCATAGCCGGAAGTCTGCTCCACAATTACGAACTGCTTCGCGCCTCTGGTGCTACGGTGGTGGGAGAGCACAAGTTGCACATCGAACATTGCATCTGTTGTCTGCCCGAGGACGATTGGGACACGCTTAAGGAGGTGCACTCGCATCCGGTGGCGCTTGCACAATGCAACGCCTTTCTCTCTCGTCATCCTGACATGAAAGCGGTGGAAGCGGACGACACGGCAGGCGCGGCAGAATACATTGCCAAGCATAAATGTCACGGATGGGCAGCCATCTGCAATGCTTCGGCAGCGAGGATGTACGGGCTGAAGGTGCTCGAGGATAACATACATGACAACAAGCACAACTTCACGCGCTTCCTTGTCATAGCCAATCCCAACAAGGCAGACTTCCTTCGTCCGCTTGAGAAGGCAGACAAGGCGAGCATCGTCTTCCACGTGGCGCATGAGGAGGGAAGCCTCTCGAAGGTGCTGACCATCCTCTCCTTCTACGGCATCAACCTCACGAAGATACAGTCGCTGCCCGTGATAGGATGCGAATGGGAATATCTCTTCTATGTGGACCTGACATTCAACAGCCTGACGCGATACCGACAGAGTATCGACGCCATCATACCGCTGACACGATCGCTGAAGATTCTCGGCGAATACGTGGGCAAGTAAATATATAATGTATCATTAAAACACACATGCTTATGGAGAACCTTGCTACATTAACAACAGCCGTACACCCCGCAACACGCCTTTCCAACGTACAGGAGTATTATTTTTCGCGGAAGCTGAAGGAGGTGGCACGCCTTAATGCAGAGGGACGCGACATCATCTCGCTGGCTATAGGTTCTCCTGACATGCCGCCGTCACAGCGTACGGTGGAACGCCTCTGTGAGGTGGCGTCGCAGCCGGAGGCACATGGCTATCAGCCCACGATGGGCACGCCCGAACTGCGTCAGGCTATGGCAGACTTTTATGCACGCTGGTACGGAGTAGACGTGGATGCGCAGACGGAAGTGCTGCCGCTCATCGGATCGAAGGAGGGCATCCTCCACGTTACGCTTGCCTTCGTCAATCCCGGAGAGGAAGTGCTCGTACCAAATCCGGGTTACCCCACATACACGTCGCTAAGCAAGATTCTCGGAGCGAAGGTGGTCAGCTATGACCTCAGAGAGGACAACGCGTGGCAGCCCGACTTTGACGAACTGGAGAGCATGGACCTCTCTAACGTGAAGCTGATGTGGACCAACTATCCCAATATGCCGACAGGAGGAAACGCACAGTGCGAGACATACGAACGACTTGTCGATTTCGCACTACGTCATAACATCGTGGTGGTGAACGACAATCCTTACTCCTTCATCCTCAACGAACATCCGATGTCCATCATGCAAGTGGAGGGAGCGAGGGAATGCTGCATTGAGTTCAACTCGATGTCGAAGAGTCATAACATGCCCGGATGGCGTGTCGGAATGTGCATCGCCAATCCCACGTTCACGTCGTGGATATTGAAGATTAAGAGCAATGTTGACTCAGGGACATTCCGTGGCATACAGCTCGCCGCAGCTGCCGCTCTGAACGGGAACACACCGGAATGGCACCGCGAAGCCAACATCACCACATATCGCCGACGCCGCGACAAGGCAGAGCAGATGATGACAACGCTGGGATGCACATACGACCCGCAGCAGGTGGGCATGTTTCTTTGGGGACGCATTCCCGACGCCTACGACGGATGCGAGCAACTTACGGAGCGCGTGCTCAATGATGCTCGTGTCTTTATCACGCCGGGATTTATCTTTGGGTCGAACGGCAACAGATATGTGCGCATCAGCCTTTGTGCCAAGGACGATAAGATGGACGAGGCGCTGGAGAGAATGAGGCGCATAAGATGGACACACTGACAGTAAACAGAACTACGAATACAGAAAATAAACATAACTATGGATATAGAACTCAAACCATTGAACTTACCGGGCAGCGATGACCGCCCGTTCGTTATAGCAGGACCTTGCTCGGCTGAGACCGAGGAACAGGTGATGACAACAGCACGCCAGTTGGCTTCGCACGGATTCAGAATGTTTCGTGCGGGAGTGTGGAAGCCGCGCACCAAGCCGGGTGGCTTCGAGGGCAACGGCGAGACAGCGCTGCCGTGGCTGAAGCGCGTGAAGGAGGAGACAGGCATGCTCATTTCCACAGAGGTGGCAACGCCGGAACACGTAGAGCTTGCCCTCAAGTACGACGTTGACATCCTTTGGATTGGAGCGCGTACCTCTGCCAATCCCTTTGCCATGCAGGCTATAGCCGACAGTCTGAAGGGAGTGGACATCCCCGTCTTTGTGAAGAATCCGGTAAATCCCGACTTGGAGTTGTGGATAGGAGCTATGGAGCGCATCAATCAGGCAGGCGTAAAGCGTCTGGCTGCCATACACCGCGGCTTCTCCAGCTACGAGAAGAAGATTTATCGCAACCTTCCCATGTGGCAGATTCCCATAGAGCTGCGCAGACGTATGCCGGACCTGCCCGTCATCTGCGACCCCAGTCATATTGGTGGACGCCGCGAGCTCATAGCTCCTCTTTGCCAGCAGGCGATGGACCTCGGTTTCGACGGACTTATGGTGGAGAGTCATTGTGCGCCGGACGCAGCATGGAGCGACGCCAAGCAGCAGGTGACGCCGGACGTGCTCAACTATATCCTCAGCCTCCTTGTTATCCGTGACGAGAAGGTGGTGACGGAAGGCATACATATGCTCCGCAAGCAGATAGACGAAATAGACAACGGCATCATGGAACTCCTTGCCAAGCGAATGAGCGTCTGCCGCGAGATAGGCAGATATAAGAAGGAACACAACATGACGGTGCTCCAGACCGTTCGCTACAACGAGATTCTGGACAAGCGCGGAGCGCAAGGTTCGCTTGCCGGCATGGATTCCGAGTTCGTGAAGGAGATATTCGAGCATATCCACGAGGAGTCAGTAAGACAGCAGATGGAGATAGTTAATCAGAAGTAAAAGAAAATGAAGATACTTGTTCTTGGCGCGGGGAAGATGGGCAGCTTCTTCCTCGACGTCCTCAGTTTCGACCATGAGACGGCGGTGTACGAGAAAGACCCTAAGCGCATGCGCTTCACATACAACTGCCAGCGCTTCACCACGCTGGACGAGATACGGTCCTTCCAGCCGCAGCTCGTCATCAACGCCGTGACCCTAAAGTACACCATACCAGCCTTCGAGGAGGTGATGCCCGTCATCCCTGCCGACTGCATCATCAGCGACATCTCGTCTGTCAAGACCGGGCTGAAGGAGTTTTATGAGCAGTCGGGTCATTCGTATGTCTCCACTCACCCGATGTTCGGACCTACCTTCGCCAACCTCGGACAACTCTCCGAGGAGAACGCCATCATCATAAGCGAGGGCGACTATATGGGACGGATATTCTTTAAGGACCTCTACACACGTCTCGGACTCAACATTTATGAATACACCTTTGAAGAACATGACAAGACAGTGGCTTACTCATTGAGCACGCCGTTTGTCAGCACCTTCGTGTTCTCGGCGGTGATGAAGCATCAGGATGCGCCGGGAACAACCTTCAAGCGCCATCTGCGCATTGCCAAAGGCGTGTTAGGCGAAGACGACTACCTGCTGCAGGAAATACTCTTCAATCCCTATACCAGCGCACAGGTGGAGCAGATACGCGACGAACTCAACGAGCTAATCAGCATCATAGACGAGAAAGACGCTGACCGTATGAAAGCTTACTTGACGAAAATCCGAAATAACGTAAGGCAGGATATCGAACAGATGTAATTATGCTTTTTGTGTTCCAAAATACAAATATTATTGTTTTTGTTTGGACGTTACATTTTTTTTCGGTTATTTTGCAACATAACATCGAGAGAAATACAACTCTTAGACCAAGTAATTATAAAACAATAAGACTATGAAAAAGATTACTACACTTTTTGCTGCTGCCGTGATGGCAGTTTCGGCTTCGGCACAGACTGTAGCTGAGAGCAAAACATTCGACAATGTCTATGTTGGTATCAACGCTGGCGTTGCAACAAAAACTACTGGACACGCATCATGGCTTGAGGATCTTGTTCCTAACGTAGGCTTACGCATAGGTCGCAACTTCACACCAGTCTTCGGTCTGGCTGCAGAGAGCAACGTCTACTTCAAGGAGACAAGCGGCTACACAACAGGTACGATCGTAAACTACATCAATACATCACTCCTCGGAACAGTCAACCTTATCAACTGGTTCGGCGGTTATCCTGGTGCTCCGCGCACATTCGAGGTTTCGGCTCTCTACGGACTTGGATGGGGACATCGCTTCACCAATCGCAAGGACCTCAGCACAGCCAACTTCCTTACATCTAAGGTAGGACTCGACTTCGCATTCAATCTCGGTAAACAGAAGGCTTGGCAGCTCTATTTTGAGCCGTCCCTTAACTATGCTCTTAACGGCAACGGCTATGAGGGTGTGGAATACAACATCAATCGTTCTGCTTTTCAGCTGAACGTGGGCTTGGTATATAGATTTAAGAACTCTCACGGCACACACAACTTCGTCAATGCCGTAGGTCGTGACCAGTCTGAGGTTGATGCTCTCAACGCACAGATCAACAGTCTCCGCGAAGAGTATAACAATCAGGAGGCTCAGTATAATAAGGTTCTTGCTGACAAGGACAAGCAGATTAACAGCCTCCATAAAGCCCTTGAGGAATGTCAGAATAAGCCGGCTCCTAAGGTCTCAACCACAGTCACAAACCTCCAGCCTACCGTAATCTTCGGTCAGGGCAAGTCGTCTGTTGACGCTGCGCAGTATGCTCCCATCGAGCTTATCGCCAACTATATGAAGAACCACAAGGACGCTAAGGTGGAGATCAGAGGCTATGCTTCTCCTGAAGGTTCTGCCGAACTCAACGCCCGCCTTTCACAGGCTCGTGCTGACGCCGTAAGAAACATTCTCATAAAGAGATATAAGATTTCTGCTGACCGTCTTACAGCTAAGGGTATGGGTGCCACTGATAAGCTCTTCGAGCAGGTGGAGTTCAACCGTGTTGCTACGTTCAACGACGTAACGAAGGACTAATCATTCTGCAAATATATGCAAGCATAACAAGGGCAGCCATTCCTCGTAATGATGGAGTGGCTGCCCACTTACATTGAAAGACAACCCCATACAGTCAAACGCCTAACCTTCTTTTTTATATGACATTCTCCATGCTGCTAATCTCCGTCTTCACATTCGTGGAACTAAACTGCGAGAATCTCTTCGACTGCCGTCATGACTCGCTGAAGAACGACACTGAGTTTCTTCCTGAAGGCTCTTATCACTGGACGCCATATCGTTATTGGCGCAAGCTTGACCGCATCGGTCAGACCATCATAGCTTGCGGCGAGGACCGTTGTGGGGAGAATCTGAAAGATAAGGAGAAAGGAGATAGCAGCGGATGGAACTGGAAACTGCCTGACCTTGTGGCGTTGTGCGAGGTGGAGAACGACAGCGTCCTGCGCGACCTCACAAAGCGTTCGCTGCTCAGAAACGCCAGTTACGAGTATGTCATGACGCAGTCTGCTGATGAGCGCGGCATCGACGTTGCGCTTCTCTATTCGCCTTACACATTCTGGTTGCTCGGAAGCAGGGCTGTAAGCGTGCAGAGAGTGAAGGGCATGCGTCCCACACGAGACATTCTGTACGCAAAGGGACTTGTATGGGGACGTGATACGCTGCATGTCATGGTTGTGCATTTCCCCAGTCGTAGGGGAGGAGAGGCTTATTCGCGTCCCTTCCGTATGGCAGCAGCAAAGACAGTCTGCGCCCTTGCTGACTCCATAAAGGCGGCTTCGCCCGACGCCAACATCGTTATAGCGGGCGACTTTAATGACTATTCCAAGTCGAAGAGTCTGCTTATGATTCGTAATCGTGGCTTCACGGACATCTCGGCAGATGCCAAAGGACATAACGGTGCAAAGGGAACGTATCGTTATCAGGGAGAGTGGGGTAGCCTCGACCATATACTTGTAAGCCCTTCGCTTGCCTCCCGCATGCTGTCATGCTGTGTTTATGACGCCCCGTTCCTTCTTGTTCCCGACGAAAAATTTGGCGGTGTGAAGCCCCGCCGCAATTATCTCGGACCACGTTATATGGACGGTTTCAGCGACCATCTGCCGCTTGTGGCTAAATGGTGTCAGCCGGAATGACCGTAAACGTCTATCAAACCCAATCATCATTCTATCCGTAAACCCATCATCACTATATCCTATGAAACGACTCTACGCTCTTTTCCTTATGTTTTCGCTTTGCCTTTTGCAGGCTTTTGCCGAATCGGGCAATCAGTTCTGTCTTGTCACCAATGTCTCCCAACTCCATGTTGGCGACGAAGTGGTTATTGTCAGCCGCGATTATTATGCTGCAATCAGCAAGTACGAAGCCTCACCTTACATCAAGTCATGCCACGTAGACGTATTGCAGAATGGCGCTGCCGTCGAAGTTAATAACGACAGCGTGGCGGTGTTCGTTATGGAGAAGAGTGGATCATCGTGGAGTTTCAATAATGAAGAGAAAGGCTGGCTGTGGGCTTCTTCACGTGTAAGCTATGAGTTGTCTTTCAGCAGCGACAAGCCAAAGGCAAAGAGCAATTTGGCAGAAGTAATGGTAAATGCTGACGGAAACGCCATAATAGAGTTTGGCGTAAAGAACTATAAGTACTTGAAGTATAATCCTAAAGGTAAGTTTGGCTGCTATTTGTACGACGATTCGCAGGAGCATATCCAGATTTATCGTCGTGTCCGCCGTATGGCTTCACTCACACTCAGCGAGGATGCTGACAACACACCGGCTCTGAAGGAGGCGTCAGGCTGTCTGGTGGAGAGCGTATGCCTTGAGCGAACCTTCGTTGCTGACGGCGGATTCTATTCGCTTTGCCTACCGTTCAGCCTTAACAGTGACGACCTCAGTCAGTCGTTGCCCGGCGTTGCAGTCATGCGATTAGTGAGAGCCATCAGTAAAGAATCCGATAAGGTGGAGTTTTCGTTCAGTCGTGTGAGGGAGATTATTGCCGGCGAGCCATATATAATAAAGGTGGAAGGCGGCGATATCATCGACCCCGTATTCTTAAATCGTGAGATAGAAGCGGCAGAACCTAAAGTTGTGACCGTCAATGCAAACTATAACAGCTACAGCTTTCATGGCACATTCTCCCCAGTCCTTCTAAAGGCTAATGGCTCTACACGCTTTATCAGCTCCGACGGCACGCGCCTTGTCACGCCCAATGGGGAAGGACTGTTTAAGGCAATGCGTGCTTACTTTGTCCTTCCCGACGTAAAATCCTCCACCACTCTTACTGGTGCTGCCGCTCAAAACGTCTATTCCGTTAATGTGGAGACATCCATTGATGCACCAACCATTACGTCTAATCCTACCGTCGCTTACGACTTGTCTGGTAGGAAAACATCATTGCGCAGCAAAGGAATAATCATAGTGGACGGGAAGAAAATCCTCAATAAGCAATAATGCGCAAATAAATAGCGTTTGTGCCATATTGTTGACGTATGGTAAGCTTTTGTTCGGTTTAGCACCAAACCTGTTCTTAAAACCCTTAAAAAACGTACATATTAGTTGGCTGTTTTGTGAAAACTCTTTACCTTTGCAGCAATTTAATTATCAAAAACACGCAAATGAAACATCAGTTGAGAAGCGCAGTATGTACGGAAGGTCGTCGTATGGCTGGAGCGAGAGCCCTTTGGGTGGCAGCGGGTATGAAGCACGAACAGTTCGGAAAGCCCATCATTGCCATCGTCAACTCGTTCACACAGTTCGTACCCGGTCATACGCATCTGCATGAGATAGGTCAGATAGTAAAGAAAGAGATTGAGAGCATGGGATGCTATGCTGCCGAATTCAACACTATTGCCATCGATGACGGTATTGCCATGGGACACGACGGCATGCTCTATTCGCTGCCTTCGCGCGACATCATTGCCGACTCTGTGGAGTATATGGTTAATGCACATAAGGCTGATGCTATGATTTGTATTTCTAATTGCGACAAGGTCACGCCGGGAATGCTTATGGCTTCCATGCGTCTCAACATACCTACGGTCTTCTGCTCTGGAGGTCCGATGGAGGCAGGACGTTGGCACGGCGAGAATGCCGACCTTGTTACTGCAATGATTAAGGGTGCCGACACGAGTGTGGACGATGCCGACCTACAGAAGCTTGAGAGTTGTGCATGTCCGGGTTGCGGTAGTTGTTCAGGAATGTTCACCGCCAACTCGATGAACTCTCTCACCGAAGCCATCGGACTGGCTTTGCCCGGCAACGGCACCATCCTTGCCACGCATGCCAACCGCGTCCGTCTTTTCCGCGACGCAGCACGTCAGATTGTGAAGAACGCCCTCGCTTACTATGAGGACGGCGACGACTCGGTTCTTCCGCGCAGCATTGCCACCCGTGAGGCGTTCCTCAATGCCATGACGCTCGACATTGCCATGGGCGGCAGCACCAACACCGTCCTCCATCTTCTTGCCGTGGCGCAGGAGGGAGGCGTAGACTTTACGATGGCGGACATCGACCGTCTCAGTCGTCATGTGCCGTGCCTTTGCAAGTTGGCTCCAAACACGCAGAAGTACAGCGTGCAGGAGTGCAACCGTGCCGGTGGCATACTTGGCATTATGAACGAGCTGAATCGTGGCGGACTCGTCAACGGTTCGGTACGTCGTGTTGACGGCACCACCCTTGCTGAGGCTATGAGCGCCTACGACATCACGGGCGATAACATACAGGAAGAGGCAAGCCGCATCTATCATAGCGCACCCGGCCGTAAGTTCTCCACGCAGATGGGCAGCCAAGACGCCCAGTGGGAATCGCTCGATACGGATCGTGAACATGGATGCATCCGCTCCTTGGAGCATGCTTACACGAAGGACGGCGGTCTGGCTGTACTCTTCGGCAACATCGCCCAGGACGGTTGCGTGGTAAAGACAGCCGGTGTCGACCCTGATATCTGGAAATTCAGCGGACCTGCACGTGTCTTCGATTCTCAGGAAGCAGCCTGCGAGGGCATCCTCGGAGGAAAGGTGCAGAGCGGCGACTGCGTGGTCATCACCCACGAAGGTCCAAAGGGAGGTCCGGGAATGCAGGAGATGCTCTATCCCACGTCCTACATCAAGAGTCGCCATCTTGGAAAGGAGTGCGCCCTTATCACCGACGGACGCTTCTCAGGCGGAACCTCCGGTCTTAGCATCGGCCACATTTCTCCTGAGGCAGCAGCCGGCGGCAACATCGGCAAGGTGAAGGACGGTGACATCATCGACATCGACATCCCTGCACGCACCATCAACGTACGCCTCTCTGACGACGAGCTCGCAGCACGTCCTCAGCAGCCGCTGACTCGCGACCGTAAGGTCAGCAAGGCTCTCAGGGCTTATGCGCAGAGCGTCAGCTCGGCAGACAAGGGAGGAGTTCGAATCATATAATCTTTTAAATTGCCTATTTTCTTATGGAACAGATAACAGGAGCTGAAGCCCTGATGCGTGCCCTCCAGAACGAGGGTGTCAAGACCATCTTCGGCTATCCGGGTGGAGCCATAATGCCCACCTTTGATGCTCTTTACGATTATACGCGTGGCGACAACAAGGTGTTCAATCACATCCTTGTGCGCCACGAGCAAGCCGCCGCTCATGCTGCGGAGGGCTTTTCGAGAGTTAGTGGTGAGGTGGGAGTGTGCATCGTCACCAGCGGTCCGGGGGCCACAAACACGCTTACGGGTATTGCTGACGCGATGATTGATTCCACTCCTATCGTGGTCATTGCCGGACAGGTGGGCACCGAAGCCCTTGGTACCGACGCCTTTCAGGAGGTAGACTTCGTTGGTATGACGCAGCCCATAACCAAGTGGAGCTATCAGATACGTCGTCCGGAGGATATTTCGTGGGCTGTAAGCCGCGCCTTCTATATTGCCCGCTCCGGTCGTCCTGGTCCCGTGGTGCTCGACTTCCCGAAGAGTGCTCAGGTGCAGAAGTGCGAGTGGCGTCCAGTGAAGGTTACGTCCGTACGCAGTTACGAGCCTTATCCGCACATTCAGGACGACCATGTGGCAGCCGCTGCCAGTCTTATCAACCGTGCAGAACGCCCCTTGGCACTCGTCGGACACGGCGTGGAGCTTGGCGGAGCACAGGAAGAGCTGCGCCAGTTCCTTGAGAAGGCTGACATCCCTGCGGCACGCACGATGCTCGGACTTTCAGCCCTGCCCACCGACCATCCCCTCAATATGGGCATGCTCGGCATGCATGGCAATCTGGCTCCGAACGTATTGACGCAGAAAGCGGACGTAATAATAGCCATTGGTATGCGTTTCAGCGACCGCGACACTGGCCGACTCGACACGTACGCCAAGCAGGCTAAAATCATACACCTCGACATAGACAATGTTGAGATAGACAAGGTGGTGAAGACCGACGTGTCTGTAGTGGGCGACTGCAAGGTTTCGCTCCCAGCCATCACGCGCCTCCTCAATAAGAACAGCCATCGTGAATGGATAGACAGTTTCCGTCCTTACTGGGATGAGGAGCGCCGCCGCGTCATCGAGCCTGCCATCCATCCCACCGAAGGCCCGTTGCTCATGGGCGAGGTGGTCAACGTAGTGGCTGAGGCTTCGCACGGCGAGGCGGTTCTCGTCAACGACGTGGGTCAGAATCAGCTGTTCTCATGCCGCTATTTCCATTATCGTCGCAAGCTCAGCGTTGTGACGAGTGGCGGACTCGGCACCATGGGCTTCGGACTGCCGGCTGCCGTTGGAGCCACCTTCGGCGCACCCGACCGCACCATCTGCCTCTTCACCGGCGACGGATCGTTCCAGATGAGCATCCAGGAGCTTGGTACCATCATGGAGCAGCAAGCTCCCGTGAAGGTAATCCTCCTCAACAACAACTATCTCGGCAACGTAAGACAATGGCAGGACATGTTCTTCAACAAGCGCAAGTCGTTCACACGAATGCTCAATCCTGACTATCGCACCATAGCCGACGGCTACGCCATCAATTACGGCGTCGCTATAACGCGCGACGATCTGAAGCGTGAGGTGGAGCGAATGCTCACCACCCCCGGACCGTTCATCCTCGAGTGTGCCGTGAAGGAGGAAGACAACGTGCTGCCGATGACACCTCCGGGAAAGAGCGTGGACGAGATGCTGCTCGAAGTGAATCTATAGGGAAATGTCAAACTTAACACATTAAAGAAAAGTGGAAAAGAAACTCTACACCCTGCTTGTCTATTCCGAGAACGTGCCGGGCATCCTCAGTCAGGTGTCAGCGGTCTTCACCAGACAGCAGGTCAACATAGAAAGCATCAATGCCTCCGCGTTCAGCGTATCCGGCATCCACAAGTACACCATCACCGCATGGAGCTACGAGGAGGAGATAAAGAAAATCACGAAGCTCATAGAGCGCAAGATAGACGTGGTGAAAGCCGACTATTATCTTGACTCCGAACTCTTCATCCATGAGATAGCCATCTATAAGATTGCCACGCCAGCGCTGATGGCAAATCCGGAGGTGTCGCGCGTGATAAGACGTAGCGGAGCGCGTATGCTGGAGGTCAATCCCACGTACACCACTGTGCAGGTGGCAGGACTGACTGACGACGTGCAGGATCTTTACAACAAGCTCCATGCCTTCGGCTGTCTGCTCCAGTACTCGCGCTCGGGTAGGGTGGCTGTGACGCGAAGCACGGAAGAGCCGCTTGCCGAATTTCTTCATAAGAACAAGGACATCTAATTGAAAAAAACATAAGCAAACCCCAAAACTCAAGAAACACTATGAATCTATTAAGCAAAGTTGGAAGTTATGATTTCCTCGTCGAGCCGTTCCATTGCGATTTCTCTAACCGCATCTTCCTCGGTCATCTCGGCAATCATCTTCTCAATGCAGCCGACTTCCATAGCAACGAGCGTGGATATGGCATGGACTATCTCAACACCGTACACAAGACATGGGTGCTCTCACGCTTCGTGATGGAGATGGAGAAGATGCCGAAGGCTTACGACCGTATTACCGTCGACACATGGGTGGAAGGCGTAATGCGCTTCTTCACCAGCCGCAACTATGCCATCCGCGACACCCAGGGCGAATGTCTCGGCTACGGACGAAGCATCTGGGCGATGATTGATACGGACACGCGCCAGCCGGTGGACATCCTTGCCGAACGTGACGGACTCATAACCAAGTATATCGAGACCGACAAGCCGTGCCCCATACAGCCATTCCAGCGTGTGAAGCTCTCGAAGGAAGCACGCTGTCTGCGCGTCGTCGACACTCACTACAGCGACGTGGACGTCAACGGACACATCAACAGCGTCAAGTATATTGAGCATATCCTCGACCTCTGGGACCTCAACTTCTATCGTCACAACCGTCTGCAGCGCTTCGACATCGCCTACGTGGCAGAGTCGCATTGCGGCGACAAGCTCCATCTCTTTGTGGACGAAGCCGGAGAGGGCGAGTTCTGCGTGCAGGTGATGAAGCAGACCACAGAGGACGCCTCAGACCTAAAGGAAGTATGCAGATGTAAAGTTAAATTTGTGAAAGAATGACACTTTTGTTTGGTGTTGTCTGATATTTTATTACCTTTGCATTTGGTTCAGTGTACATAATGTAAACAAACCGCAGAGAATCTTCAATTAAACAATAAATAATAAACAGCGGCACGACCCCGGCTGCACAACAGTTAACTAATATGGCAGAAATGAATTTCGGTGGCGTAGTAGAGACAGTAGTCACCAGCAAAGAGTTCTCTTTGGAGAAAGCACGTGAGGTTCTTAAGAACGAGACAATAGCCATTCTCGGTTATGGCATCCAGGGTCCTGGTCAGGCAGGCAATCTCCGCGACAACGGCTTCAATGTCATCGTCGGACAGCGTCCGGGCAAGACATACGACAAGGCAGTGGCTGACGGATGGGTTCCGGGCGAGACTCTCTTCTCCATTGAGGAGGCAGCCCAGAAGGGCACCATCGTCTGCATGCTCCTCTCTGACGCAGGTCAGATAGCCGTATGGCCTAAAATCAAACAGTATCTTACCGCCGGCAAGACACTCTATTACTCACACGGTTTCGCCATTAACTGGAACGACCGCACCGGCGTGGTTCCTCCTGCTGACGTGGATGTCATCATGGTGGCACCGAAGGGTTCGGGCACATCGCTCCGCACAATGTTCCTTGAGGGACGCGGACTCAACTGCTCATACGCTGTTTATCAGGACGCATCAGGCAAGGCAGAGGACAAGACACTTGCCTTCGGTATCGGCATCGGCGCCGGCTACCTCTTCAAGACCACATTCCAGCGCGAGGCAACATCCGACCTTACCGGTGAGCGTGGTTCGCTGATGGGTGCTATGGAGGGTCTCTTTGAGGCACAGTACGAGGTGCTCCGCGAGCACGGTCACTCTCCATCTGAGGCTTTCAACGAGACTGTTGAGGAGATGACACAGAGCCTCATGCCGCTCTTCGCAGAGAAGGGTATGGACTGGATGTACGCCAACTGCTCCACCACAGCACAGCGTGGCGCTCTCGACTGGGCTCCACGTTTCCGTGAGGCCATCAAGCCCGTCATGGAATGGCTCTATCTTTCAGTAAAGACAGGTGTGGAAGCACAGATTTCCATCGACTCTAACTCGCAGCCCGACTACCGCGAGAAGCTCAACGCCGAGCTCAAGGCCATGCACGACAAGGAAATGTGGCGTGCCGCCGAAACCGTACGCAAGCTCCGTCCTGAGTACGAGGAGAAGTAAGCTGCAATACCATTAAATAAAAAGAAGGCTTTACATTAGGTCTGTCGAGAACTTTTTCTCTGCATACCCAATGTAAAGCCTTTGTTGTTTTATTCTTATCTGAATAAAGGCTTCATGTCTGACAATGCAAATATCGTACAAATGGTAAAAACTTGTTACAAAATAAAAATTGATTCTAGAGTTCCTGTTTGCTGTTTTTACGGTGTTTTGCTGTGAAAACAGCACCCGTGCCATACGATAGAGCCTCTTTTACACTCCAATAGTGCCACTATTAGACAGTAAAAGTGGCACTATTGCATGATAAAAGTGCCACTATTAGAGTGTAAAAGTGGCGCTATTGCATGAAAAAACGGCTCTTTCGCGAGTCCGATTTCTTTGCGTCTCGTCCGAAAATCGCATAACCCACTGTATATGAGTATGTTGTCTGTAAACGCTCAAAACTCAAGAATTTCGCACCAAAGATTTTGTTGTGCGTTGAGCGAGGAGTATTGAGCGTTAGAAATGCAAATATTGTGTCGGACGGCACCCGCCGTCCGAGTTAGGAATTAGGATAGGCAGGGCTTTGACAAAAACAAAGAAAAACACAAGGGTATAAGAGGCTGTGCTAACTAAACAAATTGAAGAAAAAGCCATTAGTAGCGGAGGTCTCCGGCCTCCGTAGCACCATATCTGGTACAATTCATTAGTTATTGTAAGATTAGCACTGTTGCATGTTATTGTTGTACT
>OLFZ01000382.1_pt1 | contig 49626 bp, 47 predicted proteins | sample 1604861 | NCBI WGS metagenome assembly OLFZ01 (sample SAMEA3888895, study PRJEB22519) | human gut metagenome | biome: human gut; feature: human-associated habitat; material: faeces | place: Denmark | collected 2011 | reverse complement strand
AAATTTCTTCACCCTTCACAGCCGAATCATTTTTTAACAACGTAAATGGTGCTCCGCTTGAAAATACAACCGGTGAGACCAGAGATTTTCCTGCGCCTGTCACCTGGTCCAGATCAACCTTTACCAGCACCTGTCCCTGTTTTACCTGATCCCCCTGTTTTACTTTTACATCAAATCCAGAACCATTTAATTCTACTGTATCCAAACCAATATGGATCAAACATTCTAAACCGTCTTCACGTTTTAAACCATAGGCATGTCCTGTAGGAAATGCAGCCGTCACTTCGCCGTCAAATGGAGCAATTACTTCACCATCTGTAAGTTCCACAGCAAAACCATCTCCTAGGATTTTAGAAGCAAATGTCTCATCTTCTACCTGATCGACCGGAATAATTTTTCCTGTAGCCGGAGATACAAATTCTGCTTTTTTAATCTCTGGTGCTTTTTTCAGCCAGCCAAATAATCCCATACGCACCTCCTGATCACTTTAATTCAGGCCAGTAATCCTTGTTTGCTTCAATCAGATCATCCAGGATCTGTTTTGCTACAGAAGCACTTGGAACTGTCTTTGATAAAGTAAGCGCCTGCCACAGTTTTAAATAGCTGTGTTCTACATATGCCTGTACAACCAGTTTTTCAACTGCAAGCTGTTCCTGCATCATACCTCTTTCAAAGGTTGGGATTTCTCCCTGGCACATTGGCTCCGGACCATTAAAACCTACAACACAAGGAACCTCTACCATAGCGTCATCATCAAAATTGCTGATGGCACCCTTATTTTCCACAATACACAGCATGATCTCATGTGTATTATAAGCCAGCGCTCTTGCCAGTGATACGATAAAAGCCGCATGATTATCAACAGTAAACTCACCGCCTGTAGCAGTTCCTTTGCGGATGATCTCTCTTGCTGCGCCAAATACTTCTTTCTCCCTGCCTTCAATAACCTCATCTGCACGGGTGTGGTTTGGATCTGTATGTTCTACTACATAATCCGGATACATATAGTACTTTAAGTATGTATTTGGTAAAAACTGTGGATCCAGGGCCAGAAGATCTTTCGCTTTTCTGTGTGTCGCCTGCCAGCTTGCATCCATATGCTGTGTTTCGATTGCTTTCTGGGTAAGATAACCGTTTTCAGCAACATATTTTATTAATTTAGGCATATAATCTTCGCCCGTTGTTTTATCCTTTACACTGGTCCACCAGCCAAAGTGATTTAAACCAAAATAGCGAACATCCAGATCATCGTACTCTTTTCCTACAATGTATGCCATTCTTCTTCTGGTACCTACCGGCATATCACAGATATTGATCACCTTTGCCTTTGGTCTTAATACACGGCAGGCCTCCGCAACGATGGATGCAGGATTAGAGTAATTGAGCATCCAGCAATCCGGAGAATATTTTTCCATATAATCAATAATCTCCAGCATACCGGTAATGCTTCTCATTCCATAAGCAAATGCAATGATTGGGGTGATTGCATCTCGCAGACCAAAAGCAAGAAACAAAACAAACTGCTGTACCTTATAGAACAGACCATAGGCCGTCTGTGCTGACGGATCGAACTTCAGGATCAGGTTCATTACATAAACCATAATGGACATCAGCGCCTGAGCAATGATTGCCGGAAGTCCGATTGCATAGATCTCCTTGATAATTTCGCCATCTGGCTTCATATATTTCGCCCCATGCTCGAATTCCTTATTTAATTTGATATGAAAAATAAACAGTAATACAGCTGACGCTACCTGTCCAATTACAGTTGCATAGGCTGCGCCTTTCACTCCCATTTCCGGACAAGGTCCAATACCGTAGATCATGATCGGATCAAGGATGATATTTACAACCGCTCCAACCACCTGACCAATCGTGGAATAAAGAGAACGGCCTGTTGCCTGAAGTAACTTTTCAAATAGAGAAAAGAAAATAATACCAAAAGAAATCACGCAGCATATCCTCAGATAGCTGACCCCCATCTCAAGTACTTCTGTATCTACTGTCTGCGATGAAATATATGCTTTCACCCCAAAGATACCAAACAATAAGCAGACCACATAAATGATCACTCCCAGAAACAGACTGTTTCCTGCTACCCTTGCAGCTTTTTTACTGTCTCCCTGTCCAAGTGTCCTTGCAAGAAGTGCATTGGTTCCTACACCGGTTCCGATCCCCACTGCCACCATAAGCATCTGCACCGGAAATACCAGTGTCAAAGCATTTAGTGCTGTCTCACTGCCTGCTTTCATATTTCCCACAAATGCACTGTCTACAATGTTATAGACTGCCTGCAATGCCATAGATAGGATCATCGGGATTCCCATTTGGACCATCAGCTTATTTACCGGCATCTCCTTCATCTTGTTGCTTTCCGCCATTTTGTTTTAACTCCTTTCTTTTTAGCACAAAAAAAGTGCGCACCTTGTCATATAAGCTGGACTTACGCTGACACGCTACACACTTTTTCATGGCGATATTCATTTTTGCAAAATGAAAACGAGTAGCCGGTAAACTGGATTTACGCTTACTTGCTACTCGTTTCTTGTAATTATATTGCCTCTTTTTCAAAAAGTCAAACAAAATTTTTCTTACATTGCCGCAACCAACTTTCCCGCAGTAAGTGCAGCTCCATATGCAGCCTCTTCTTCATATTCAGGAATCTCCATCGGCATTTTGAACATTTCTTCTGCCAGTCTTCTCATCAGCGAGTTTCGGCGAATTCCGTTTCCGGAGCCAGTCAGGCGTGTGGCCTTTTTTCCGGTGAGCTGACACATCTGCTCATACTGCTCATGCAGTTCGTTAAGGATCCCACAGATCACACCGACCGTCAGTGCACCAGGATGAAAATTCTCTACACCGATCCCTGCGATCATGCCTCTGTGAGACGGATTACTTCTTGTCCCTGAAAAAGCTGTATCTACTTTCCATGCAGCTTCTTTTCCGTATTTTTCAATAAATTTTTCTGCCTGCTCCTGCATCCGGGAATACAGTCTTTCTTCAGTTTCTGCAGCTTCTCTGTAAAACTGTTCCAACATCGCATACGCACGACCACCACACAGGGAAGCTCCCACGAGGATATAGCTGTTTTCGGTACAGGGGCGAAGCTCCACACTGCCGCTGCATTCTATAAACTTCTCTGTCACTAAGGAAACCTGGCTGCCGGTTCCTACATTCAGGAGCACGGTATCTTTAAGATTCCGGACGGAACCAAACAGACTCGCCTGATTGTCACCGATCGATCCCATTACCGGCACACCGGCTCTTGTTTCTCCGATAAAAAAATGTCCCTTTCTTACTTCCGGCAGATAAGAAGTATCTACGCCGGCCTGCTCCAGGGCTTCATACAGAAACTCCTGTTTTCGCAGGTCAAAGCAGCCCCAGCTTGCCGCCATGTCAAGTCCGATAACAGGGACAGTATTTTCACACAGCCGCATGGCAATATAATCACTGATCGTCGTCATCCTTACAGCATCCTTCGGGATCTGATCTTTCTTCTGAAGATAAAAATGTGTCACTACACCATATCCGGACGCCGCCGCACCTACTCCCTGCAAAAGCTCTGCACAGGTTTTTCCGTTTTCCAGCGGAATCTCTCCGCTTCCATCCTGCCAGGTATAGAGAGGACTCACTGCCTTGCCGGAAGCATCCACATACAGCATTCCATGCATCTGCCCTGTAAACCCTATTCCATCTGGCAAACCATTCTCCTTCTGCTGCTTTATAAGAAGCTCCCGGACGATCTCATAGATCCGTTCCGGATCCTGCAGCTTCTGTTCCGGCTTACTGCTCCGCAGAAAAGAATTATGCTCCACTGTTTCCTTTGCAAGCAGCTTTCCCGTTTCTGTATCTGTCATTACGACACTGACTGTTGTTGTGCCGATATCAATCCCCATGATCTTCATCGTCTGTTTCCGTCCTTTTCTGTGATCTTTACTATAGAAAAAAACTGTCATCATATGAGAGGATTATATTATCGTTTGAGGATTAATGCTATCTTTTTTGGTTTCCTGCTCAGGTTTCTCGATTCTGAGCATGCGATATCCAATTCCTATGTGCGTCTGGATATATTGTACACCGTTTTTTTCAGGCTCCAGTTTTTTCCGCAGTGTTGCCATAAAAACCCTGAGAGAAGCAACATCGTTTTCCGAGCAGCGTCCCCAGATCTGCTGAGTAATATATGTATGTGTCAATACTTTTCCAACATTACGGGATAAAAGGCAGAGCAACTTATACTCAATGGGCGTCAGATGCAGTTCTCTGTCCTTCAGGAATGTGCAGCCAGCCGTGTAATCTATCTTTAATCCACCATTTTCAAAAACAGATGTTTCCGGCTGTTTTCCTGACTGCGTTATGGCAAGCCGTCTTTGGCTGACACGGATACGCGCAAGTAATTCTTCTACTGAAAATGGTTTTGTGATATAATCATCTGCACCCGCATCCAGTGCCTCTATTTTGTCCATATCTTCACTTCTGGCACTGATCACGATGATAGGCATATTCGACCAGGTACGGATTTTCTTTATTACCTCTACTCCTTCCATATCAGGAAGGCCCAGATCCAGAAGAACGATATCCGGATTGTGTGATGAAGCCTCCAAAATGGCTGAAGCTCCATTTTCTGCAGCCAGATATTTATAGTCATGTGTTTTTAATGTGGTAACGATCAGGTTCCGTATGGGTCTGTCATCCTCAACCACCAGAATTAATGTCTTATTCATTTAATGTCACCTCGCTTAATGGTAAAGTAAAAGTAAAATTACATCCATGCGGAGCATGATCTGAAAGAACCAGTGTTCCATCGTGAGCTTCTATGATAGAGCGGCAAAGTGCCAGGCCAAGCCCCAGACTCCGTTGGCTGTCTGCAACGGTTGTTTTCCCTGTATAAAACATCTCAAAAATATGTGGCTTCATTTCATCCGGGATCCCGGGGCCGTTATCTTCCACGCTTACCTGTGCTTTCCCGGCTTTTTTGAACCCCCGAATGCTGATGACAGAGCCTGACGGCGTATATTTTATCGCATTATCGATCAAATTTACCAGAACCTGTATAATAAGATGCACGTCCATACGTGTAAGAACAAGTTCTTCACAGTCCGCCACGATCTTATACGCATCATGCTTCCGGCCGATATGTCGGAGTGACTCTGCTATTACCTCATCCAAAAGCTGATCCGTAAATTTAAACTTCAATCTTCCATCATTGAGCCTGGTAATGGAAAGCAGATTTTCCACAACTCCGATCAGCCACTCTGAATCCTCATGAATGTCCGTGTAGATCTGATACCTTGTAGCTTCATCCAGACGGTCACTGTTACTGAGAAGCATATCTGCATTTCCGGAAATAGAACAAAGCGGAGTACGCAGGTCATGGGAGATCGCCCGAAGAAGATCGCCACGCAGCTGCTCATTTTTTGCTAAAACCGCATTTTTTTCTTTTTCTATGGCATTTTGTACATTCTCCATTGCAAGTGCACATTCATTTATTACAGACAGCAGGATGCTGTATTCATAAGAGTCCAGTGTTTCTTTCTGCAGAGGGATCCCGATTACGCCATAAACATTATTCCCGCTTCGAATTGCCAGATATAAGCATTTTGCCTGTGAGAAATACTGTGTGGATGCGCCGGCACGCTGTCTGTTTTCATAAGTCCATCTGGCCGCCTGTTGTTCTTCCTGTGTCAGAAAATCCTCTGTGCTCTCTTTTTCCCCGGAAAAAAGCTTTCCTTCTGATAAAGTTCCATTTTCCACAACATATGCCGTGATGCTGCGGTTTAACAGGCGTATCAGCTGTGTACAGGTAACTCCGAGGATTTCTGTCTCACTTTTTGCCTTTTGCAGCAGACGATCCGTATCAAACAGAACCTGTGTACGAAAGGCAATCTGTGAAGACAGCTTTGCATGCATTTTCAGCTTTGCCGCAAGGGTTCCTGTAAGTACGGACGAAATAAGCATTATGAAAAATGTCACCGGATATCCCACCGCATATGTCTCAAAAGACATCCTTGGCTCCATCAGGAAAAAGCAAAATAAGAATACACTTAAAAAGGAGCCGGCTACACTGCAAAGATAACCATCTGTCACGATCGAAGTGATCAATACGCCCAAAATGTATATCGTTACAATATTTGTATCTGTAAGATCCAGTTTCTGAAACAGCAGGCCGATCAAAGTACATACTGCAAATATAAAAACCGTCAGCAAGTAATCTTTTGCAGACGGTTTTTCCACATACCATGCAAATGGCCGTTTCGGATAGGTTCTGTTTTTTACTGTATCCTCCATTTTCAAGCTCATTCTGTCATTCTCCTTCTACTGCTGTTTTCTGGAATTATATCACGCAGCTGTTCTGTGGTCAAAATTTTTTCTTCATGGCAATGAGCTATATGCGGAAGCACTTCTGAAGAGCTCTGTATTCTCCTAATACCAGTAATTTATCATTTTCTGCAAAATATGTTTCCGGTGAAATTGCAATACTGAATTCCTCTTCATTTTTTACTGCCAGAATATTAATATTGTAGCGTTTTCTGATGTCAAGTCCACCCACTGTTTTTCCAACCCATTCTTCCGGCACTTCCACTTCAAAAATTGCATGGGAAGCATCCACCTCCATATAATCCAGTATATGATCATCTGTATAACGGAAGGAGGCCCATTTTGCCACCTGCTTTTCCGGATAAACTACCTTATCGGCACCATTGCGTAAAAGAAATTTTTCCTGAACATCACGTTCAGCTCTGGATATCACCAATTTTGCACCCAGTTCTTTTAGAAGGGATGTTGTTTCAAGAGAATTTTGAAAGCTCTCTCCAATGGTCACAAAACAAATGTCATAGTTTCCAATTCCAAGGGACTGTAAAAATTCAGCATTGGTGCTGTCACCAATCTGAGCATTCGTCACAAATGACAGTACTTTGTCCACTCTTTCTTCCTTCCAGTCAACTGCCATAACTTCATGTCCCAGCTGATTGAGCTGCATGGCAATATGTCTTCCAAACCTTCCAAGTCCAATAAGCAATACATTTTTCATAATATTATTTTTCTCCTTCTTATCCAACTGTGATTTTTTCCAGAGGGAGCTTTGCATTTCCCTTATTTCTTCCGGAAAATACCGCATAGATCAGGGTCAGACCACCTACACGTCCCAGATACATCAGTATGATCAGCACGACTTGTGAAAAAACATGAAGTTCCGGTGTGATTCCCAGAGTCAGACCTACCGTACCAACAGCTGAAGCAGCTTCGTACAGACAATCTAAAAGCGGAAGGCCTTCGTACACACTGATCGCTATTCCGCCGCCAAAGAACAAGGCAAAATATAACATGGCTATTGTCGCTGCATTTTTTATCACATGATATTCAAGTCTTCGCCCAAAAGCTCCTGCATTTTCCTGACTTCGAAATGTCGCAATTGCATTTAAAATAAGTACTGAAAAAGTTGTTGTTTTCATTCCACCTGCTGTAGATCCCGGTGAACCACCAATTAGCATTAACAATATCATAACTGCTTTTGATGCCTCACTCATCTCTGAAATGTTTATAGTATTAAATCCGGCAGTTCTTGTCGTTACCGATTGAAACGTTGCTGCTAACAGGCGTTTTCCCATGGGTAATTTTGTCAGATCACAGATATAGAAAAAAACTGCCGGAAATAAGATCAGACATGCGGTAGTCATGAGAATGATCTTGCTTTGCATGCGGTAGCGTTTAAAGTTCAGTTTGTTTGTATAAATATCATCCCATGTGAGAAAACCGATTCCTCCTGTAATGATCAACAGCATAATTACCAGATTTATAAGTATATTTCCTGAATACCCAGTCAGCGATGGAAACATACTGGAATCTGTCCCCAAAATATCAAAGCCGGCATTACAAAAAGCAGAGATTGAATGAAAAACTGACATCCAGATTCCCTTTTTTCCATAATCTCCCATAAAAACCGGCAGCAGCAACACCGTCCCTGCAGCTTCGATCAAAAATGTTCCCCTCAAAATAAACCTTGTTAGTCTGACGATTCCTCCGACTTTTGGAGCTGAAATTGCATTCTGCATGGTGCTTCTTTGCATGAGGGATATTTTCTTTCCGGAAAGAAGGGAAACAGACGCAGCCACAGTCACTACTCCAAGCCCACCTGTTTGTATGAGTGCAAGAATGATCGTCTGGCCTGCCAGGGACCAGTAGCTTCCAGTGTCCTTTACCACAAGACCTGTAACACATACCGCCGAAGTGGCTGTAAAAAGTGCCTCATGAAATGGTGTGATCACTTTCTCCGCAGAAGAAAATGGAAGCATCAGCAGAACGGTTCCCAAAAGGATCACTCCTGCAAACCCCATGATAATCAGCTGAAAAGATGTCATATGTTTTTTCTTATATGATTTTTCCGGCATAAATGATCAGAACTCCTTATCAATACTTTTAACAGTGCTATCCTCGTAATGCATTTTATTATATATAACTACTTTCAAAGATAGTATAAAAGTCTCTGCTTCCGTATTAAGATTTTATAAAGATATGATATTGAATTGAGAATTATTTTAACCGAATCAAGGAAATTACCTGCTTTGATGATCCTAAGCATTACCTTAATACTACAGTTTTTAATTGTAAACTCATTTTATATTTGTAGTTGACATTCGATATTTCTATGTGATAAAGTGATACCCGTACAAAAAAATCAAAAGGAAGGTATTGACATGAACACTGCAGCATGCGAAAAAGAAGCTCCATCGCTTTCCAGAGATGAAGCCATTGCAATTTTAGATACTCCGGACGAAGAACTTGAGGCACTGATCGACCGTGCCAGCAGTTTACGTTACAAATATAAGGGAAACCGGGTAAGCATCCACATCCTTACCAATGCCCGCAGCGGTAACTGTTCCCAGGATTGTGCCTACTGTGCCCAGTCATGTCGTTCCACTGCCGATATTGATAAATACAAATGGGTAGATGAAGACAAATTATATCAGGACAATGATTTCGTAAATGATTATCATTTATCCAGACATTGTATCGGACTGAGTGGTATGAAATTTACAGATAAAGAGATCGAGGAGCTGGCCCGCAGGATCCGCAAAATGAAAGAACACGGAACTCATCTCTGCTGCTCCATAGGCTTTCTCACAGAGCACCAGGCAAAAATGCTCAAAGAGGCTGGTCTTGACCGGATCAACCATAACCTGAACAGCAGCCGTTCCTTTTATCATAATATCTGCAGTACACATACCTTTGACCAGCGTGTCCGGAATATCCATATGCTTCAGGGACTTGGTTTCGAGATCTGCAGCGGCGGTATCATTGGCATGGGTGAAAGTAAGGAAGACGTTGTTGACATGCTTCTGGAATTACGTGAGATCCAGCCGGAAGCACTGCCGATCAACTTTCTTCTTCCGATCAAGGGAACTCCTCTCGGAAATGCAGATATTTCCCAGCTGACAACCGAATACTGTATGAAGGTCCTCTGCCTGGCAAGACTTCTTGTACCTAAAGCAGATATCCGATGTGCTGCCGGAAGAGAAGTTTATTTTAAAGGCGAAGAAAAAAAACTACTCAGTGTTGTAGACTCTATTTTTGCTTCCGGTTATCTTACAGAAGGTGGTCAGGGAATCGAAGACACTCTGAAAACCATTACGGATGCAGGATTCACCTATGAGATTGAATCTGCGTAAGCATCCTTATGGACATATGACCTATCATACACACTTACAGCATTTCATTACTTACCCGAACCAGTAAATATATTACCTTTTTCAAAGGAGGCTCTTTCAATATGAACCAGACAAATACTGTCTCTGCACCACGTACAAAAACCTACGAGATCACCATGACCGCTCTTATGGCAGCTGTCACTTGTATTCTTGCGCCGCTGTCCATTCCGATCGGTCCGGTTCCGATCTCATTTACCAATCTTGCCATTTATCTGTCCCTGTATCTTCTCGGATGGAAAAAAGGAACCATCAGCTATCTGATCTATCTTCTGCTTGGACTTGTAGGTCTTCCGGTATTTTCCGGATTTACCGGCGGCCCTGCAAAGCTGGCCGGTCCTACAGGCGGATACATCATCGGCTTTATCGTTATGGCTGTTATTGCCGGACTGGTAATTGACAACTGCCATAAGCCTCTGATCCAGCTCGTTGGTATGATCGCAGGAACAATTGTATGCTATCTTTTCGGAACTGTATGGTTCTGCATCGTTGCAGATTCCACTTTCAAAGCAGCTCTTGGAATCTGTGTAATTCCGTTTATCCCGGCAGATCTCATAAAAATGATCATCGCCATGATCATCGGACCAATGATAAAGAAACGAATCCGATAAGCTGAAACTCTGATACTCCCAAAAAAGGCAGCAGGAAATGTTGGAAATTTCCTGCTGCCTCTTTATCGCGTTTCATTTTTCTTATCTGAGTTTTTTCTTCAGTTCCTGGATCAGTTCAAAATAATCTCTGTGCTTCATCTCCGGGAAAGCCTTAATGATTCTTCCCTGGCCGAATACCGTATGGTTTGTGATAGAGCTTGACAGCTCATCAAACTGTGCCTGAAGCTCCGCTTTCTTCATTCGAAGCATTTCGGCAGATTTTTCTCTCTGAGCCACAGTCGCATCTCTGAGCTCTGCCTTAGCAAGAGCAACCTGAACCTTTCCTTCTCCCACCTTCTGTGCTGTATCAATGGTAGTTGTTGCCAGAGTATCACTGAGCTTATCACTCACGATCCGCAGATCCGCACGTACCTTATCTAGTCGGGTAAGCTTCTTATTCAGTCCGCGGATCACCGCCACTGTTACAATAAGATCAGCCAGATACACCGCATACAGAATTGCCATAACAACCCATTCCAGTGTGGAAGGTGTATGAGAAGCCTGACGCTCCACATACTTCTGAAAAACCTTTACGACCATCACAATGGCAAGTCCCCATATCAGGGAAAACTCAAGACAGATATAGCCGTGAAAATTCAGCGGCTTATTAGAATAATCCCACCATCTTGCATGGAAGCATACATCCAGAAGCCATCCGGCAACCAGCTCTACCGCAGTTGCAAGAACGATTCCAAACAGAAAGATCATTCCCTCACTCATCTGATGTCCGCCGCTCTGAAGCGTATTAAGAAATGCAAACACGGAAAGTACACCAAATCCGTACACCGGGCATACCGGACCGTTGAGAAATCCCCGGTTTATAACCTTTCCTAAGGTTACTGCATGGAAGATAACTTCAACGACCCATCCTCCAAAAGAATAAAACAAAAAATACAGACATATCTGAAAATACGTCATCCCGCAAATCATCCTGTACTCCTCCTTTACAGCTGTCAAGATTCCGGCAGCTATTTCAGGGGTCAGTACCATCACCTCTGCCGGGGTGATTCTGATTATATCATATCACCCCTCTCATTTACATCCCTTTATCCGGTCATTCTTCCGAAACAATTTCTTTTTTCACACGGGTAAAGTACAGAAAGAATCCGATGTTCAGAATGATTCCCACTGTGGTAGATACCGGTGCTGCAAGACCGATCTTTGTCAGGCTGGCATCCGGCTGGATACTCATAAAGTACGCCATTGGAAGTCGTACCAGAAGCGTCTGGATCAGGCCCTGGACCATAACCCATATGGTCTGGTTGTTTCCGTTGAAATAGCCTATCATACTGAACAGAACAGCCGTTACCAGTGTCTCCGGAGCAAACCCCTTCAGATAATCAAAGCCCTTTTGGATAACGCCGGCATCTGTTGAAAAGAATCCTGCCAGCACATCACCCTTCAGCAGGATCAGGATAAATACCAGGCATCCCACAGACAGGCCAACTCCAATTCCCGTAAGCATGGATTTTCTCGCACGTTTCGGCTTTCCTGCTCCTACGTTCTGTGAAACAAAGGAGGCCATGGACTGCATTAGGGAGCTTGGAACCAGCATGGCAAAGTTTACGATCTTACATGCAACTCCGTAACCGGAGGATGCTTCCAGACCCAGGCGATTGACAAATGCGCACAAGGCCAGGAATGAAATCTGGGTCAGGAATTCCTGAAGTGCCAGCGGCAGTCCGATCTTAAGAAAACGTCTGCACTGAGGATTCAGCCGGAAATCTTTTTTTGTAATGGTAAACGGAAGCTTCTTCTTTATCAGCAGAACTACTGCAAATACAACACTTAAGGCCTGAGCAGAAACCGTAGCAATAGCTGCTCCTGCTGCATCCATATGTAAGCCGGCTACCAGTACCAGGTCTCCGATCACATTTACAATACATGCCACCAGCACAAACAGCAGCGGAGATTTACTGTCACCAAGGCCACGGAAAATAGCAGACAGTAGGTTATACGCGACAATAAAGAAAATTCCGCTGCCACAGATCCGTACATAAGATGCAGTCAGTGCTACCGCTTCTTCCGGTGCCTGCATCAGCATGGAGATCGGATGTGCAAAGCCTACCATAACAATAAACAGCACGATAGAGATCATGGTAAAGACGATCGCAGCCCCACCGATAACGGAGCTGATCTGCTCCGGTCTTTTTTCTCCAAGATAACGTGCGATCAGAACTGTGATACCCATAGCAAACTGGATCACTACAAAGGTAACCAGATTCAGTACCTGACTTCCGGTGGAAACCGCTGACAGTCCGGATGTGGAACCGAATCTTCCAACTACAAGAAGATCGACCGCACCATAGGCAGCCTGCAGGATCAGCGCACCGAGTACCGGAATCATAAATGCAACCAGCTTCTTCAGGATATTTCCCTGGGTAAAATCTGCCTTATCATTTGTCATAATGTTCCCTCCTGTCACACATGATCTGATAAAATTTCCCGATGGTCCGGATCATATTGTCTGCTTCTTCTTCGGAAATCTCTGAAAGATAGGGCGCCAGACTGCTGAAATAATCCTGATCATACTTCCTGGAAAGCCTCTCTCCTTTTTCTGTTATGGAAATGTAAGTAACGCGCCCGTCATCCGGAGACATAAGCTTCTGAAGATATCCCTTTGCCTCCATTTCTTTCACTGTTCTGGTAACACCCGGACGCGGAAGGTTCATGGCATCACTGATATCAGAGAGCCGGATATCCTTTTTTTCTCTCTGCAGAGAATGGATCACATCCAGATACTGTATGTAGGATGGCATCACCCCCTGGGGCAGTGGCGGAAGCATATCCCGGATCCGCTTGCCCTGATAACAGGCGTCCAACATCCGCTTGATTGTTTCGATGGTCATATAGAAAGTCTCCTTATCAAATAGTTGCTTGTGATAATTATCATAGATAATTATATGGGAAAATGAGAAGTTGTCAAGAAAAAAATACCGCCAGCTCCCGGGATGGGCGCTGACGGCGCGTGTTGTTATAATGTAAGGGCAGTTGTATTGCTGTTTGTATGTAGGTGGGCAGCAACACAGAATGCAGCGGCGTGGCATTTTATGAAGTATGAAAAATTTCCATAGCCGCAATGTGTTTGGATAGTACGTTCACTTTCCATGGTATTTACCATAAATAATAGTAATTACTTTACTTCAACTAATTCGATCTTGAAGTTCAGCTCCTTACCAGCCATCTCATGATTGGCGTCAAACGTGATATTTACCTCATCCTTTGCGATAACCTTTACCGGGAACGGCTGTCCCATCTGGTTGGTTAAGTAAACCTGCTGACCTACCTGCAGTTCCTCGGAACCCGGCAGTTTGGCAATCTCAAGCTCCAGAATTGCGTTCGGATCCGGCATGCCGTAAGCTTCCTCCGGCATCAGGTGGATCTCCTTTACCTCGCCGACTTCCATATCAGCGACAGCGGCATCGAAGCCCTTGATCATCTGACCGGCGCCGCAGACAAACTCCAGCGGTTCGCCGCGATCGTAGGAAGAATCGAACTGTGTGCCATCGTTAAAAGTACCTCTGTAATGTGTGCGGCAGGTTTTGCCGACGTTGCGTCCTGTGATTTCAGACATTTTAAAATCCTCCAATTGATATTGATATGCGGTAATGGACAATCTTCCTCAAACGGACAATTTCCAGTGATTTCAGATGCATATTTATCAGTATACTAGAAAACAAGGCGAATGGGAAGAGAAATGTTGTCTCTCCGGTACCGATATTGTCAGTTTTTGCAACGAGGATGGGGCAAGCTGGAAGCAGAGAAGATCAGTTCTCCCATCGAATCTGCTCCCCCTGCACCAGCGGAAACCGCGAAAGCGTCTCCCCGTCCAGGTTCTCCCGGTTCATATCCACTGCCGTGATCTGATGGTTTTCATATGTCGTGTAGTAGTAAATCCCCTTATCCGCATTGCAGCAGGAGGTGTAGAGTGTGATTTCATATTTTCCATCGGAGACCTCGCAGCATCCGCGCTGCTGGTCAACCGAACCTAGGATATGGAAAAACTGGCTGACACTTTCTAGTTCGGATGCGCCGGAGCGGGCATTTGATTTTGTAAAAGCGACCCGTGCAAACCGGGAAGCGGAGGAGAGGTCTCCCGGAAGTCCGAGAGCGCCCATGCCGCGGCTGTAGGTTGTAAGCGGCAGATCGGCAGAAAATGTATTCTGCGGCTGCTTCGGGGACAGGTTCATGTAATTGTTGAGGGAGAACAGCTGCTGCGGGAACGGCGGATTGTTTGTCAGGACGCCCACCGGATTGTCGTAGATATGCAGTCCATCCGCCATCGGCTCGATGACGATGCATTCATTTTTATCGGCAAGAATCCAGTGAAGCTGCGCCGGGGCAAACTGCTCGTTGAATGGGGTGTCGGTCAGTACCATCTGGGCGAGGCGGACGCGAGCCTCTTTCACGGACGCGCACTGGCTGAGAATCCAGGGGATGAACTCAAACTGTGCGATGTTGTCATGATCCTCCTGCGGCTTCTGGTAGGAGGCATTGCCGACGAAATTCAGTCCCGCCATGCAAAGCCCCTTCTCATTAAAAGCATCATAATAAAGCGGATAATCCCCCGCCACATGTGCCATGCCGATGATGGCATAGTGGGTCGAAACCGCGCTTGCGTGGCGGAAAGTAAGTGGATAGTTGCGAGGTGTGACGGTTACCTCGTCCCCGTAAGAAAATTCATAATCTAAAGTTCTGCCGAAGTAGAAATCGGCGGTTTTGTAGGTTGCGGCTGTACACATGGTCATTTCTCCTTTTTTTGTTTCAAAGTGTGTGGGTCAGATGGTGTTTATCAATGTTCTATTTATTTGTTGTATGCTTTATACTCAACTGCATCATTGTAAAAGTGGAAATGAATCTTGCTGTTTTTAGTATATTTAGTATATCAAATTTTTGAGAAAAATATAGAGGAAAAGCGGATATGGAAATAGAAAGAGATTGGTCAGATCATTTTAGGACTTAAAGTGAAAGGTAAAATCAATCTGCTTCACAAATGTATTGTCTGGGTATATAATAAGGGATAAAAACAGATAGAAATGATAGGCATATAAATTTTTCACAGGAGGATTCACTCATGACTGATACAGATAGAATCCAGATAAACGAAGCCCGCATCCGCGCTGAATTTGACGAGCTGGCGCGGATCGACTCGGAAAGTTTCGGGGAACGCGAGATGGCGGATCGCTTGAAGGAAAAGCTCGCAGAGCTGGGAATCCAGGCAAAGGAAGATGACACAGCCGAGAAAATAGGAGGCAATGCGGGAAATCTGTTTGGAACGTTAAAGGGCGGACTGTCTGGCACGCCGATCCTGCTGTCCGGGCATATGGACACGGTCGCGCCGGGAATCGGAAAGAAGCCGGTTTTTCATGAGGACGGAACCATCACTTCGGATGGAACCACCGTGCTTGGCGCGGACGATCTGACCGGGGTAATCGCCATCTTAGAAGGCATCCGTGCCGTGCAGGAGGCAGGAATCCCGCACCGGGATATCGAGATCCTCTTTGCAGCGGCGGAAGAGCCGTTTACAAGAGGAAGCTCGGAGTTCGATTTCAGCCAGATGAAAGCGAAGGAATCTTACGTTTTGGATGTAACTGGACCAGTCGGGACAGCGATCCTGCAGGCACCGACGATCCTTTCCTTTGAGGCGGCAGTCAAGGGGCGTGCAGCACACGCCGGATTCGAGCCGGAGAAAGGCATCCACGCGATTCAGACGGCGGCCCGCGCGATTGCCGCATTAAAGCTGGGGCACGTGGATGAGGAAACAACCCTGAATGTGGGCTTGATTTCGGGCGGTTCGGTTGTGAATGCCGTGCCGGAACTCTGCACCTGCCGGGGCGAGATCCGCAGCTACAGCCATGAAAAGGCAATGGAGACCCTGGAAGATGTCCGTGCGGTGTTTGAAACCGCCGTCAAAGAGGCGGGGGCAGAGCTTTCTTTCACACACCGCCTCCATGTCAAAGCCTTCCATCTGGAACCGGACGCGCCGGTGGCAGTTCATTTTGCCGGGGCCTGCCGCACCCTGGGAATCGAGCCGAAATTCGGCAGCACCTTCGGCGGCAGCGACGGAAACACGATGATGCAGCACGGAATCCCATGCGCGGTGCTTTCCTGCGGTATGTACGATGTTCATTCCGGGCGGGAGTACGCGAAAGTAGGGGACATTGTGAATGGGGCGAGATTGATCGCGGAACTGATTACGCAGGGGCAAGAAGCGAGTATAGAGTAAAACTGAAAAATGTTGACATAGCCGAACGGCTTTATTATTTCACCAAAACAATTATATAGCCGTTCGAACAAAAAATAGGGTGATTTGGAATGAAAATAACATCGACAATGGAGTTTGGAAGGACAATTCGCAATAAAAGAAAAAAACTAGGTTATACACAGGCGCAGTTATCTGAGTACACGGGATTTAGCACCAGCTTTATATCGGATCTCGAAAATGGAAAGGAAACAGTGGAACTTGGAAAGGCATTGTTTTTACTTCAGTTGTTAGGTTTAGATCTGGCAATCAACAATCGAGGAGAAGGTGTATGAGAAAATTACAGATCTATATTGAGATAGAAGGAAAGCAGACGTATGTTGGTTTAATTACGGGTGATTCTCCGCAGGATGCCCGGTTTGCATACTCGGATTCATATATTGCGGCAGGTTATCCGCCTATTTCCATCAGTCTGCCTATTTCCAGAAATCCATTTAGTGCGGAGGCAACAAAAAACTTTTTTGAGGGACTGCTTCCAGAGGGATTTGCCAGAAAAACGGTTGCAAATTGGATTCACGCATCAGAAGATGATTATTTGACAATTTTATCAGTATTGGGAGCAGAGTGTCTTGGTGCACTTCGCATTTCGGATGGTGCGGATGAAACAGGGGATTATAAACTGCTTTCTATTGACGATGTGAAAGCGTTGGCCAAAGAGGGTGTTAGTAAATCGACAGAACTTATAACGGAAGCCCATCTTTCTCTCACAGGTGCATCTGGAAAGGTGGGATTATATTATGACGCGGATCGGGATATGTGGTATCAGCCGAACGGAGATGCACCGAGTACGCATATTGTCAAGCAAAGCCATGTACGCCTTTCTGATATTGTGACGAATGAGCAGCTATCACTGACCACGGCTTCAAAATTGGGGATATCAATTCCTGAAAGTTTTATTATCAATACAGGGGCTGCGAGAGATGAAGAAATATTATTTGCCACGAAACGATATGATCGTATGATTCCGGAAACTCCAACTTACACCCGTGGTCTTATACGGCCATTTCGGCTTCATCAGGAAGATTTTGCCCAGGCACTTGGAATATCGTCCTATGAAAAGTATGAGAAGGGGGAAAAACAGTATCTTCCTCAAATCTTTCATCTTTTAAGAAATTATGTGGCAGACCCGATTGCCGATCAATTAAAGCTGTGGGATCTTTTGATTTATGATTATCTGGTGGGTAATACGGACAATCATATCAAAAATATTTCGTTGTTGTATTCTGAAAATTTAAAAACCATCCGATTTGCTCCGGCTTACGATATCGTCAGTACGGCCATTTATCCGGGAAGCAGTCGGGAGATGGCAATCGGGATCGGTGGGGAGAGAAATATCGCTCACATGAAAAGAGAACATTTCGACAGAGCTGCTGCGGATGCTGGATTGAGTAAAAAAATGGCGTTGAAACATTTTGATGCGTTGGCTGATGGGTTTGAAAAAGCGCTGAATGAAATGTCCATCCAGCTTATGGAAGAAGGATATCCAAAGGCAAGGGATATTCGAGAGCAGATATTAAAAGAGGGCGGATATTCTCATTTATAAAAGTACCTTTCCATTTTGGTAGAGTTATTTTTGTAACTATTTTGTAAGAAAATGTCTATATATTTTGGAACATAAATCTAATATTATTAGAATAAATAAGAGACATGTCTGGTTTTGCAAAAATAAAGAGAGGTTGCTGTTTTGTGAGATTTCAGCCCTGTCAGGATAGTGAATCTAGAGGTGATCGATATGAAGAAAAAATTCTGGCTGATATTATACCATTTAGGCGGTTCGGTGGTACTTTTATTGTTACTGTACACGTCTCTTCAAGGCTTGACAACGGTGACCTTATGTTTAGCGATACCGGCATTGGCAGCAAGTATTATAGAGGCAAAATTTGAACGGAAATTTTTACGAGAGAATCCGGAAATCAAAAAGGATAAAACCTATCGGATCGCAAAAACACTCGGATATCTTTGTGGTCTTATTTTGGTGATAGGAGTATGGCCTCGTCATTAGAACATTTTTGCTTAATAAAAGACTCTGTTACACTTGGATTGAATCGAGAGGTGATCAATATGAAGAAAAAATTCTGGCTGACATTATACAATATAGGCGTCTCTATTTTATTCTTACTGTCATTGTACAGTTATGCAAAAGGCATGGCAGGCTTTTCTTTATTTTTAGCGTTGGCAGTTTTTGGAGAAATTGCGGCAAGGGCTTTTATTGAATGCAAATACTTGCAGGAGAGTCCAGAGATAAAAGAGGATACAGCTTATCGAATCACGAAAGTATTGCGATTGCTTTGTGAAATTATCTTGATCATAGGAGTATGGCGGATTCGTTTTAAATAGCCACATTCTAAAAATAACACTTATGATATATTCCATATTCAATGAAAGAGGAGGCATCCGTCCATCGACCTCGGTTGCTTCCTCTTTCTCTATCTATTTCAATCAAAATCTATTTCATCATATCGCGTAAAACCGTCAATATCTCCATCGCTGCCGCTTCCTTGCTCATCTGCTCCAGGTGGCGGGTTTGCTGCTTATCGATCAGCGTGATGACGTTCGTATCGGTGCCAAATCCGGCGCCGGCTACCTTTAAGTTGTTGGCAGCGATCAGATCCAGATTTTTGCGTTCCAGCTTGCCGCGTGCGCGTTCCTCGAGCTGGGAAGTCTCCATCGCGAAGCCGCAGAGCAGCTGTCCCGGACGTTTGTGTGCGCCGAGGTAGCTTAAAGTATCCTCAGTGCGCTCCAGCGCCAGGCTCAGATCGCCGTCGGATTTCTTGACCTTTTCATCAGAAACGACTGCCGGACGGTAGTCAGCGACGGCTGCCGCCTTGATGATAATGTCCTGTTCCTCACTCCGGGAGGTGACTGCCTCAAAGAGGTCGTGTGCGCTTTTGATGCGGATAGTATCGACAAACGGAGGCGGGGTCAGCGAAGTTTCGCCGGTGACGAGTGTCACGTCGGCACCGCGCAGCATCGCCATCCGTGCCAGCGCATAGCCCATTTTTCCGGTCGAATGGTTCGTGAGGTAGCGCACCGGATCGACCGCTTCCTGGGTCGGACCGGCGGTCACAAGGATCTTCTTTCCAGCGAGATCCTTCGGGTAGGCGATCGCGCGGAGAATATATTCCAGGATCAGCCCCTCATCCGGGAATTTGCCCTTTCCGGAATCGCCGCAGGCGAGCAGACCGCTTGCCGGTTCGATGATGGTAAAGCCGTAATGTTCTAACAGGCGGAGATTATCTTGGGTAATAGGATTCTCATACATCCGTGTGTTCATTGCCGGTGCAATGATGCGCGGGCACTGGCAGGCTAAGAGCGTGGTCGTCAGCATATCGTCGGCAAGTCCGTGTGCCAGCTTGGCGCAGACATTGGCGGTCGCCGGGGCGATGATCGCGAGATCAGCTTTTTTCGCCAGCTCGATGTGTTCCACTTCAAATTTAAAATTACGGTCAAAGGTGTCGGTCAGGCACTTATTGACCGTCAGGGTCTCAAAGGTCAGCGGTGTGATAAATTCCAGCGCATTTTTGGTCATAATCACGTGTACATCCGCGTGCTGTTTCTTCAAAAGGCTGGCAAGGTTCGCCGCCTTGTATGCGGCGATTCCGCCGGTTACTCCCAAAATAATCGTTTTTCCAGTTAACATAATATATATCCTTTCGGTTTGTACTCTGGTTTTCTGGGTCATTTTCGAACAGCATAGCATCTGGAGGAAAAATTGTAAACCCTTTTTGGCTTCCGTTCTCTGCCAGATTTTTTGGTAAGCGCACATAACAGGAGAGGAAAGAAACATGTATTTTGTGAAAAGACAATAAAAAACAGTACATATTCTGGTAGAATTGTTGGTTGTATGTTGAAAAGTGATGTGATATAGTGTGAAAGTGTCTGCTGACTGTCCTGGTTTTCACTGGATGTGAACAGGGGCAGGCGGCAGCAGTTGTATTGTATCCCATAGAAAACAGGCACCGAACGTGCTGGCAGCAAATCCGCGGAAAGGGTAGAAGAAAGAAACTTCTGCCGGAATGTGCGTATCTGCATACGGATCTGTATCTGAGATGGAGAATCATACCGGAAGAGACGGGGAATTAAAATGCCCTGGCTCGCAGCTTTTCTGGATGGTATCGCCGGAAAGAACAGAATTTGTAAGGATTTTATGCACATGATATTGGCGCAGGTAAGCGGCAGTCTGGTGAACAGAAGGTGCAGCAGGTTTTTCGAACGGGAATAATAACAAGGAGGAAAATTTCATGAACACAACAAACAACACATCTAAACTTGTCATCTTAGGTCTTATGACCGGCATTCTTCTGCTGATGGCGTACACTCCCCTCGGATATCTGAATATTGGGCCGCTGGCGATTACATTTAATGTGATTCCGGTTGCGATCGCGGCGATCACACTGGGACCAGCAGGCGGCGCAGCGATCGGTGCAGTTTTCGGCATGACCAGCTTTTTACAGTGCATCGGCATCGGCGGCAGCAGTGCGATGGGCGCAATGCTTTTCAGCATTAACCCGTTTCTGGCATTTGTACAGAGATTCGTTCCGCGTATGCTGGATGGTCTTCTGTTAGGCTATATTTTCCAGTTTGTACGCCGCAGAACCGATGCGTACATGGCAAGTCTGGTAACCGGATTCTGTTCCGCGTTTTTAAATACAGTTTTCTTTATGACGGCTTTAGTTGTTCTGTTTGGCAATACCGAATATATGCAGGGGCTGATCGGTGGAAAAAATATCATCCTGTTCGTATGCGGTTTCGTAGGAATCAATGCAGTATGCGAGATGGTATCGTCCACAATCATCACCGGTGCAGTCGGCGCAGCGCTTTACCGGGCAAAATTTGTACCGGCTCTGGAGAAAAGCAGGGGGTAAGACAGTATGATTTTGGCATTGGATATCGGAAATACGAATGTGGTTCTCGGTTGTATTGCGGATGGGAAAATCCTCTTTACCGAACGGATGGCGACAGACAGTGGGAAAACAGAGCTTGACTATGCGATTTCCCTGAAAATGGTTCTGGAGCTGCGGGAAATCAAGGTAAGTGAGATTACCGGCGCGATCATCGGTTCGGTGGTACCGCCGGTTACATCCCTGATGCGGGAGGCGATCCGCAAGGTGACGGGGCAGGAAGCTCTGGTCGTCAATGTGGATATGAATATCGGTCTGGAAGTGCTGATGGACAATCCGTCCTCCGTCGGTACCGATCTGATCGTCGGCGCCGTCGCGGGAATTAACCGGTATCCGGTGCCGCTCATTCTGATCGATATGGGAACGGCAACCACCATCTGCGTGGTGAATGAGAACAAGCAGTACATCGGCGGCATGATTCTGCCGGGAATAGGTGTATCGATGAATTCCCTGACCAGCCGTACCGCCCAGCTTCCGCGCATCAGCCTTGATCCGCCAAAGCGCCTGATCGGCAAGAATACGGTTGAATGTATGCAGAGCGGCGCGCTCTATGGCAATGCGTCCTGCATCGACGGTATGGTAGACCGGATCCAGGAAGAGCTTGGACAGGAGGCAACTATCGTAGCGACGGGCGGACTGGCGAAGCGGATCATTCCGCTGTGCCGTCACCACATCGAGCTGGATGATGAGCTGCTGCTGCGGGGGCTTTGGATTATTTACGAGAAGAATAAATAAGGTCTGTGATTCTGATATGAAAAAAGCGGTTGGAGAGAGTCTAACCGCTTTTTACTGTATAGGATAATCGAATCGCAAAAGAAAATCCCCGGTGTATACAGCACCAGGGATTTTTGCATTTAAGTATTTAAATTAATAGGTAATCTCCCGTCCTTCTTTTCTCCACTCACGGAACTGGGCTGCCGCTGAGAGCAGCAGGTCGCAGGAGGAGTTGAGGGCGGTCTCGACGGAATCCTGCACCACGCCGATGATAAATCCGACACCGATGACCTGCATGGCAACATCGCTGGAGATGCCAAACAAGGAGCAGGCAAGCGGAATTAAGAGCAGGGAACCACCGGCAACACCGGATGCGCCGCAGGCGGAAAGTGCCGACAGGACGCTTAAAATGATGGCGGTCGGAATATCCACCGGAATTCCCAGCGTATTGGCTGCCGCCAGCGTCATGACGGTGATGGTAACAGCCGCACCGTTCATATTGATGGTCGCACCGAGCGGGATGGTAACGGAGTAGGTATTTTTGTCCAGTCCCATGTCCTCGCAGACTTCCATGTTGATCGGGATATTTGCCGCTGAGCTCCGGGTAAAGAAGGCGGTGACCGCGCTTCGTTTCAGACACTTGAAAATCAGCGGGAACGGGTTTTGGCGGATGCACCAGTATACGAGAATCGGGTTGGTCACGAAGTAGATAAACAGCATCGAGCCAACCAGCACGGCGAGAAGCCGTCCATATTCGGTAAATACCTGTAAACCGTTGGTGGATACAGTGTCAAACACAAGTCCGAGAATACCGAACGGGGCAAAGTTGATGATCCAGGTAACAACCTTGGACAGTGCCACCGCAAAATTGTCCATAATTTCTTTCGTGCGTTCACTGGCGCCGCGCATCGCCACGCCGAAGAGAACCGCCCACGCCAGGATACCGATGTAGTTTGCCTCTGCGATGGAGGTGATCGGGTTCTTTACGACATTTAATAAAAGTGTCTGCATAACTTCTGCGATTCCCTGCGGGGCAGAGGTTTCTTCTGCAGCCTGTGCAAGTGTCAGGGTGATCGGGAACAGTTTACTTGCGACGACCGCGATCACAGCGCCGAGCAGTGTGTTGAACAGGTAAAGGCAGACAACGGTGCGGATGATGCCGCCGTGGCTCTGCTTTGCCTGGCAGAGGGAACTGATAACAAGGAAAAATACAAGCAGGGGCGCGATGCCCTTTAATGCGTTGACAAATAGATTTCCAAGGATTGAGATTCCGACTGCCTGCGGAATCACCATTCCCAGAACAGCGCCGAGAATCATGCCGCCCAGAATTCGTTTAGGCAGGCTGATGGCTGTCCAGCGTTCATAGAGTGCTTTCATAAAATACATACTTCCTTTGTGATGATGAAATGGGGTTGACGAGTGTCGGGGAGCTGATTCAAATGTGCAAATGCAATATCTCCCGAATGATTCAACTGTCTGTGCAGCATCCGGCACAAAATCTTGTAGATTCTATTATACAGGAGATAGAAAGAAAGGGAAAGTGCTTTTTTATGGCAGAGTGATAGAGAAATAGAGAAAAAATTTTTGCCCGTGTTCCGTGTGGCCAGTGGCAGAACTTGCAGTGGCGATAAGCGAAAAGAAAACTTGTATTTCTATCTGCTCTATGTTATACTCATACCCGTTGCAAAGCCCGCAAAAACAAGGTCTTACAGGGCTGCCGCCGATTTCCGGCGTAAAATGAATCGAGTGTTCGTGACCTTCCACTCGTAAAACAAAACTAAAGGAGAATTGAATATGAAAGAAAACAACCTGAAAAACACGTATTTTCTGGCGTATGGCGCGGCGATCGCGGCCATCTACGTAGCGCTGACGATGGCATTCCAGCCGATCAGCTTCGGACCAGTGCAGTTCCGTATTTCGGAAGCACTCTGCATCCTGCCGTTCTTTACCCCGGCAGCGATTCCGGGACTCTTTGTCGGATGCTTTTTATCCAATCTGTTCTGCGGGGCAGCCGGACTGGATATCGTATTCGGAAGCCTGGCAACCCTGATCGGGGCAGTCGGCTCCTATGCGCTCCGCAAGAGTAAGGTTTTAGTATGTGTACCGCCGATCCTGGCCAACACGATCATTGTACCGTGGGTGCTCCGGTTTGCATACGGCTCTGAGGATCTGATTCCGTTCATGATGCTGACCGTCGGGATCGGCGAGGTGCTGGCAATCGGTGTGCTGGGAAGCATTCTTCTGGCGGCGTTAAACCGTTATAAAACCATGCTGTTCGGCAAGTGTCTGGCAACGGGACGCTAAGAAAAAGACATAACTTAAATGATATAAAAGATGCATGTTACAGACGGATCGCAGTGCGATGGCTGGCGTGTATCTTTTATTTTTTTTTGCCTTATATTGACAATTTCATGTAAAAGAAGTTAAATTAAAAGGACGTGAAAACACAATGCCTCGCAGTTCCATATCGTTTTTCTATGGCGTCTGCGAAAACAAAAACCGCCTGCGGCGGGGAAGGAATGCACAAATATGAGTGAGAATGTATATCAGATTGATTTTAATAAACCAGAATCCGTCCATTTCATCGGAATCGGCGGTATCAGCATGAGCGGACTGGCAGAGATTTTGATGGACGAGGGATTCACTGTGTCCGGCTCGGACGCACACCGTTCGGAGCTGACCGATAACCTGGAGGCGCGCGGCGCGGAGGTATATATCGGACAGAAAGCGGAGAATATCCAGGATGGCATAGACGTGGTTGTCTATACCGCGGCGATTCACCCGGATAACCCGGAATTTCAGGAAGTAAAACGGCGCGGCATCCCGATGCTGACCCGTGCGGAACTCTTGGGCGAGATGATGCGGAACTATAAAAATGCGATCGCGATTGCCGGAACACACGGCAAAACGACAACCACTTCGATGGTGACGGAGATTTTCTTGCAGGCGAAAAATGACCCGACGATCTCGGTCGGCGGCATCCTTCCGGCGATCGGCGGCAACATCCGTGTCGGCGGACCGGAATTTTTCGTGACGGAGGCGTGTGAGTATACCAACAGCTTCCTATCCTTCTACCCGACGATGGCGGTCATTCTTAATATAGAAGAAGACCATCTCGATTTCTTCAAGGATCTGGCGGATATCCGTCATTCCTTCAAGCTGTTTGCCGAGCGCGTACTGGCTCAGGGCGCGATTGTCATCAACGGCGATATCGAGAACTATCAGGAGATCATAGAAGCGGCAAAAGGCAAGGTTATTACTTTTGGTCACAGCCGCGGCAACGATTACAGTGCCGGTGATATCCAGTATGACGATTACGCGCATCCGTCCTTCGATCTTTATATCGGCGGTGAGAAGAAAGAGCGCCTGACGCTCGGTGTGGCAGGTGAGCACAATGTATACAATGCGCTGGCAGCCATCGCTGTTTCCCTGGAAAATGGCATCTCCATGGACGCCATCCGCGTGGGACTGGCACATTTTACCGGAACCAACCGCCGGTTCGAAAAGAAGGGTGAGGTAAATGGATTTACCATCATCGACGACTATGCGCATCATCCGCATGAGATCGAGGCTACCTTAAAGACGGCGCAGAACTATCCACACAAGACACTCTGGTGCATCTTCCAGCCACACACCTACACGCGGACGAAGGCATTTCTGCCGCAGTTTGCCGAGGCACTCTCACTGGCAGATAAAGTCATTCTGGCGGATATCTACGCGGCGCGCGAGACGGACACGCTCGGCATCAGCTCAGAGGATATCGTGAAACTTCTAAAAGAAAAAGGAAAAGAAGCATGGTATCTGCCGACGTTCGATGAAATAGAAAAATTTGTCATGGAACATTGTACACAGGGCGACCTGTTGATAACCATGGGCGCCGGAGACGTTGTAAATGTAGGGGAAAACCTCCTTGCGAAATAGATGCACTCCGAGTGTACATACAGTTATCCACATTATCCACATAGTTTTCAACATATTATGTAAAGGAACTATGTGGATTTTTTGTGCCTAAATGCGTAAATGGGGAAATGCCGAAAATGTTGATAAAATAAGGATTTTGTCGGAGGAAAGGTTATTTTTTGAGGATTTTTGAAGGCTTTTTCCACATTATCCACATTATCCACAATCAAAATAGTGGAAAAATTGGTCCAAAAGTGTCGGCCGCGAACCATAATTAGGAGTATTTCTTTTTAAAAAAAGGTATGTTATGATAGGAACAGACGCAGTGAGCCTGTGATAAATGGATGAAAACTGTCTTGTCCGGAGCAAAATTGTGGAAAAGTCCGGAAACAAAATCAAAACAGTGGAAAAGTAAGAAAACAGGAAGATTTGAATGGAACAAATAGAGAATATTTCAAAATAAAAGTAAAATACAACAGTTTGAATGCTTCACACAGCCGCAGGCTGCTGATAGATAAATGGTAACAGGAAATATGAGGACACAGAATGGCTAAGAGGGAAGTTAGAAGATGGGAATAGGACTCAAAAACCGGCTGGCGGTGGGCGCGACGCCGGTTCCGGACGTATTTATTGATACATATATGGCGGGAGCCAGTGGAGAATATGTGAAGGTATATCTGTACCTGCTCCGCCACCAGCAGGAGGAAGTCTCGATCGGACAGATCGCGGACGCGCTCAACCACACGGAGGCGGACGTGCAGCGCGCGCTGGCATACTGGCAGAGAGCCGGGGTGCTGGGAACGGAAGTCGGTGAAGAGGCACAGCGATCGTTTCAGGAGATGCCGGGACAGCAAATTTCACCGATTTCCGCTTCAACGGAATCCCTGGCAGGTGCTGGTTCCTTTGCGCCATCTGCAAAAACTGCCGCGCGGGAAGCCGCAGCCTGCGATATGTCACGCCTGACCTCGGATGAGTCGTTTAAGCAGCTCATTTATATTGCCCAACAGTATTTAAACAAGCTGCTCACACCGACGGACTGCCAGATTCTTGGAAATCTCTATTCGAATCTGGGATTTTCCGGGGAATTGCTGGAATACCTGATTGAGTACTGCGTGCAGAACCACCACACCAGCCTGCGCTATATGGAAAAGGTGGCGCTCGGCTGGCATAAGCGCGGCATCAAGGATGTGGAACAGGCGAAAGCGAGCGGCAGGGGCTACACGAAGGGTTCATTCGCGGTTATGCGGGCGATGGGGCTTTCGGACCGGAGCCCGGCGGAGGTCGAGAGTGAATTTATCGAAAAATGGTTCTGGGAGTACGGTTTCACGCGCGAGCTGATCGTCGAGGCGTGCAGCCGCACGATCCGGCAGATACATAAACCGTCGTTTGACTATGCAGACAAGATCCTGCGGGATTGGAAAAATGCCGGGGTCAAGAGCTTCCGGGATGTGTCAGAGCTAGATAAAAAACGGAAGGAAGAAGGCGGGGCGAAGCGCCGGCAGGCGTCTGCAGGCAGCAGCCGTTCTTCCAACCGGTTCCACAATCTGGAGGAACACGGATATGACTACGACGAGATGGTATGGAGCATGATAAACGGAGCGCAGAAGACAGGAGGGGACGATGGCACTCAGTAATTCGCAGTATGAATCGATCATGCGTGTTTATAACCGGACACAACTTCAGAAGAAACATGAGCTGGACGCGCGGGTTGACGAGGTCTATGAGAAAATACCGGCGGTCCGGGAGATGAACGACGCGATCGCCGCTGCAGCGGTCAAGAGCGCGAAAGAGCTTCTGGCGGGCGATGCGGACGCGGTGAAACGTTTGCGAGGGACAATCGCAGACCTGAAAGAGCAGCGCCAGGTGCTGATGAGCGCCTACGGCTATCCGGCGGACTATCTGGAGATGCAGTATAATTGTCCGGACTGTAAGGATACCGGGTACAAAGACGGAAAAAAATGCCACTGTTTCCGTCAGCGGGAGATCGATCTGTTATACGCCCAGTCGAATATCCGGGAAGTGCTGGAGCGGGAGAATTTTTCTCATTTTTCCTATGATTATTTTGATGACACGAAGATCGATCCGCGTAGCGGCAAGACTGCCCGCGCGTATATGGAGCAGGTGACGGCGTTCTGCCACCGCTATGTGGACGGATTTAAAGAAGAAAAGGGAAATATCTTATTTACCGGAAAAACGGGGCTTGGAAAGACGTTTTTAAGCAACTGCATCGCGAAAGAGCTGATTGAGCGCTGTTTCAGCGTCGTGTATCTCCCAGCGGTGGAGATGTATGAGATATTTTCAAGGGACCGCTTCGCAAATGATGCGACCGATGAGGATCGCGACCGCTCCCAGTATTTATTAGAGTGCGATCTGCTGATCATCGACGATCTGGGGACGGAACTGGTGAATACGTTTACGACTTCCCAGCTCTTCTATGTGGTCAACGAGCGCTTAAACCGGAAGAAAGGCACGATCATTTCCACCAATCTGCCGGTCAATGAGATGCGCGACGAGTTTACCGACCGCGTCATGTCACGGATCGTAAGCCAGTATCAGATCATTCCGCTCTACGGCGAGGATATCCGGATACGAAAAAAGCTGGAAAACCGGTAATGGGTTGACTTATAAGGGACATAATGATATAAAAGAGACGTTAGAATGCGCTAACATATGCAAAAAAGCGAATTAACAGAGAGTAAACAGGCTGGAGGAAAATGGAAAATGCTGTACGAAGAGAAAATCATTGAGACGATACCGGTAGGTCCGCTGGGACTGATTCCATTAAAGGGATGTGAGGAACTGGTAGGCAAGGTAGACAAATATCTGGTGGACTGGAGAAATGAGCGCGAGAGCGAGCACAAGACGACGATCGCATTTTCAGGTTATCAGAGAGACTCCTACATCATCGGGGCAAACACACCGAGATTTGGTTCCGGCGAGGCAAAGGGCGAGATCAAGGCGTCGGTGCGCGGCGATGATCTGTATCTGATCGTGGATGTCTGCAACTACAGCCAGACATATTCTCTGTGCGGCATGGTAAACCATATGTCCCCGGATGATCATTATCAGGATCTGAAACGTGTCATTGCGGCAGCAGGCGGAAAGGCACGCCGTATCAACGTAATCATGCCGTTCCTGTATGAGAGCCGCCAGCATAAGCGCTCCGGCCGTGAGTCCTTAGACTGCGCGCTGGCACTGGAGGAGCTGGTAGATATGGGCGTTGAGAATATCATTACCTTTGACGCACACGATCCGCGTGTCCAGAACGCGATTCCGCTCAAGGGTTTTGAGACCGTTCAGCCGATTTACCAGTTTATCAAATATCTGCTGAAAAATGAGAAAGAGCTGGAGATCGACAGCGATCACATGATGGTCATCAGCCCGGATGAGGGCGGTATGTCCCGCGCTGTCTTCTTCTCCAACGTGCTGGGACTCGACATGGGTATGTTCTACAAACGCCGCGATTACACCAGGATCGTCAACGGACGCAACCCGATCGTTGCCCATGAGTTCTTGGGATCCAGCGTAGAGGGCAAGGATGTCCTGATCATCGATGATATGATCTCCTCTGGCGAGAGCATGTTAGATGTAGCGAAGGAATTAAAGAGCCGCAAGGCGAGAAAGGTATTCGTATGCGCGACCTTCGGTTTGTTTACCAACGGACTGCAGAAGTTTGACGAGTACTATGAGAACGGTCTGATCGACCGCGTCCTGACCACCAACCTGGTATACCAGACACCGGAGCTTCTCTCCAGACCGTACTATATCAGCGTCGATATGAGCAAATACATCGCGCTCATCATCGATAACCTGAACCACGATGCCTCCTTAAGCGAGCTGTTAAATCCGACTGGACGTATCAATAAGCTGCTGGCGAAGTATCGGGCGGGAATACGGGACTAAAAATAGACCTTTAAAATAGAAACAAAAAGAACGTCATTTCCGGACCAATACATGTCAGAAAATGGCGTTCTTTTTAATGTCATAGGAAACAGGCAATGTCACGGTTATGTACGAAAAGAGTCCTACAACCGCACTTCATGCACCGCAGCTCCTTCTTCCTTCAGCACCCGCATCTCCCTCTCATGACAAGTAAATACAAGAATCTGCCCGGAATAGGCGGTTGGCAGCCATTTGAGGACGGTTCTCAGGCGCTCGTCGTCGTAGAGGACGAAGCTGTCGTCAAAGATGAGCGGCAGCCGGTCTGCATCGCCCTGGATAAAGTGGGCGGCGGCGAGGCGCAGCGCCAGATAGATCTGGTCGGCGGTGCCGCTGCTGACCTGTTCAAGCGGGATCAGCTTCCGGCGGGTGTTTAAAAACGCATTCAGGTTCTCATCGATGCTGATGCTGGAATAAATTCCGCCGGTAATTCCGGCGATCAGGTCGGACGCAGTCTTATTTAAGTACAGGCCGAAAGAATCCCGGATGGTCGTGGAAAGCTCTTTTAAGGTATCAAGCGCCAGATCCACGGAGGCGATCTCCTGATGGATGCGCTCATTTTCATTTAAAATGTGTTTGAGCGCCGCTGCCCGGTCTTTGCAGGCGGATAGGTGCTCCAGCTTTTTCTCTAACTCCCACTGGACGCGCTGCTGTTCCTCGATGACAAGGCTGCAGTCATTCTGCTTTGCCATCAGCGCCGAGATCTGTTCGGAACGTTTTACCAGTGAATTCTCCGAGTTTGTAACGGCGTGGCAGAGCGTGATGAAACGGTCCAGCCGCTGGGACAAAAGCTTCATGGATTCATCCGAAATCTCGGATTCGCCCAGGTGGCGGCGCAAAATCTCCGATAAAACAGAGGCACTTTTCTCCGCCTCCTGCCTGCGGCGGCTCCGGTGCTGTGTGACGCAGATTCCCAGCATGAGAAGCACAAGAGCGGCGACACCAAAGATGAGGGCGGTGGGACCGGCTCCCAGCCACAGGGAAGGAAGCGGGAAGAACGCCAGATATCCGCAGTATGCCGCGCAGATGGCACAGATCGCCGCTGTGACAAAGAAAAACACCTGGAAAAACCGGGATCCCTTGCTGGAGGAAGACACCTGTGCATGCTGATAGTCCTGGTAGAGTGTTTCAGCCTGACTGCGGTACGCCTCGATGGACGCCTCGTCCGTAAAGGAAAACTCATCCAGTACCTGACGGCTCTTCTGCAGCCGGTCGGATAAATCTTCTTTTTCTATTTTCTGATGTTCCAGTTCATTTCGGACCGAGTCACGCAGTTTTGAGTATTCCTGTAACTGATTCTCATATTTTGGCGAAGAAAGCTCGCGTTCCAGCGCGCGGATCTCGCTAAGAAGGGAGGTATAGTTGACCGAAGCCTCCGGGCTTAACTGGGATTCAAATTGTTTGCGCTGATTTTTCAGATAGGCGGTTGCCTTAGTGATATTGAGCGCCATATTGCCAGAGGTATTCATGTTAGCAATATAGTTTTTCAGTTCTGAAACCATGCCTTCATCGGTCGCACTCTTTAACTGGCTGATGCTGATGGTGTTGTTGTACATGGTTTCACTCATGCCGCCCAAAATTTCCTGCAAAACGGCGCGGCCGTCCGGTTCCTCGCGTCCGGTCGTCTCGTTGATGACGGTAAATTCCTTCTTATTTTTCTGGAACGAGCGCTCGATCCGGTAAATGGTGCCGTCGTCGGATTCAAGTCGGAGCTGCCCCTCGTAGGTGCCGCTGTTTTCCCACGGCTCATATTTGCTGTAGATGTCGTTTCTGGCGGCGCGCCCCCTCTGACGCTCGATGCCGAAGAGCATGCCGCGGATAAAGGTGTGGATCGTGGATTTGCCGGCTTCATTTTTACCGTAAATGACGTTTAACCCGTCCTCAAAGGAGACGGCTGTGTCATGAAATTTTCCAAACCCACTGATATAAAGATCAAGAAAACGCATGGAAGCTAACTCCTTTCATCGGTGGTGAGAAGCAGGGCGTGAATGCCGTAAAACAGCGCCTTTTTCTCCACCGGACTCATGTCCGGTTTTTTCAGTGCCTGGATGTAAAAGCCGATCATATCGCTTGGATGCTCGGCAAACAGGGCGGAAAAATCGTATTGCGGTTCCGTCTCATCGATGATATCTGCGATGCGGAAACGCAGCTTTAAGGCGTCCAGATCGAAGGAAATATCGGGATCGCGCATACCCTGCACCTTGAAGCGGAAAATATTGTCATTGCCGCGCTGTTCGATCTCATGGGCGATTTTTAAGTACAGCTCCGTGTTGGTCGTATCCGGCGTGACGCGGACGATGAGCGGGATGTAGCGGAGCTTCGCCATCGGAATAAAGTCCAGTGTCGTTACCTGACAGCTTTCCGGGTCGATCTCACCGTAAAGGATGCCGTGCCTGCCGGTCTCGGTCTTATCAAGCGGCTCCGGGGACCCGCAGTATGCCATCTTTTTGTCCAGTAGGATCTCCGGCCTGTGGATGTGCCCCAGTGCGATATACGAAAATCCGGAGGAAGCCAGCGCCACCCGGTCGATCGGGACGTGGTTCGCGTCGCCGCCGTGCCCCAGCAGAATGTGGATTTTTCCATCCTCCGGCGCTTCAAGAGCATCGAGGCGCGGCTCCGGGATCTCCGCAGTATAGTAAGAAAAGCCGGTCACCTCGGTGTTGATATCCTCAAAATAGACGGATGAGACATCCTCACTTTCCAGAAACGTCACGTTGGAAGCCCAGGAAAAGCTTAAAACAGCTGAATTTTTGCGGATCCGGTCGTGATTGCCCGCGATGATGATAACCTGTGTCTGCGGGATCGTGGAAAACAGGTAATTGACCTCTTTCAGGTCGCGCAGCAGCGGCTGGCGGTGGAACAGATCCCCCGCGATGAACAGGCAGTCCACGCGCAGTTCCTTTGCCTTGGCGATGATGGCGGTAAACGTATCGCGGATATCGCGGCTGCGCTCCCGGCTCCAAGGCTTGTCGCTGTCCGGGGACATGCCCCAGTGGATATCGCCGGTATGGATAAATTTCACATTCTCTCCCCCTTTCAGGAGTCTGTCGCTCCGTATGTACATATTGAAATAATAATAGAAAAGGGACTGCTGCAAATAGCAGAAAGCAGATTCCAGTATTTGCGACAGCCCCATAGTTGCTTATTGTTTACAGTTCACAGTTGTTTACGGTTCTCGGGAACGGGATGACATCGCGGATGTTGGAAACGCCGGTTAAGTACATCACGCAGCGCTCGAATCCAAGACCAAATCCGGAGTGTCTTGCGGAACCGTATTTACGCAGATCCAGATAGAAACCGTAGTCCTCCTTTTTGAGTCCAAGCTCGTCCATACGCGCCTCTAACTTTTCTAAGTTGTCCTCTCTCTGGCTGCCGCCGATGATCTCGCCGATGCCCGGTACGAGACAGTCCATCGCTGCAACGGTCTTGCCGTCCTCGTTCATCTTCATGTAGAATGCCTTGATCTCCTTCGGATAATCGGTAACGAAGACCGGTTTCTGGAAGATCTTCTCGGTTAAGTAGCGCTCATGCTCGGTCTGTAAGTCACAGCCCCAGAATACCTTGTAGTCGAATTCGTCGTTGTGCTCTTCGAGGATGCGGACAGCCTCGGTGTAGGTTACATGACCGAACTCGGAATTTAATACGTGGTTTAAGCGGTCAAGGAGTCCCTTGTCGATGAACTGGTTGAAGAAATTCATCTCTTCCGGTGCGTGCTCTAAGACGTAGCGGATGACATATTTTAACATATCCTCGGCAACTTCCATGTTGTCGTTCAGATCCGCAAATGCCATCTCCGGCTCGATCATCCAGAACTCAGCTGCATGACGGGTCGTGTTGGAGTTCTCTGCGCGGAAGGTCGGTCCGAAGGTGTAGATATTGCGGAATGCCATCGCGTAGGTCTCGCCGTTTAACTGACCGCTGACAGTTAAGTTAGTTGGTTTTCCGAAGAAATCCTGGGAGTAGTCAACCGTGCCGTCGTCCTTTTTCGGAACATTGTTCAGATCCATCGTGGTAACCTGGAACATCTCACCGGCGCCCTCGCAGTCACTTGCGGTAATCAGTGGAGTGTGGACATACACGAAATCGCGCTCCTGGAAATACTGATGGATCGCGTAAGCTGCCAGGGAACGTACACGGAACACAGCCTGGAAGGTGTTAGTTCTCGGACGCAGGTGAGAGATGGTACGCAGATACTCAAGGCTGTGGCGTTTCTTCTGAAGCGGATAATCCGAAGCGGACGGTCCCTCAACGGCTACCTCGGTCGCCTGAATCTCGAACGGCTGCTTTGCCTCCGGGGTCGCAACCAGGGTACCTTTTACGATAATGGATGCGCCTACGTTTAACTTGGAGATCTCTGCAAAGTTCGGCATTGTATCATGGTAAACAACCTGAAGCGTCTCAAAGTAGCTGCCATCGCTCACAACGATGAAGCCAAAGTTCTTGGAACCGCGCACGCTTCGTACCCAGCCGCCGATCTGAACTTCTTTGTCCAGATACGTCTCTCTGGAACGGTAAATTTCTCTTACAGTGGTTAAATTCATCTCAGTAAACTCCTTATTTTGCAAAATAAACTTTCTCATGCGGACTGCCCTGCAGTGTGCAGACCGTGTTTAACTTTCATTATACTGTATTTTCCTTGTAGATTCAAGGGACGGAGGGAAATTTGCTAGGGGAAGAAACCTGCCCGTATAAAAAGTGACAGCTTTAAAAATTAACAGAAACAAATGCAAAAACAGAAGGAAAGGGCAGAAAACAAGCTGGGTATTGTGTCAACTCTGTGAATACTTGTTTTACAGAGACAAATGCCCGGTGTTAGAATGGGGATAAAGAAAGAAAACCGCGGAATACTTTCAAAGAGTCTATCAAACGGAAAGGGTGTAGACAGAAGAATTATGACTGAACTTGACGCAAATAAAAAAGCGGAAGAGCTTCTGAAAGGTGCGTACGATTTACATGTACATTCATCGCCCTCTGTTTTTCCGAGAGAATTGGATGGATTCCAGTTGATCCGGGAGGCAGACGCAGCAGGAATGGCGGGAGTGATGCTGAAAAGTCATTATGAATCAACGGCTTTGCGGGCAGAACTGATCAACCGCTACAGCGGCTGTAAGGCGAAAGCGTATGGCGGGCTCTGCCTCAACTGCCCGGCAGGGGGCTTGAATGTATACGCGGTGAAAAATGCATTGCGGGCGGGGGCAAAAATTGTATGGATGCCGACCCGGGATGCGAAAAACAGCCTAGTATTCGGAAACATGGAGGGAGATTTCTTTGACCGCAGGGGTATTACCATTCTGGAACAGGATGGAACATTAAAAGAATGCGTCTACGACATCATGGATGCTATCAAGGAAAAGGACGCATTTCTGGCAACAGGGCATATCAGCCCGGAGGAATCCCTGATTTTATGCAGGGAAGGACGGAAACGGGGGGTCAATATGATTTTGACACATCCAGAGTTTCCAAGGACGAGAATAGGAAGAGACGATCAGGCGGAACTGGCGAAGCTGGGGGTTGTGATTGAGAAGAACTGGTTCAATCTGGCACAGAAAAGTGTGATGCCGGAAGAGATGGCAGAGACGATTCGGACCGTCGGAAGCGGACACGTATATCTGGCAACGGACCGCGGGCAGAAAGGGGCACCGACACCCGTTTCGGAATTGAAACGGTTTATCGCCGTGATGCTGACCTGTGGGATTGCGGAAGCACAGATACGGGACATGGTCCAGAAGGTACCGGAAGAAATGGTATGCAGATAAATTTATATAAATGCACATTTTTTTAGAAGGAGGATTTTACATTATGAGGAAAGACAGAGTATTGGCAGGGGCATTAGCAGCAGTGACAGCGTTCAGCATGACAGCGTGCGGCGGCGGACAGGCAGGTGGCACCACACAGGCAGCGGCGGCAGGAACACAGGCGGCAGCCGAGAACACCGCTAACCCGAATGCCGAGACAACACTCAGCATCGGTTATACGACCGCAGCAAACGCGGATGATCCGTATCACTTTACAGCAACCAAATTCAAAGAGATCGTGGAAGAAAAATCCGAGGGCAGAATTGCGGTCAACCTGTATGCGAGCAGTCAGCTTGGTTCCGAGCCGGAGATGTGGGAAGGCATGCAGACCGGAACATGCGACATGGCAGTCATGACGAATGCATATGTTTCTTCTTATGTACCGGCAAACGGTGCATTGGATCTTCCGTTCATTTTTAGCGATCTGGGACAGGCACGTGAGATCGTAGACGGCGATTTCGGTCAGTCCCTGATCGACAATATGGACGGAACAGGCGTTACATGTCTTGCATTTTCTGAGGGCGGATTCCGTCAGTTATGTACAAAGGACAAAGAAATCAAAGCACCGTCCGATTTGAATGGACTGAAGATCCGCTGCATGGAGACAAAGATTTACCTGTCTGCTTATAAGGCACTGGGTGTAAATGCAACCCCGATGGCATGGGGCGAGCTTTTAACTGCTCTGCAGCAGGGTACCGTAGATGGCTGTGATGCACCGTTAAGCGTATTATATACCAACGGTTTCCCGGATATCTGCAAATACATTGATAATGTAAACCTGTTCTATTCTCCACTTCCGGTATGTATTTCTACCAGCGTATATGAGTCCTTATCTGAGGAAGATCAGGCGATTTTAAAAGAAGCAGCACAGGAAGCAGCCAAAGAAACACGTGAAAATAACGATGCAACCGCTGAAAAGATGGAGTCGGATCTGACGTCTCAGGGCATGACGATCGTATCTTCTGAGGATGTAGATACAGAGGCATTCCAGAGTGCCGTACAGCCGTGCTATGACGAGATGGAATCCTACATCGGTTCTGAGTGGGTGGATCAGATTAAATCCCTGACCGGCACGGAGGGGTGATTGCAGAAAGAGGGTTTGACAGCATGAAAAAATTAGAGCAGGTTTCAGACATAATTAATAAGTGCGTCAGTTACATAGGAATGGTGATCTTTATTGTCCTGATTGTTGCCTGTGTGGCACAGGTGTTTTTCCGCTTCATTCTGAATAATTCACTGTCATGGAGCGAAGAACTTGCCCGGTACTGTTTTATCTGGATGCATATGCTGGGCGCTTCCTTGTTGATTGAGGGAAGCGGACATGCTACAGTAACAGCAATCCTGGATCTGATGCATGGAACGCTTCGAAAAATTGTCGATATTATCATTGAATTAGTTATCTTTTTTGATGGAACCGTAATGCTGTATGCAGGCTTAAAGCTTGCGTACAGCTCCAGAACCAACTTGAGTACCGCGCTTTCTGTCCCGATGTGGTGTATCAATTCCTCCGTGGCAGTCGGCGGAATCCTTCTGATGTTCCAGGCATTTGTAGCGATTGCGATGATCGTATCAGCGACAGAGAGAAAGGAGGATAAACCGGTATTATGACACTTGTATTAGTAGTATTATTTGGTCTGATGCTTTTAGGCATTCCGGTTGCATTTGCAATCCTTTCTGCCGGAATGGCATATCTGGCGACAACGGGAGGAAGTATGCTGGTAGTCGCACAGCGGCTGATTTACGGTCTTAACTCCTTCACACTGCTTGCAGTCCCACTGTTTATCTTGGTAGGAAACCTGATGGATTTCGGTGGTATTTCCAAACGTCTGACCGATTGGGCGAAGAGTATTTTAGGCTGGCTTCCGGGCGGACTTGGAATTGTAACCGTATTCAGTTGTGCGATCTTTGCAGCGCTGACGGGCTCCGGTCCGGCGACGGTAGCAGCGATTGGTTCAATTATGCTTCCTTCCATGCTGAAGGCAGGTTATTCCAGAGAAACGAGCGCGGGGTTAGTTGCATCGGCAGGTGCATTGGGACCAATCATTCCTCCGAGTATTCCCATGATTATTTATGGAGTTACAATGAATCTTTCAATTCCGGCAATGTTTATGGCAGGGGTTGTCCCAGGACTTGTTATCGCACTGGCGTTATCGTTAGTCAATGTCGTATTCGCATACAGGAATCCGGAGGTTCTGAAACATGCGAAGACGATGAAGTTTGATTTTAAAGAATCCATGAAATTGTTCTGGAAAGCGCTGGGCGCTCTGGGACTTCCGGTTCTGATTCTGGGCGGTATTTATGGCGGTATCTTTACACCGACCGAATCCGCAGCGGTCGGCATTGTTTATGCGCTGATTCTGGGTTTTGCATTGAAAGAACTGAAAGTAAAAGATTTACCGAAGATCCTGATCAATTCCCTGAAAACATCGACAATGGTCAATTTCATCATCGCGGCGGCGTCCCTGTTCTCCTGGGTTGTATCGAAATCCCAGATCGGAATCGTGATTTCCAATGCATTTATCAGCTTCGTAGGTGGCAGCCAGGCACTTTATCTCTTCGTACTAGTTGTAGTGCTCTTAATTGTAGGCTGTCTGATGGATAACGTAGCGGCAACTCTGATTCTGGCACCAATTTTAATTCCGGTTGGAATTGCACTTGGATGTAATGAACTCCACATCGGTATGCTGTTCTGTATTTGCCTGGTAGTTGGATTCGTAACACCTCCGTTTGGATATAATCTGTTTACGGCGGTTTCGATTTCAGGCTTGAATTTCAAACAGATTGTAAAGGGAGCGCTTCCGTTCCTTTTGACGGAAATATTGCTTCTGTTTGTATTTGCATATGTACCGGGAATCATCACATGGCTTCCGAGACTAATGGGGTACGGATACTAAGTATTAGAAAAATACGTAAGAAAAAGGGGCTGTGAAAAGACAGCAGAAGAGACTTGAAAGGTCAATGCGCTGTTTTTTTACGGCTCCTTTTGGTTAGAATAAGAAAATAGATAGAACTGAGAACTGGCGGAGGAAACAATGAAAATAGGATTCGAAGTTTTTTTGGTGGTAGCCAGAGAAATGAGTATTACAAAAGCTGCAAATGAGCTTCATATTACACAGCAGTGCGCCAGCGATCATATAAAGAGGCTGGAAAAGGAGTATAATGTCGTGTTGTTTGAACGGCGTCCCAAATTCCGTCTGACGCAGGCGGGCGAGATCATGCTTCATAACCTGTTAAATATCCAGATTATGGAGACGAGCATGAGCCGGAGCCTAGCGGGGATAGCGGAGGGGACGGTGGGCGGTTTTACCTTGGGAATCAGTACATCCCGCGCGCCAATCATACTGCCCCGTGTGCTGCCGCGATATTACCAGTGTTACCCGAAGGTAAATATATCCTTTACGGAGGAGGACACACAGATTCTGGAGGAACGCCTGCTGAACGGACAGGTGGATTTATTTATCGGGGTCAATACGTCGCCGCATCCAGATTATAAGATCCAGACTCTGACAACGGACGAGATCATCCTGGTTATCTCCGCCAAGCTTTTGAGGCGGGAATTTACCGAGCAGGAGATCCGGCAGATGGAGGATGGGATTGATTTGAAACGATTTTCAAATATTCCGTTTACGCAGAGTTTCAAGACTGGAAAAGTCAACCATGCGATCCAGGAATATCTGGACAGTTATAATGTAAAGCTCAATGTCATCTATAACATCAGTGACAGTGAGACGCAGATTCTGCTCTGCGCGTCCGGCATCTGTGCGGCGCTGTGTCCGAAAATGCTGCTGGCAGCCGCGTACCGTCACAATCAGACCTGTAAACCGGAGGATGAACTCTATATGTTCCCGATCCGGAACCTGGGACGGGAGTTAAAGATCGAGCTGGTCAGCCATCGGAATGCGATGCATCCGATGTATATACAGGACTTTGTCCATATCTTACAGGAGGAGTTGCCGCGGATTGCAGATTCGATGAGTCTAGAAGAATTGAGAAAGAGTATACAGTAAAAAAGCCTTGAATCGGAAATGCTTTTGAGTCAAAAGTGTCTCAGATTCAGGGCTTTTTTCAGTTCACGGGAGGTTCACTCTCAGATTCCACATCCCGGAATTACGAAAATATTATGTAAAAGGAACGAAAAATGTCGGAAAATGTACAAAATTGGGACAAATTCTATTAAAAATTTGTTCACTATTTTCGTGAAGTATGTTATAATAAAAACAGGTTTAAAATACACATTATATGTGAGCATCGAGGGGTGATATCGTGATTAAAAAGGAAATGATAGCTATGCTGTTGGCAGGCGGACAGGGCAGTCGTCTGGGTGTCTTAACTCAAAAAGTAGCAAAACCTGCGGTTTCTTTCGGAGGAAAGTATCGAATCATCGATTTTCCGTTAAGTAACTGTATCAATTCGGGAGTGGACACGGTAGGCGTTCTGACCCAGTATCAGCCGCTGCGGCTGAATGCACATATTGGAATCGGTATTCCGTGGGATCTGGACCGCAACGTAGGTGGTGTGACGGTACTTCCGCCGTATGAGCGGAGCAAAGGAAGCGATTGGTACACCGGTACGGCGAACGCGATCTACCAGAATCTGGAATACATGGAAACGTACAATCCAGAGTATGTGCTGATTTTGTCCGGCGACCACATCTACAAGATGGACTACGAGGTAATGCTGGAATACCACAAAGCAAACAATGCGGATGTGACGATCGCGGCGATGCAGGTTCCGATGGAGGAGGCAAGCCGTTTCGGTATCGTTATAACCGATGACAACAACCGCATTACGGAGTTTGAGGAGAAACCGGCGAATCCGCGCAGCAATTTAGCTTCCATGGGTATTTACATATTCAGCTGGAAGGTGCTCAAGGAAGCGCTCATCAAGCTCTCGGACGAGCCTGGATGTGATTTTGGAAAGCACATTATCCCGTATTGCCATGCAGCTGGAAAACGTATCTTCGCATACGAGTACAACGGCTACTGGAAAGATGTCGGAACCCTTGGCTCCTACTGGGAGGCAAACATGGAACTGATCGACATCATTCCGGAGTTCAACCTGTATGAAGAATACTGGAAGATTTACACGAAGAGCGATATTATTCCCCCACAATTTATATCGGAGCAGTCCAAGATAGAGCGCAGTATCATCGGCGAGGGCACCGAGGTATACGGCGAAGTCATTAACTCGGTCATCGGAGCAGGCGTTACGATCGGAGAAGGTGCGGTGATCCGTGATTCGATCATCATGAAGGGCACGACGATCGGCGCTGGCACGGTTGTGGATAAGGCGATCGTGGCGGAGGACGTTACCATCGGTGAGAATGCCGAGGTCGGCGTCGGAGAATATGCCGAGAGCAAGTACGACAAGAAGGTATATCAGTTCGATCTGGTAACGATCGGAGAGCGCTCCGTGATACCGGATGGAGTGAAGATAGGACGGAACACAGCGATTTCCGGCGTGACGACGGCAGAAGATTATCACGGCGGCGAGCTGGAGAGCGGCGATTATATCATAAAGGCAGGTGGAATACAATGAGAGCGATCGGGATTGTTTTAGCTGGCGGCAACAGCAAGAGAATGAGAGAATTATCCAATAAGAGAGCCATCGCAGCGATGCCTATCGCAGGCAGCTACCGCAGTGTCGATTTTGCTCTGAGCAATATGAGCAATTCCCACATCCAGAGTGTGGCGGTACTGACGCAGTACAACTCCCGTTCCCTGAATGAGCACTTGAGTTCTTCCAAGTGGTGGGATTTCGGACGTAAGCAGGGCGGCATGTATGTATTCACACCGACGATCACGGCAGAGAGCAGCGACTGGTACCGCGGTACCGCAGATGCGCTGTATCAGAACCTCGATTTCTTAAAGAAAAGTCATGAGCCGTATGTGGTCATTGCAGGCGGCGACTGTGTCTATAAATTGGATTACGGCAAGGTACTGGAGTATCATATTGAAAAGAAAGCGGATATTACCGTAGTATGCAAGGAGATGCCTCCGGAGGAGGACGTTACCCGCTTCGGTCTGGTGAAGTTAAACGATGACGGACGTATCACAGATTTTGAGGAAAAACCGATGCTGGCGACCTCCAGCATGATCTCCTGCGGTATCTATGTAATCCGCCGCCGTCAGCTCATCGAACTTCTGGAGCGCTGTGCAGCAGAGGATCGGTATGATTTTGTTACCGATATTTTAGTCAGATATAAGAACCTCAAACGCATTTACGCGTATAAGTTAGGAACTTACTGGAGCAACATCGCTTCGGTTGATTCGTACTACAAGACGAACATGGATTTCCTAAAACCGGATGTACGCCACTATTTCTTCAAGGAATACCCGGAGATCTACTCCAAGGTAGATGATCTTCCGCCGGCAAAATACAATCCGGGTGCAAATGTCAAGAACAGCCTGGTATCCAGCGGCTGTATCTTAAATGGTACGGTGGAGAACTCGGTTCTGTTTAAGAAGGTATATGTAGGCAATAACTGTATCATCCGGAATTCTGTTATTTTAAATGATGTTTACATCGGGGACAATACAGTGATTGAGAATTGTATTGTAGAGAGCCGTGATACGATCCGCGCCAACACGACGCACATCGGTACGCCGGAAGATGTAAAGATTGTCATTGAGAAGAACGAGCGGTTTACATTATAGGTACATCAAAGAACAGACGGAAGGGGTAAATGGGTATGCAGATTACAGACGTAAGAGTGCGGCGGATAGAGAAGGAAGGTAAGATGAAAGCCATCGTATCCATCACACTTGACAATGAATTTGTGGTTCATGATATCAAGGTTATTGAGGGAGAAAAAGGACTTTTTATTGCTATGCCGAGCCGTAAGGCTGCGGATGGAGAATACCGGGATATTGCCCACCCGATTAATTCGGGAACCAGAGACATGATTCAGAATGTCATTCTTGCCAAATACGAGGCGACAGCTTTGGAACTGGCAGAGCTGGAGAAAGCAGAGTAAAAAGCAGGGAAAGAAAGTAAAAAGAGAGAAAATATGAAAAAATGTCCCCGGACGCTGGACAAAGTGCCCGGGGACATTTATTATGTAGGTATAGTATGCTCAAAAACGGGCAGATTTGCCCGAATGTGTACAGATAATCCATAAGGGGGTAATTATGAGCGGTACGATTTTTTCTTTAATACCGCCTATCGTAGCCATTGCGCTTGCATTGATTACGAAAGAGGTGTACCTGTCTCTGCTGATAGGTATTATGTCGGGCGCGTTTTTATTTACGGGTCCAAATCCGCTTCATGCGGTGGAAACAATGATCGCGATCATGGGCGAGAAGATCGGGGGCAATGTCAACATTCTGCTTTTCCTGGCATTTCTCGGCATCGTGGTAGCACTGATCACAAAGTCTGGTGCGTCGAAGGCTTATGGTGAGTGGGCGTCCCACGCGATCCGCACGAAGAAGGGCGCGCTGTTTGCAACCATGTTCCTCGGAATGCTGATTTTCGTGGATGACTATTTTAACTGCCTGACCGTCGGCACAGTTATGCGTCCGGTGACGGACAAGCACAAGATCACACGTGCGAAGTTAGCCTACATCATCGATGCGACGGCGGCGCCGATCTGTATCATCGCGCCGATCTCAAGCTGGGCGGCAGCGGTCGGTTCTTCGCTTCCGGAGGACAGCGGGGTGGACGGCTTCAGTCTGTTCCTTCACACGATTCCGTTTAATCTGTATGCGCTTCTCACGATCTGCTTCATGCTCTTTTTGGTAGCAGGCGATTTTGATTTTGCGGCGATGAAACGCTATGAAGAACAGGTGAAAAAGACCGGAAAAGAGACGACGGTCGAGGCGGAGGCGATGGAGATCTCCGGCAACGGAAAGGTTATCGATCTGATTCTTCCGATCCTGGTTCTGATTGCGTTCTGCGTCAGCGGTATGCTGTATACAGGCGGCATCCTGGACGGCGTTGGTCTGGTCGAGGCGTTCGCTAACTGTGATTCGGCACTGAGCCTGGTGCTTGGTTCCTTCTTCACACTGGTGTTTATCTTTGCATTTTACATGATCCGCCGTGTCATCCGGTTCAATGAGTTCTGTGAATCCTTCACGATCGGCGTCAAGGCGATGATCCCGGCGATCATGATTCTGTGCCTTGCCTGGACTCTGTCTGGTATCTGCAGTGCGGATTACTTAAACATCGGCGGCTATGTCAAAGAGGTAGTGGGCGGCAATGCGCTGGTCGGCTCCCTGATGCCGGCCCTGATGTTCGTCATCGCGGCGGGGCTGGCGTTCTCGACCGGTACGTCCTGGGGTACCTTCGGTATTTTGCTTCCGATTGCATTTGCGGTGGTTGGCGCTGAAAATATGAACAGCCTTACGATCGTGACGGCTTCGATTCTGGCAGGTGCGGTCTGCGGCGACCATGTTTCCCCGATCTCGGATACGACCATCCTTGCGTCGGCTGGCGCCCAGTGCCACCACATCAACCACGTATCGACCCAGATCCCGTATGTGCTGTGCGTAGCGGCGTGCTGTTTCCTCGGTTATCTGGCGGCCGGAATTACCGCCAATGGCTGGGTGGGAACCGGCGTGGGATTCGCAGCGCTGATTGTGGTTCTGGTTATTTTGGATCGAAAGAATAAAGGGACGAAAGAGGCGTAAAAGCATCGGCAGTAAACGAAAATTGGTTCGTTTACTGCCGATTTCTTTCGTTTCATCGGAGGAAGCGGTCGTATCTTCCGCCGGGGCATCGGTAGCAGCTGCGGTTGTTTCTGCCAGAGCAGAAGACTGTCCGCACCCTCTTTATGAAATAGTGGTGGCATGGAAACTTTGGAAAAACGCATTCCCCACCAGCGATAAACTCCGTTCCTTCCGTTTGACCAGACAGATACTTGAGTGGATCTGCGGCTGGGTGATGATCCGGCGGATCAGGGCGGGATCGGAATTTAAACAGAGGGCAGATTCAGGCGCGAGCGCGATGCCCAGCCCTTCGGACGCCCATAAAAGGGCGGTTCTGGCATCGTCGGCAATGCAGACGATGTTCGGTTCCAGCGCCTGTTCCTCAAAATATCCCAGAATCAGCGGCTGCCAGCGGCGGTAAAGGATGAGCGGCGCGCGGGTGAGGGCGGAGAGGGGAAGAGATGTGGGCGTATGGCTTTTTTGTGGTTCGGAAGCAGGAATATCAGTCAGGAGGGCATTCGGGCATTCATGGTAATGGCTCCAGATCATTTCGCGCCCGATCGCCAGAAATGCCTCCGGCGGCAGTGTCTGCATCTCCAGCCCGGCTTTGGCAAATGGCGTCCGGATCACGGCGAGGTCGATCTGGTTGGAGTGAAGCAGATCGAGCAGGTGGTAGGAATTGGACTCATGGAGTTCAAACAGGGCTTTGGGATAGGATCGCCGGAATGGGGCAAGATAATGCCGGGTCACAAATTCGACGGCGGAGGAGATGATGCCGAGGCGCACGACGCCCTGAATCTCCTGTTTCTGTGCAGTCAGCTCCGTGCGGGCAGCCTGGCTCAGATCGAGGATCGCAAGCGCCCGGTCGTAGAACGTCTTTCCAGCAGGTGTCAGGCGGATGCGGCGGGAACCGCGCTCAAACAGCGTCACACCCAGTTCTGCCTCCAGAAGCTTCATCTGGTGGCTGAGCGGCGGTTGTGAGATATTCAGTTTTTTGGCTGCCTGGGAAATATTTCCCTCGTTGACGATGGTGGTGAAGTAGGATAACTGGCGAAGTTCCATAAATGCTCCTTCCTGTTCGGATTCGTTGTAAAACTGTGTATACGGCAGATATATTATATAACAAAATCCGATAGAATAACAGGCGAACTATATTTTTCCGATATACATTCTATATCCGAATGGTATTTTTCAGGCTCCTTGAATTCTGGTATGATACATAAGCAGGTATATACTGGAAATTCCAGAGAAATAAAAGTGTAGGGATAATACGGAAGGGAGTGGGCAGAAATGAAAGAACTGCTGGATATGTTTCTGACGTTTGCCAGAATCGGAGGGTTTACCTTCGGCGGCGGATATGCGATGCTGCCGATGCTGCAGAAAGAGGTAGTCAATGGACGCCATTGGGCGACGGATGAAGAATTGATGGATTACTACGCGATTGGTCAGTGTACACCGGGTATCATCGCGGTCAACACGGCGACGTTTGTCGGTTATAAGAATCGGGGAATTCCGGGGGCGATTGCGGCGACACTGGGAGTCATTGCGCCGTCGCTTGTCATCATTATGATTATTGCGGCATTTATTTCTAACTTTATTGAACTTAGCTTTGTGAGCAGCGCCTTTGCAGGCATCCGCGCCTGCGTCTGTGTGCTGATCGGCAGTGCGGTTGTCAAGCTGGCGAAGAAATCGCTGGTTGATAAAGGAGCGATCGCGATTGCGGCGGTTGTGTTTGTACTGGCGCTGTTTACATCGGTTTCCCCGGCGCTTCTTGTTGTTGTGGCGGGTGCGATCGGGATTGTACTGAAGGGCGGAAAGGGGGAAAAGAAATGATGCTGATGCTTGAATTAGGCTTCCGCTTCTTCTGCTGCGGACTGTTTGCGATTGGCGGCGGACTGGCGACTCTGCCATTCCTTTACAATATTTCCAAGGAGACAGGATGGTATACCTTTAGTGATATTTCCAACATGATCGCTGTCTCCGAGTCCACACCGGGACCGATGGGCGTCAACATGGCGACCTACGTCGGCTTCCATATTAAAGGGATTCTCGGCGGACTGGCAGCGCCTCTCTCACTGGTGCTGCCGTCGGTCATCATCATTGTGATTATCTCGAAGATTCTCGATAAGTTTAAATCCTCTTCGATCGTACAGAATGCCCTCTATGGTTTGCGCGCGGCATCTACCGCCCTGATTGCGGCAGCAGGTATCGGCGTGGCAAAGATAGCGTTCCTCCATGTCGGCGAGGATGGCAGCCTGGCGTTTTCCGAGCTGTTTTCCATCATCAACTGGAAAGCGATCGTACTGGCGCTTGCGATCTGGTACGGCTTAGTTAAATGGAAAAAGCACCCGATCCTCTATATCGTGGTGGCGGCTGTGGCCGGAATCGTGTTCCAGTTCCACTAGGGAAGATAGAAGAAAATAGAACCATTTCCAGAAGAGGTAGTTCGGTATCGGCATATTCTTTTGGGGTGGTTCTTTTTTGTCATAGGAAACTTCGTCCTATAAAACAAAAAATACAAGAAAACGCGATCGTAAAGCGCGATAATAGTTAGAAACAAAACAAATAAAACAGAAATACACAACAATTACAAAAATATAATCAGATAAATAAAGAATAATATAGAAAATAATTAGAAATAATACTTGACAAAACAGAAATTATCTAGTAAAATAAAACCATCAAAAGAAACAGAGATAACCCCAACAAACGGTTACCATAGTTTCTAGGACGAAATAAGGAACAAGGAGGACGGTCCAATGGGATAGTTAGTTACTAAAAAACATGATCATGGTTTTAAAAACCGAATTTATCCAATAAATAAAAAGATAAAAATCGGTATCGATGGAATCCATCATCATACAATCTCTAAAAGAGTTTACATAGATACATGTAATCAAAGGAGGAGATTCATATGAAAGGAAGAGGTCCATAGCACATTTAAAACAAAATATAAAAGAAAGAGAGGTTATATAGTGAAACTTCGGGATATTTCATAAAAGAGCTGTCTGATGACGAGAAAGTCGGACAGCTCTTTTTATGTCTTAATGCGTTTATGTGTGCAGTGGAAAGGGTTCCGCTGTTATTTTTTTGCCTTGGCACGGTCTCCGCGCTCCGGAAGCAGAAAGATACAGATCAAGGAGCTGATAAACAGCATGCCCGGATAGAACAGAAGCGGCATAACCTCGAAGGCGGACAGTTCATAGCCCAGCTCATGGACCGCCGATAATGCTACCAGCATCTGAGCACCGTAAGGAAGGATTCCCTGGGAGATGCAGGAAAAGGTATCCAGAAGGGAGGCTGTCTTTCTGGCACTGATGCCATAATCTTCGGAAATTTCCTTTGCAATAGGGTTGGCCATAACGATAGCCACCGTGTTATTGGCAGTTGCGATATCCAGCAGGGTAACTAAAAGGCCGACACCAAACTGACCGCCGCGTTTTCCGCGGAAGATGCGGTGAATGACGTTAAGAAGAACATCAAAGCCGCCGTTTTCACGGATCAATGCGCACATAGCGGCAACTAAGATGGCAACCATACTGGTCTCAAACATGCCGGAAGTACCGGACCCCATGTTGGTAAGCATTTCCCAGGGAGTAGTCTGGCCGGAGCCCAGCATAATGATGGCACCGGATACGATTCCGACTAACAGAACGACAAATACCTGAATACCGGCAATGCCGCCTGCCAACACCAGAAGATAAGGGATCAGCTGAACCAGGTTGTATGGTTTTATGATGGCAGCTCCCGGATCCTGATGGAAGGAAACGACCAGGATAAGTGCCAGGGAAGCGATGGCAGCCGGAAGTGCGATGCCGAAGTTCTCACGGAATTTATCCTTCATAGCACATCCCTGACCGTTGCAGGCTGCGATGGTTGTATCGGAGATGAAGGAGAGGTTATCTCCAAACATGGCACCGCCGATGACAGATGCGACGCAAAGGGCCAGAGAGAAACCAGAGGTCTCAGATACGGCAGCGGCAATCGGAACGATCAGGGTGATGGTTCCGACGGAGGTTCCCATGGAGGTAGAGACAAAGCAGGCTACCACAAAGAGAACGGCGACGGAAAAACGGGCCGGGATAAGAGACAGCATCAGATAAGCAACGCTTTCAGCACTGCTTCGTCCTACGACACCGACAAAGGTTCCGGCTGTCAGGAAGATGAGAAGCATGGTGATGATGTTCTTATCTCCGATGCCCTGCCCCATCAGCTCCAGTTTCCGGTCAAAGGAAAGAGAACGGTTCTGGAAGCAGGCCGTCAGGATCGCCAGCATAAATGCGACAACAATCGGAATGTTGTAAAAGCCCATCGGAATTTTCATGATATATTCTGACCAGATTCCTAGCCCCAGATAAAAGATCAGAAATACAGCGATAGGCAGAAGGGAAGATAGTTTTTGCTTTTTCATAATAATTTTCAGCCTTTCTATATGTTTGCCGTAATAGGCCGGATGTTTTCAGCCGGCTGCAGGGAATGCAGACAGCAGCGTGATTTTGGCACTATAAGGCGGTAAAGTACATTATTTAATCTTACCATAAGAATGGAGTTCAGGCAAGTAAAGAAGACAGTGTAACTGTAACGAAAAGGTTGACGAAAGCCTGTAAAAACGATATTCTGAAAGACGGAGAAACGCATGCAAAAACGATAGAAAATATGATCGGAAAAGAAAAGTATGCTGAATAAAATGGAGGTATATCGTTATGAATGAAAACAACACGGCTATCAAGGATGCCAGATCCTTAGGTCTGCCGAAGATGCTGCTTTTGGGACTGCAGCATATGTTCGCCATGTTCGGTGCGACCATTCTGGTGCCGATTCTGGTTAACACCTATTTTGAGGGGCAGGGACTTTCTATCCAGGTAACCCTGATGTGTGCAGGACTTGGTACATTGTTCTTCCATGCCTGCTCTAAGTTTAAGGTGCCGGCTTTCCTTGGTTCTTCCTTTGCTTTTCTGGGTGGATTTGCGACGGTTGCGAATCTGAATACAGGTATATTTGCAGATATGACCATGGGAGAAAAGCTTCCCTATGCCTGTGGCGGTATTGTGGTTGCAGGCGCTTTGTACCTGATTCTGGCGCTGATCATCAAGCTGGCAGGCGTGGAGCGCGTCATGCA
>OLFZ01000376.1_pt1 | contig 50027 bp, 39 predicted proteins | sample 1604861 | NCBI WGS metagenome assembly OLFZ01 (sample SAMEA3888895, study PRJEB22519) | human gut metagenome | biome: human gut; feature: human-associated habitat; material: faeces | place: Denmark | collected 2011 | reverse complement strand
AGAAATGGAACATGATTCTCGCAGAGGGTCAGCACATGAACATCTATTCGTCTGATGACCTCAAGGCGTGGAAGCTCGAAAGCCAGTTCGGTGCAGAATACGGCAATCACAGCGGCGTTTGGGAATGTCCGGACCTTATGAAGATGCGTGTGCGCGGCACTGACAAATACAAGTGGATGATCATTTGCAACATCAATCCTGGCGGACCGTTCGGTGGTTCTGCCACACAGTACTTCGTGGGCGACTTCGACGGAAAGAAATTTACATGTGAGACGGCACCCGAAGTGACACGATGGATGGACTATGGCAAGGACCATTACGCCACCATAACCTTCGACAATGCTCCTGACGGACGCCACGTGGCTATGGCATGGATGAGCAACTGGCAGTATGCCAACCAGGTGCCAACCAAGCAGTATCGCTCCGGCAACTCCATCCCGCGCGACCTTGACCTCTACGAATATGAAGGCAACACATACTGCGGCGTAACTCCCTCACCTGAGTTGAAGGCTGCACGTCCCAAGAAATCCACAAAGACGCTGAGCGAATCATGCGAAATGGTGGTTACGCTCAAGGGCAATGCCACCATCACACTATTCAACGAACTTGGCGAGAAGGTGGTTATGACGTATGACGACAAGATCCGCACTTTCTCAATGGACCGCACAAAGAGCGGACAGAAGGACTTCAGCGACGACTTCGCGGCACTGACCACTGCTCCCGTACACGGCAAGATGACACAGCTGCGACTGTTCATCGACCGCAGCAGCATCGAGGCTTTCGACGCTGAAGGACGCATGGCAATGACCAACCTCGTGTTCCCAACCAAGCCTTACAACAAAGTAAGCATCAAGGGTAAGGGCAAATACGTGGTGTATAATCTGAAATAATGACCGAATCGCTCAGAATATAGTATTGTTACATTGATTGCATAAATGTTGTATGATACATTTTTTACAATCAGATGAAACATTTGTTATATTCTGAGCGATGCTGAATATATAATTTTGCAGCAGATTTGACAAGCAAAGCTAATAACTAAATAAATACATATTCAACAAATGGGCAACTCCAACTCAAGCAAAATAACGCTTATCCCGGTGATGATCGCATTCTTCACCATGGGCTTTGTCGACTTGGTCGGCGCAGTATCAAATAACATGCAGGAAGACTTCGGTCTGTCTGATTCGGCAGCCAACTTCTTCCCCTCGCTCGTGTTCTTCTGGTTCCTTATCTTCTCCGTGCCCACGGGCATGCTGATGAACAAGATAGGACGCAAGAAGACCGTGCTCCTCTCCATCATCGTAACAACGTTAGCAGTATTCCTGCCGCTCTTCGACAGCTTCATGCCAACAAAGGAGAGCCAGCTCTGGCTGATGTATATCTCGTTCTCGCTCCTCGGCATAGGCAACGCCATCATGCAGACTTCCATCAATCCGTTAGTGACAATGCTCGTCAAGGGACACTTGGCATCCACTCTCACCTTCGGACAGTTTGTCAAGGCCATCGCATCGTTCATCGCTCCGCTCATCGCAGCATGGGGCGCCACCACCACAGCTCCGATTCTCGGACTCAGCTGGCGCATCCTCTTCCTGCTGTTCTTCGTGATAGGCCTTATCGCCACACTCTGGCTCGGCATGACACACATCGAGGAAGAGCCTCTCGAGGACAAGGCTTCAGGCTTCGTTGACTGCCTGAAGATGCTCGGATCGCCCATCATCCTTCTGTCGTTCATCGGCATCATGTGCCATGTGGGCATTGACGTCGGCACCAACGCTGTGGCTCCGCGAATCCTCCTTGAGCGTCTCGGCACTGACACCGATACGGTGAGCAAGTTCGAGTATGCCACCAGCATCTACTTCGCATTCCGTACACTGGGATGCTTCACCGGATCCATCATCATGCGCAAGCTCAACATCCGCACATTCTTCACCATCATCGTCCTTATGATGGCAGTGGCAATGGTGGGCCTCGTATTCGGTACAGAGCAGTGGGAGCTTTGGGCTGCCATCGCCCTCGTAGGCTACGGCAACTCCAACGTCTTCTCCATCGTCTTCTCACAGGCCATGCTCTCAGCACCCGAGAAGAAGAACGAGGTGTCTGGTCTGATGATCATGGGACTCTTCGGCGGCACCATATTCCCCCTCTTCATGGGATTCGCAAGCGACGCTGCCAAGGCTTCAGGCGCACAGTATCCGCAGGTTTGGGCTGCTGTAGTAATGGCAGTAGGCGTAGCATACCTGCTGAGTTACATCCCCAAGGTTAAGCAATAAAAAAACTAAAAGCCAAATTATATTATGGAAAAGAAATATGTAGTAGGACTCGGCGAAGCGCTCTGGGATGTGCTTCCCGAAGGTAAGAAGCTCGGCGGCGCACCTGCCAACTTCGCTTTTCACGCAGGTCAGTTCGGCCTCAACTCTATAGCTGTCAGCGCTCTTGGCGAGGACAAGCTCGCTGAAGAGACCATACAGCAGCTCGAAGAAAAGGACTTGCAGTACTGCATGCCGCGTGTGCCCTACCCCACCGGCACCGTGCAGGTGACTCTCGACAACGAGGGCATACCCACATACGACATCAAGGAGAACGTGGCTTGGGACAACATCCCCTTCAACGATGACTTGAAAGCCATTGCAGAGAACACACGCGCCGTCTGCTGGGGTTCGCTGGCACAGCGCAACGTCGTAAGCCGCGAGTCAATCTACAAGTTCCTCGACGCTACGCCGAAGGACTGTATGAAGATTTTCGATATCAATCTGCGTCAGAACTTCTACACCAAGGAAGTGATCTGCGAGAGCATGAAGCGCTGCAACATCCTCAAGATTAACGACGAGGAACTCGTACTCATCGGTCGTATGTTCGGCTATCCCGGCCTTGACATCGAGAACAAGTGCTGGCTGATTCTCGGCAAGTACGACCTCGACATGCTGGTGCTGACCTGCGGCACCAACGGCAGCTACGTCTTCACACCCGGATCGATGTCGTACCAGCCCACTCCGAAGGTGGAGGTGGCTGACACGGTAGGCGCCGGCGACTCATTCACAGGCACCTTCTGCGCATCCATCCTCGCCGGAAAGCCCGTAACGGAGGCTCACAAGCTGGCGGTAAGCGTAAGCGCATACGTCTGCACACAGAACGGCGCAATGCCAATCCTGCCTGAGGAAGTGAAGGAAATGAAAGATTAGGAAGCCCATAGTTAAAAGGTTATTATTGATAAAGGAGTTAGGACAACGAATAAAATCGTTCCTAACTCCTGTTTCTTTTCCTATCAATAAAAAGAATAGGGTTATCTGTTTCTCTTATTCCGGCTTGATGCACGCTATATAATAAATAGGCAGATAAGTGACACCGTTTTTTGTTTCCACATTAATCCACCTCACCAGTCTTATTATTGTCGTAATAATAGAGATTGAATCCGTGCCAATATAAGTAAACTTACCATCCTATCGCAAGAATTTCAACAATGTGAGAAGATGGTCATACGCATGAATTCCGTTGATAAAGTATAGCATAATTACACTTTTCCTATGTTTTTACTACCGAAAAACTACACTTTTCCTATATAGCCCTTGGGGCATGCGCACGAAAAAGGCTGTTTCGGAAATACATCCAAAACAGCCTCTGTTCTATTTGTTTTTACTTTTTTCAGTATTAATGTCGAGAACTTCATCGCGTTCGACGCACGCTCCATCCTCTCCTTGTGGGTAGCTCAGGCTATTTGCCGTCGCCATCTCCCCACATTCCTATTGCAGCACTGGCTGCGAATAGGGTCATCATCATTGTCATCAACATAACCTTTTTACCTCTTTTTTGACTAATAAACCATTTACCTGACCTTTTGCCTAAGGTCTAATCACCTAATTGTCGACTTGAAGCATCGACTAAATACCATTGAGACGCTTGAGTTACCCTTAATCTTTTTTGTTTACCTTACTAACTAATACATTCATTGTTACCTTGTCTCAATCTTCATACCTTCTCTTCTTACCTGTATTCACTAATTACCTATCGTTACTAATCTCTTGCTAATCGTCTGTGTTATCCTTGATAATCCTTTCTACCTTCTGGCTAATACCTTTTCTTTTTACCTTTTAGTCATCCTTTCACTATACAATCTCAATACCTTCATGTTGTCATCCTCAATCTCTATACCTTACTATTAAATTACCTGATTACCTTTTTACCTTCTTTTTTACCTTTTCTCTCAAAGTTCTCTTATAGTCCTTTGTCTTCGAATGCCTCACGGTATCCTTGTTTTGACGATGCAAAGGTACTACTGTTTGGGCACACAAACAAGCTTTTCCGCCTGTTTTATCGTCTTTTGCTTATTAATTTGACCTACATCAAACGTTTTGTGTACGTGCACACCAAAATATACTATAAGAAGAACGCAAATATAATGTAAAGAGGGAACAATTAGCTCAGAACTATCAAAATCGCAGAAGAATTTGATTAAAATGCCTTATCCCAACCTCCTGATTCCTTATCCAGCGCTATGAACCAATACAATATAAGCATTCGTAAAAACACCTGCATCTCTTGCTTTCACAAGAAGATGCAGGCTGAAGCGGCTTTGGGGTATGAGTATATAAGGAAATGGATATGACCTTGTTTCTCTTATTAAGCTACGTCAGGAGCGACCTCAGCTTTTGTGGTGTCCACCTCTGTTGAGTCAGAGAACATCATCATGGCTGTGTCGTCAGCGCTTGTTGCGCTTACTGCTGAGTCCTCAGCCTCTGTCTCTACGGGAGCGTCTGCCGGCTGTTCAGCGGGCTGCTCAGCGGGCTGTTCTGCCGGTGCCACGGTATCAACAGTTGTTGTGTCCTGCGGGAGTGCGTTGTTGAGACCTGACATAGAGTTGTTAGCGAATACGTTGCTTACTGATACCATTACGACAGCTGCGATAGCTGCAAAAAATAACTTCTTCATATGCGTGATCTTTTAATTGTTAATATTATTATTGTTTACTGTTTAATGAACCCTGCCAGAACCATTCAGTTCGTTGCGTCGTTCGAATAATATAATACAACGGGCGTGCCAAAACAACGCCCAAAAACTTAAATCACTGAATATCAACAATGTAAGAAAAACCGCACGAAAATAAAGGAGCGTGAAAGTGGGGAAAAGTGGGGAACAAGTGGGGAAATATTCCACACTTGCTTGATCATATCCTTCAATTTGCTTTTTATGAAAGTGTTGCGTATACTTAACATTCGAGCAAAAACGAAAGCGCCCTGCAAGAGCAAAAGCGTTCTGATAAAATGCTTTTACCCTTGCAGGGCGCTTATATATTATATAATGTATATACGCGCTATGCTGCTTACTCGTATATCCACTCTGCCTTGCTCACGGCCTTGGCGCCATTGGCTGCAGGAGCCTGCGCCGGCGATGCTGCGCGGCAGTAACCCACGAGTGTAATGTCGAAGATGAGCGTCGAATAGGCCGGGATGTTGCTCTTTGACGACGAAGCATAGCCTAACTGCTGCGGAATGGTCACCGTCCATCGGTCACCGATGTGCATGCTCTGCAGGGCGGTGGCGAAACCGTTCACTACGCCGCTTACGGCAAATGTCGAGGGATTCATGGTGGAGAGATTATAGTCGCCGGTCCATGACTGGTCGAACAACAGGCCCTTCGGGTAGCTGGTTGTGGGGATAAGGCGTCCGCTGTAGTGCACCTTCACGGAGTCAGTAAAGAACGGGCAGCCTGATCCTTTGCCTTCATTCTTCACCTCAACGACGACATGGTCGTACGAATGCTTTGCCACCTCGCTGTTGAGCGAGTATGAGCGCAGCACCTTCCAGTCGGTGTTGCCAGCGTCAGCGAGTTGCTTGGCGGAGTTATACTTTGCATCGAAGTAAGTTTCGTTGCGGCTCTGCCAGTTGTCGAACTCGTTATCCTCTTCCTTTGTCTCGCTGCATGACGAGAGTCCTGCTGCGAGAACAGAGGTCATGGCGAGCGTTAGGTATGCATATATCTTCTTCATTCTAAAATGTTAAGTACGTGTATATAAGTGGTGGGGCTTCACGCCCTACGTCTTACTGGAGCTTCTTCAGGAGGCTGGTGATGCTCACCTTGTCCTCGATGATGGCCTGGAGCTGGTCGATGCTTACGCGCTCCTGCTCCATGGTGTCGCGGAAACGGAGAGTAACGGTATTGTCCTTCAGCGTGTCGTAGTCTACAGTCACGCAGTACGGAGTGCCGATAGCGTCCTGACGACGATAGCGCTTGCCGATGGTGTCCTTCTCATCGTAGTGAGTGTTGAAGTGGAACTTCAGGTTGTTTACAATCTCGCGAGCCTTCTCTGGCAGTCCGTCCTTCTTTACGAGGGGCAGCACGGCGAGCTTTGTAGGAGCCAATGCCGGCGGAAGGAGCAGGACAACGCGTGTCTCGCCGTTCTCGAGCTTCTCCTCACGATATGAGTGACACATTACGCTGAGGAACATACGGTCTACGCCGATAGAAGTCTCGATGACGTACGGAGTGTACGATTCCTTTGTCTGCGGGTCGAAGTACTTGATTGAGCGGCCTGAGAACTTCTCGTGCTGAGAGAGGTCGAAGTTGGTGCGGCTGTGTACGCCCTCCACCTCCTTGAATCCGAACGGCATCTTGAACTCGATGTCCGTAGCGGCGTTGGCGTAGTGAGCGAGCTTCTCATGGTCGTGGAAGCGATAGTTCTCAGCGCCGAAGCCGAGAGCCTGGTGCCACTTCATACGCAGCTCCTTCCATCTCTGGAAGTACTCGAGCTCGGTGCCCGGCTGTACGAAGAACTGCATCTCCATCTGCTCGAACTCGCGCATACGGAAGATAAACTGGCGTGCTACGATCTCGTTACGGAAAGCCTTACCGATCTGAGCGATACCGAAAGGAATCTTCATACGGCCGGTCTTCTGCACGTTGAGGTAGTTGACGAAGATGCCCTGTGCTGTCTCCGGACGGAGATACACCTTCATTGCGCCCTCAGAGGTTGAGCCCATCTCTGTAGAGAACATAAGATTGAACTGACGAACGTCGGTCCAGTTCTTTGTGCCGCTGATGGGGTCTACGATTTCCTCGTCCTCGATAATCTTCTTCAGCTCTGCGAGGTCAGGACCCTGCATAGCCTTGGTGTAACGCTCGTGGAGGGCGTCGCGCTTCTGCTGGTGCTCCAGCACGCGGGGATTGGTGGAACGGAACTGAGCCTCGTCGAATGCGTCGCCGAAGCGCTTGCGTGCCTTAGCCACTTCCTTGTCAATCTTCTCCTCGTACTTAGCTATCTGGTCCTCGATGAGAACGTCGGCACGATAGCGTTTCTTTGAGTCGCGGTTGTCAATGAGGGGGTCGTTGAAAGCGTCGACGTGTCCGCTGGCCTTCCATATAGTAGGATGCATGAAGATGGCTGAATCGATGCCCACGATGTTCTCGTGAAGGAGCACCATGCTCTGCCACCAGTACTGCTTGATGTTGTTCTTGAGTTCAACGCCGTTCTGACCATAGTCGTAAACTGCGCCCAGACCATCATAAATCTCGCTGCTCGGGAATACGAAACCGTACTCTTTGCAGTGACTAACGATTTTCTTGAAAACGTCTTCTTGTGCCATTTCTTTATATATTTTTGTTATTCTGAGTTTCCGTTATTATTCATCGCCATCCTTAGGAATAGCTTATAGATTGCAAAGTTACGCTTTTTTGCCTTATTTTCTATCTATAATGTAGTTAAATGTTATAAAACAAAGGGATTGATTAGTTGAAAATTGAGAGTTGAGAGTTGAAAGTTATGATTGCTCTCTATCTGATAAAAACCACCTAATATCGAAAAAGAATATGATTTATTCATCGTAACCTCTCTTCAACGCATAGTCTACTAATAACAACTCTCAATTCTCAACTCTCAATTCTCAACTCTCAAGTAAAATCTTTTGTCTTTCCACTTTTTTTTATTACTTTTGCGAGTTAGCCGACCTGTTCGGCTATTTTAATAAAAATCCCTAAACCACACGATATACATAAAGATATGGACGACGAGATAAGAGACAATGAAGAAATGAGTGAGAAGGACGAGCAGACCCTTGAAGGCAACGTCCCTGACGACGCTGAAGGCAAGGATGCCGACGGCGAGTCAGCTCCTACGCAGCACTCCGACTATAAGCCGGTGAACCGTTTCGATGCTTCCGCCGTACATCATCTCAGCGGAATGTATCAGAACTGGTTTCTCGACTACGCTTCCTACGTGATTCTTGAGCGTGCCGTTCCCCACATCGAGGACGGTCTGAAACCTGTGCAACGACGCATTCTCCACTCTATGAAGCGCATGGACGACGGTCGCTTCAACAAGGTGGCTAACATCGTGGGACACACCATGCAGTTCCATCCGCACGGCGACGCTTCCATCGGTGACGCTCTCGTGCAGATGGGACAGAAGGATCTGCTGGTGGACTGTCAGGGTAACTGGGGTAACATACTTACCGGCGACCGCGCCGCCGCACCGCGTTACATCGAGGCACGACTCTCCAAGTTTGCGCTCGACGTGGTGTTCAATCCCAAAACCACACTCTGGCAACTCTCTTACGACGGACGAAACAAGGAGCCTATCACGCTTCCTGCCAAATTTCCGCTCCTTCTTGCACAAGGCGCGGAGGGCATTGCCGTGGGCCTCAGCTCGAAGATTCTGCCACATAACCTCGTGGAAATCTGCGACGCAGCCATACATTACCTGCGCGGAGAGGACTTCCAACTCTTCCCAGACTTCCCCACAGGCGGATCCATTGACGTGGCACGCTACAACGACGGTCAGCGTGGAGGCATGGTGAAGGTGAGGGCTAAGATAGAGAAGCTCGACTCGAAGACCATCGTCATACGCGAGATTCCGTTCTCAAAGACCACCACCACGCTTATCGACTCCATACTGAAAGCCATCGACAAGGGAAAGATAAAGGCAAAGAAGGTGGACGACAATACGGCTGCAGAGGTGGAAATCCAGGTGCATCTAGCTCCTGGCGTTTCCTCGGACAAGACCATTGACGCTCTCTACGCATTCTCTGACTGCGAGATAAACATATCGCCCAACTGCTGTGTGATTGAGGACAACAAGCCTTGCTTCCTCACCGTCAGCGACGTGCTGCGCCATTCCACCGACTCGACGATGGGACTGCTGCGCCGCGAACTCCAGATTCGCAAGTCGGAACTGGAGGAACAGCTCTTCTTCTCGTCCTTGGAGCGCATCTTCATAGAGGAGCGAATATATAAGGAGAAGAAGTTTGAGCAGGCGAAATCGCAGGACGAGGTGGTCAGCTTCATCGCTCAGAAGTTCGAACCGTTCAAGGACCAGACATTCAAAGTGCCGTCGAAGCGCACCGATGCGGACGGCAAGACGGAGCAGGTGATGGTGGAATACGCCTTCCATCGCGACATCACTCGCGACGACATCCTGCGCCTGCTCGAGATAAAGATGCAACGCATCCTCAAGTATAACAAGGACAAGGCGGACGAACTCATGGCGCGTATCAAGGCTGAACTCGCCGACATCGAGAACGACCTCCAGCACATGACCGACGTTACGATACGATGGTTTGAATATATACGCGACAAGTATGGCAAGGACCATCCGCGCCGCACCGAGATAAAGAGCTTCGACACCATCGAGGCTGCAAAGGTGGTGGAAGCCAACCAGAAGCTGTATATAAACCGTCAGGAGGGCTTCATCGGAACCGGACTGAAGAAGGACGAGTTCGTATGCAACTGTTCGGACATCGACGACATCATCGTGTTCTTCAAGGACGGCAAGTATAAGATGGTGAAGGCGGCTGACAAGATATTCGTGGGCAAGAACATCCTGCACGTGCAGGTGTTCAAGCGTAACGACAAGCGAACCATCTACAACGTGGTTTATCGTGACGGAAAGGGCGGCGCATGCTTCATCAAGCGCTTCTTCGTGCCGACAATGACCGTGGGCAAGGACTATGACTGCACGCAGGGTACACCGGGTTCGCGCATACTCTACTTCACTGCCAACCCCAACGGAGAGGCTGAAATCATCAAGGTGACGCTCGAAGCCAACCCGCGCCTGAAGAAGATATTCATCGAGAAGGACTTCTCCGAGATAGGCATCAAGGGACGTACGTCGAAGGGCAACCTCGTCACGCGCAACCCCGTGCATCGCATCGGACTGAAGAGTCACGGCCATTCCACATTGGGAGGCCGCAAGGTGTGGTACGACGCCGATGTCAACCGACTGAATTATGACGAACACGGACGACTCTTGGGCGAGTTCTATGATGACGACGCAATACTCGTGGTACTGGACGACGCCACCTACTACACGTCTTCGTTCGACGTAAACAACCACTACGAGGACAACATACGCATCATCGAGAAGTGGAATCCGAACAAGGTATGGACTGCCGTGCTCTACGATGCCGACAATGACAACAATCTCTACATCAAGCGTTTCCGCATGGAGGCGATAAAGCGTCCGCAGAGTTATCTCGGCGAGAACGAGAAAAACCGTCTGGTATTGCTTACCGACACGCCATTCCCGCGCATCGAAGTGAGCTTGGCTCCTGCCAAGGCTCCCGACGGAACCGAACAGCCGCGCCAGCCCATCATCGTTGACGCGGAGGAGTTTATCGGCGTGAAGGGATATAAGGCGAAGGGCAAGCGTGTCACCACGCTGGACGTAACGGACGTGAAGGAGCTGGAACCCACACGACAGCCCGAACCCGAACCGGAAGACGACAAAGAGGAGCGTCATGACGACACACCGCAGGAGAATCTCGACCCCGACGCAGGCAAGAGCCAGCAGCAGGTGATTGACGAGATGACCGGACAGCTCCGCCTCTTCTCCGACGAAGAAGACATGTAGGACTATAAATATATATATAATGTAGTGCTATGAACATAATCAGGACCATACTGGCGGTGGCTGTCATTCTGCTGACAGCCACGCCACCAGCCAAAGCCGAGTCGCCGGAGAAGCGTAAGACCACCTCGCTGCTTCTCGGCGTAGGCCACACCAACATCCTCGACACATATCTCTCGCCGGAGAAATACAACGGCATCAACCTTACGCTTGTCTCACACACAATGCGTGAGAACGCCTCATCGTGGGCACGAACCATACACCACGAAGGCAACATAGCCTTCGCGGACAACCGTTCGGGCAACGGTGGCGAGATGGCTGGCTCATACACGTTCCGCTATGCCATGCTCCACAAGTGGCGCTTAGGCATAGGACGACGCACGCTGAGGGTGATGGCTGGTGGCGCCGTCAACACCAATCTCGGCTTCGTATATAACACCCGCAACGGCAACAATCCAGCCAACGCACGCCTATCGCTCGACATCGGACCGGCAGTGGCGTTCGACCTGCCTCTTGGCGCACCCGGACATTTCCGCGGCGTGTCAATAAGCCCCGGCGACTGCGCCCACTATCCCGCCGTCATCCGCTACGAGGCGTCGGCTCCGCTCGCAGGACTGATGTTCTCGCCCAACTACGGACAGACTTACTACGAGATATTCACGCAAGGCAATTATGACCATAACGTCGTGCCCACCACCATCGGTTCCACTCCGTCGTTCCGACAAATGCTCACCGTTGACTTCCGTCTGGCTCGAACCACGTGGCGCATCGGATATCTCGGAACCATTGAGCAGGCACACGTCAACAACCTCAAGCAACACACTTACACGCACTCGCTCGTGATAGGCTTCGTAAAGAAGTTCAACTGGAAGCCTATCCGATAGACCAGAGTGTGAGACATACGGTATTTCAGGCGGAACGCTGAGTATTTCTCGGCGTTCACTGATTATATTTCATTATTATGTAATACATCTCTAACTTTGTAAATGGAATATACAATGACCACTCACATGAATTACCGCAAGGAACACCTTATCTATACATCCATCTGGCTTATGCTATACCTTTCGCCACTGGCGAGTCTGTATATGCGTATGTCGTCAAATCCCAACATCGCTTTTTCATGGCATGAGATTCTCAACGCATGGGCGTTTAATACCATCTGGCTCGTTCTGATGCTCATCCATAACTTCCTGCTGCTGCCCGTCCTTATCATCAAGCGGCGCACGTGGCAGTATCTGGTGTTGTCTTTGGCGCTCCTCATCTCATGTACGTTCGTTTCTTACCTCGCCAGACCCGGAGGGCCGCACTCACACAAAAAGAGAAAGCTGATGGAGATGAACGACCGTAACTATTATATATGCGGAAAGTCAGACATTTGCGAAGCTCCAGGACTGTGCCAGAAAATGGAGCACGACCCGAAGGAGGACATGTGCCGCAAGCCTATACACGGAGGCAAGTCCTTCCCTATGTCAAGATATAATCCGGACGAACTGCGACCCATCAGACCCGTACCTATGATGGGACCGGGTGATGCTGTGGCGTTCTTCGGAGGACTGATGCTCATGGGCATGAACCTCGGCGTGAAGCTATACTTCAAGACGCAGGAAGACCGCGACCATCAGGAGATGCTGGAGAAGCAAGACCTTGAGCGACAACTCGAATATCTGCGTTATCAGGTCAATCCGCATTTCTTCATGAACACGCTGAACAACATCCACGCCCTCGTCGACATCAATCCTGAACGTGCCAAGACCACCATCGTGGAGCTATCGAAGATGATGCGTTACATCCTCTATGAGGGCGACAAGAAGCTCATCCCCGTACAGCGCGAGGCGCTGTTTCTGAAGAACTACATCGAGCTGATGCGCCTGCGCTATTCCAGCTGCGTGAGCATCAATCTTGACATACCCGAGATGATGCCGGACGTGATGCTGCCACCGCTGCTGCTCATCATCTTCGTGGAGAACGCCTTCAAGCACGGCGTCAGCTACGCAGCACCGTCGTTCATCGACATCAAGGTGGAGGTGACGCAAGAAATGCTCCAGTTCAAGTGCCGCAACAGCCGACAGGAACAGAAGCCGGACGAGAAGAAAAAGAAGGGAGGCGTAGGACTCGCCAATGCCCGCCGCCGACTTGACCTGCTGTTCCACGACAAGTACAGCCTGGAGATAAAGGAGAACGACAAGGAATACGACGTGCAGCTCGAGATTCCGCTAAGCAAGAACAACAGCTAAACAAACACCAAACACATCATATATATGATCAGAACTCTCGTTATCGACGACGAACCGCTCGCCCTGCAACAGCTGGCAGCTTACGTCGGAAAGATACCATACCTCACTCTCGTCGGCGAATGCCAGAGCGCCCTTGAAGCACGCGACATCATAGCACGCGAGCAGATTGACGCCATATTCATCGACATCAACATGCCTGACCTTAACGGCATGGACTTCGTGCGATCGCTCGCAGCACCGCCCATCGTGGTGTTCACCACAGCCTACTCGGAGTATGCCATCGACGGATATAAGGTGGACGCAGCCGACTACCTGCTCAAGCCGTTCTCGCTGGACGACTTCCGCAAGGCGGCACAGCGCGTAAAGCGACGCTATGACATGGAGATGGCGGCTGACCTGCCCCTTCCGCCAGCCGATGCGCCCACAGAAGAGAAGCCCTTGCACGACGACGACACCATCTTCCTCAAGACCGAACACCGCGTAGTGCGTGTCAACATTGCGGACATACGCTACGTGGAGGGAATGTCCGAATACCTGAAGGTGCACCTCGAGAACGAGCGCCCCATCATCATGCTCCTAAGCATGAAGAAGATGGAGGAACGTCTGCCCTCCTCCTTCGTACGCATCCACCGATCATACATCGTCAACATGAAGAAGGTGAAGGAGGTGACAAAGAACCGAATAGTGATGGACGCCGACACCTATCTGCCCATCGGCGACATATATAAAGAATCACTCACAAGCTATCTCGCAGACAAATACTTGGGAAGATAAAAAAAACTCCTAATTCCTAATTCGGACGGCATATCGTCCGCTATGCAAATATTGTACAAAGAGTAAAAACTTGTTACAAAATAAAAATCAATTCTAGAGAATCAAAAAGCTGTTTTTATGGTGTTTTGCTGTGCAAACAGCACCCGCGCATAACAATAGCGCCACTTTTACAGTCCAATAGTGCCACTATTAGAGTGTAAAAGTGGCGCTATTGCATGATAAAAGTGGCACTATTGGAGTGTAAAAGTGGCGCTATTGCAACCAATGATGCTTGTTTGGCTCCGCTATTCATTGCACATTTCTTTCCACAACCGTATAACCAGCTACACATCAACGCATTATCGCTGCACGCTCAAAACTCAAGAATTTCGCACCAAAGATTTTGTTGCGCGCTCAACTCATAGTATTGAGCGTTAGAAATGCAAATATTGTATTCGGCAAATACCTTTATACACAAAAAAATAAGCTATTAAGGAAGGATTGAGCGTATTTTGTTATTGCATATTCAAAATAAGTAAAAAAAGATGTGTAAATTTGCCGTAAGAATGAAGAAGACAGGATATAACACACTATAATAAACTGAAAGAAATATGAAATACCTCAAGACAGTAAGCCATCTGCTGCAAATTGTGATGACTCCGCTGCGCAGCAACTGGGCGTTCTTCACGTTCATATACCTGCTTGGATGTATATGTGCATGGGTGACACTACCTGACGCACGCGGTGCGAAACTGTACGACAACCTATATCCGGAACTCTTCCTTGACGTATACGTACTTGCCACGATACTGACGATACTGCCAAGAAGAGTGAAGCCTTGGATAAGAGGATTCTTTTATTTTGTGCTCTATACAGCAGCCGTCGTGGATGTCTACTGCTTCGTAAAGTTCCAGTCGACGCTAACGCCCACCATGCTGCTGCTCGTAGGCGAGACCGACTCAAGAGAGGCGGGCGAGTTTATACGCTCATGCGTGTCGCCTGACATTCTTATGAGCGGCGTGGGATGGGTGTTGCTGCTCATGGCTGTGCACATTCTTACAGCCATAAAGCTGCGCTTCCCCCACTTCGTGCCGCGCAACTGGTGTCGTCTGGTACGGTCCATCCTCGTGCAGTCGCGCTTCTTCCTCCATCGTGTCCGCCATGTGACGGAGTTTGCTGTTCTGGCGCTGCTCGTATTCTCCATCGTTATGAGTGCGCACAACAAGGCTGCCACCTTGAAGCTGATGACGGGCAAGACCATCGGCGACGTGGAGCACACGCTGACGGAGAAAGACCATGCCGTGCTCTATCAGCCCATCTACCGACTCGTGTTCAGCATCTACGCCAATACGCTGACCGCCAAGCAGGTGGACAAGCTCATTGCCACCGCCGACAAGGTGAGAGTGGACTCATGCTCGTTCACCTCGCCCAACATCGTGCTTATCATCGGCGAGAGCTACAACCGCCACCACTCGTCGCAGTACGGCTACGTGATGCCTACCGCACCGAGGCAGACCAAGCTGGAACACAAGGGACGACTCGTCAAGTACACGGACGTGGTAAGCCCATGGAACCTCACCAGCTTCGTATTCAAGCATATCTTCTCGCTCTACACCGTGGGCGACAAGGGAGAATGGTGTGACTATCCGCTCTTCCCCGAACTGTTCAGAAAGGCTGGCTATCACGTCACGTTCATCACCAATCAGTTCCTGCCCAAGGCGAAGGAGGCTGTGTACGACTTCAGCGGCGGCTTCTTCCTCAACAATCCGAAGCTCAGCGCAGCTCAGTTCGACACACGCAACACCGAACTCCACCAATACGACGAGGACCTGCTGGAAGACTATGACAAGCTGCAGTCGCAGGACACGGAGAACAACCTCATCATCTTCCACCTCCTCGGACAGCACGTGGCTTACCGCCAACGCTCGCCGAAGGACCGCAAGAAATTCAAGGGCGACGACTATAAGGAGCTGAAGCCCGGACTCAATGCGAGAGAGCGTCAGATTCTGGCCGACTACGACAACGCCGTGCTCTATAACGACTCCATCGTGACGGAGATAGTGAAGAAGTTCGAGAACAAGGACGCCATAGTCATCTACGTGCCCGACCATGGCGAGGAATGCTTCGAGGGCGACATGCACTTCTTCTGCCGTATGCACTCGGCAAAGGTGGACGCACGTCTGGCTCACGCCGAGTTTGACATCCCGATGTGGATATGGTGTTCACGCAAATACATCAGAAAGCGCCCCGAGATATTCCGCGAGGTGATGGCGTCGCGCAACAAGAGATATATGACGGATGCCCTTCCGCACATGCTGCTCTATCTTGCCGGCATCAGCTGCCCCGAATATAAGGACCGCCTCAACCTGCTCTCGCCGGCGTATGACGAGACCAGACCGCGCATCCTGAAAAACTCTGCCGACTACGACAAGCTGAAGTAAGAGGCATAATAAGAACAACAAAGACAAGAAACAAGAAAAGACAACATAACAGACAACAATATCAACATGGACAAACCATTACTCTCGCGCACGGAATGCGCCGCTCTCAGAGGACTTGCCATCATCGGCATCTTCCTCCACAACTATTGCCACTGGCTGGGAATGGCTGTAAAGGAGAACGAATACACCTTCACCATGTCAAAGAGCTCGCAGCTCATGCAGGTGATAGCTTCGCCGGACATCTATCTGCCCGTACACCTCGTGTCCTTCTTCGGACATTACGGCGTGCCGGTGTTCCTCTTCCTCTCGGCTTACGGACTGGTTATGAAGTACGAGAACCGCGGTTCGCAGAAGCCGTCGCCGAAGCAGACCGCCGTCATACCGTTCCTCTCACATCACTTCACGAAGCTCTTCAAGATGATGATAGTGGGCTACGTGATCTTCACGATGGTGGACGCCATGACGCCCGGACCTCACAAATATCAGGTGATGGACATCATCAGCCAGATGTTTATGTTCAATAACGTGATGCCCGACCCTGACCACATCATCTGGCCCGGTCCCTACTGGTTCTTCGGACTGATGATGCAGCTCTACATCGTCTATCGTCTGCTGCTGTGGCGCCGCGGCGACATCTTCCCGTTGCTGCTCATCGTGGCTTGCTGGGCATTGCAGGCGTTCTGCGATCCCGAGGGCGACACGCTCAACCGCATCCGCTATAACTTCATGGGTGGCGTGCTGCCGTTCTGCGCCGGACTGCTCTTCGCACGACGCGGCAAGCAGATGAGTCGCGGATTCCTGACCACGCAGACCGTCATATCCATAGCTCTCGTGTTCTTCTTCAGCTTCAACTTCCAGACATGGCTGTGGGCTCCGCTCTTCGTCTGCACGGCTTCCGTAGGCATAGCTAAGCTTACGCCGGCAAGGATAAACAAATGGATAGCATGGGTGGGCAACATCTCAGCAGCCCTCTTCGTGCTCCATCCCGTCACACGCAAGATATTCATCCCCATATCGCGCCACGGCGACATCTACACCGGACTGCTCCTCTACATCATTGCGTCCATCGCCCTCGCATGGTTCTATCATAACTTCTCGAAGCTGCGCGCAGAAAAAAATAGGAGTTAGGAATTAATTCAAAATTCAGAAAGAATGCTTATACCCGATATCGAACTGAAGAACATTTCGCGCTACAGAGCCGAACAGATGGGAGCTGCCATGCTCTTCGTCATCCTCTTCCACGTGGCGCTCGACCGTGGCGACCCGTTCTACGGGTTGCGACGTTGCGGCAACGTGGGTGTCGACATATTCCTGTTCCTTAGTGGCGTAGGACTGTGGTTTGCATGGAGCAAGAATCAGGACATCCTGCATTTCTACAGACGACGTCTGCTGCGCATCGTGCCCACATGGCTGGTGTGCGCCACGGCGTTCTATCTGCCTGACTATCTCGGTCCGAGAAAGTTCTCACGGTCGCTTGTCGACCTTATCGGCGACATAACCATCAACTGGGACTTCTGGCTGCACGACGAACTGACGTTCTGGTATGTGCCAGCCATAATGCTTCTCTATCTGCTTGCGCCGCTCTACATGAAGCTGATATCGCGCCACAGCGAATACAGATGGACACCGGTGCTGATGATAGTATGGTGCATAATGGTGCAATGGGTGCTGCCCATCCATCATGCCGTGGGACATCTCGAGATATTCTGGAGCCGCGTCCCGATATTCTTCATCGGTATAAACTGCGGCGAGATGGTACGGACCGAACGGCGCATCGAGGGCAGCGCGGTGTGGATGCTCCTCCTCGCCTTCGCCATGACCTTCGGCACGAGCCTCTATCTTGAGCAGGTAAGGCACGGCATGTTTCCGCTCTTCGTGGAGAGAATGCTCTACATCCCCTTCACCATCTGCTCCGTTCTGGTCATGAACCGCATCTTCCGCCGCACGCCGCAATGGGTGAACCGCTCGTTCCGCTTCGTCGGAGCATTGAGCTTAGAGGCATACCTCATCCACATCCACTTCGTCCTCGTCTACATCGAGCCACACCACCTCGGCTACTGGCCTACGTTCCTTGCAACGGTGGCGATAACGCTACCCATAGCATGGGTGCTCCAGTGGATAGTGACCAAGTTGCCAGCAATGATAATGAAAAGGAAAAACCAATAGGAAACCCCTAAAACTCCATAACTATGATAAAGAACATACTAAGACTGACGCGTCCGAAACAATGGATAAAGAACTTCTTTGTCTTCATCCCGATGTTCTTCGGAGGCGAACTCTTCGACCTTCACTCAATATGGCTCGCCACAATAACATTCGTGGCGTTCAGCCTCACGGCATCGTCCATCTATTGCTACAACGACATCGTGGACGTGGATGCCGACCGTTGCCATCCCGTAAAGTGCCAGCGCCCAATAGCATCGGGCGCCCTCTCCATCCGTATGGGCTACATACTGATGGCGGTTTGCTTCCTCCTTTCAATGGCTGTGCTTATGGCGCTGCCGCCTGAAGTGAAGAGTCAGGTCATGGCGGTCATCGTCTTCTATTATGTCCTCAATCTCTCTTACTGCTCCAAGCTCAAGCAGTTTGCCATCCTCGACGTGTGCATCGTGGCGTTCGGCTTCGTGCTGCGCATCCTTGCCGGAGGCTTCGCTTGCGAGTTGGCGCTGTCAAGCTGGATTGTCATCATGACATTCCTCCTCACGCTCTTCATGTCGTTCGCCAAAAGAAGGGATGACGTACTGAGGATGAACGAGACGGGAGAGGCTCCGCGTAAGAACACCGTGCGCTACAATCTTACGTTCATCAATCAAGCCATCACCATAACAGCCTCCGTAACGCTCGTCTGCTACATCATGTACTGCGTTTCGCCGGAAGTGGTGGAGCGATTCCAGACGCCTTACCTATATCTGACATTTGTCTTCGTTCTGCTCGGACTGCTGCGCTACATCCAGATAGCCGTGGTGGACAAGAAGAGCGGCGACCCTACGAAGGTGATTCTGAAAGACCATTTCTCACAAGTGATTGTCATAGCATGGATACTGACCTTCCTGCTTATGATTTACGTCATATAAGATCAGAGCAGAAGTTTTTCTTAACATGCTATACGTTGAGGTTATCTTACCATTACCACTCGAAGGTGTCTTCACTTACTCCGTGCCTGACATAATGGCGGAAAAGGTGAAGATGGGGGTACGTGTGCTCGTACCGCTGGGAAAGTCGAAGACTTACACGGCTATGGCGGTAAGGACACACTCGCAGAAGCCCGACTTCCAGACGCGCGACATCCTTCAGGTGATTGACGCCGAACCGGTGTTGCTGGAGAAACAGCTGAAGCTGTGGCAATGGATAGCCACGTACTATATGGCTCCGTTGGGGGATGTCTTTAAGGCGGCGTTGCCAGCCGGACTGAAGGCGGAAGAGAACTATAAGCCGCGAACCGTGCGGTGCGTGACGTTGGCTGAGAATCTTCGCACGGAGCCTTCCATGCAGCTCGCCATGTCTATTCTCGCACGAGCCTTGAAGCAGCAGCAGACCTTCGCCACTTACCTGCATCTCTCGCATTGGGACGAAACGGACGGCGAGACGCCGCCACAACACATCGAAGAGATTGCGTGCGACGAACTGCTTAACGCAGCACACGCCTCGGACGCCGTGCTCCGACAGCTTATCAACCGTCGCTTTCTGACTGTCTATCAGCGTGAGGTGGGACGACTGAACACCACGGGCGAGGCTCATCCCGAGAACATCCTTCCGCTCAGCGAGGCGCAGCAGGACGCAATGAATCAGATAAGGACGGAGTTTATGCGTCATAACGTGGTGCTCTTCCACGGCGTGACGTCAAGCGGAAAGACGGAAATATACATTCATCTCATACAACGAATGCTGGACGAAGGCAAGCAGGTGCTCTATCTGCTGCCCGAAATTGCCCTAACTGTGCAGATGACGGAGAGACTGAAGCGTGTGTTCGGTTCGCGATTGGGCATCTATCACTCGCGTTACAGCGACGCTGAACGTGTGGAGATATGGAAGAAGCAGCTGTCTGACGAACCTTACGACATCATACTGGGCGCACGCAGCGCCGTCTTCCTGCCTTTTACACACCTCGGCATGGTGATAGTGGACGAGGAACACGAGACTTCCTTCAAGCAGCAAGACCCGGCTCCACGCTATCATGCACGCTCGGCAGCGATTATGCTTGCCCGAATGTACGAAGGGGCACACGTGCTTTTAGGCACCGCCACGCCCTCAATGGAGAGCTTCTATAACGCCTCAACGGGCAAGTACGGATACGTGAAGCTTACCACACGATTCCGCGACGTGGCTCTGCCGGAGATACGAGTGGTGGACGTGAAGGACCTTTACAGACGAAAGATGATGAAGGGGCCGTTCTCCATGGAACTGCTCAATGCCATACGGGCTGCTCTGAAAGCCAAGAAGCAGGTGATTCTGTTCCAGAACCGGCGTGGATTTGCGCCTATGGTGGAATGTCGTGTATGCGGTTGGGTGCCGAAATGCAAGAACTGTGACGTGTCGCTGACTTACCATCGCTCGCAGAACCTGCTGACCTGCCACTACTGCGGTTTCACTTACGCCGTGCCAAAGCAATGCCCCAACTGCGAGAGCACCGAGCTAACGGGGCGCGGATATGGCACGGAGAAGATAGAAGACCGCGTAAGAGAACTCTTCCCCGGAGCAAGAATAGCCCGAATGGACCTCGACACTACTCGTTCCACCGGGGCATATAGCCGCATTATCGGCGACTTCTCGTCCGGTCGGACCGACATTCTTATCGGTACGCAGATGATATCGAAGGGTCTTGACTTCGGCAATGTGGCTGTCGTGGGCATCCTCAATGCCGACACAATGCTCAACTATCCCGACTTCCGTGCTTACGAGCATGCCTTCATGATGCTCTCGCAAGTGAGCGGAAGAGCAGGACGAAGGGGCGACCGCGGACTGGTGATTCTGCAGACAAAGAGTGCCGACCTACCCGTCATACGTCAGGTGGTCGACAATGATTTCGCGGGATTCGCACACGATTTGCTTGAGGAAAGGCGCATGTTTCATTATCCTCCCTACTGGCGGTTGGTGTATGTGTTCCTCCGCCATCGCGACGAACACACCGTTGAGTCGGCTGCCATCGAGATGGCATCGCGCCTAAGGCAGTCGTTCGCCGACCGCGTGCTCGGACCGGACAAGCCCTCCGTGGCAAGGGTGAAGACGGAGAACATAAGAAAGATAGTTCTGAAACTGGAGAACGGCATCGACCTCAATCTCGCAAGACAACTGATGAGGGAGGCACGTGAGGGACTGCTAAGCGACAAGCGCTACGCTGCCATGAACGTATACTTCGATGTTGACCCGCTATAAGAAAAACGGCTGTATATGATTCCTAAAGCGAATCGTATACAGCCGTTTTTGTATATTATATGCCGTTTTTATTATATTATATAATGTGCAGCCAGCGCAGCACGTCGTTCAGGTTTGCCACCACCATTAAGAGCATTAGCAAGCCGATGCCGATGTATTCAGCCCAAATCATGAAGTTCTCCGATGGCTTGCGGCGCGTTATCATCTCGTAGAGGAGGAACAATACGTGTCCGCCGTCGAGAGCCGGGATGGGGAGGATGTTCATGAAGGCGAGGATAATGCTGAGGAATGCGGTGAGAAGCCAGAAGCGGTGCCAGTTCCATGTGTCGGGGAACATGCTGCCGATGGCTCCGAAACCTCCGAGCGACTTGGCGCCGTCAGCGCTGAAGAGATACTTCATGTCGCCTACGTATCCAGAGAGGATGTTACATCCGTACTTGATACCTGCCGGGAAGCTCTCGAAGAAGCCGTAGCTTACGTGCGTTACCTTATTGTCGGGCATCGTCGGAGTGAAACCGAACTTGAGGTTCTCCTTCTCATTATCAGAAGTCTTGAGCATGCCCTTGGTCTTTATGGTGCAGAGCTTGCCACCGGCATTACGCTCAAGAGTGAGACTTACGCTGAGTGCCTTTACGCTGTCAGCGTGTGTCTTGGCACCTGCAAGCATGTCGCTCACGCGTCCTACCTCGAAGTTGAAGTCGTTGAAAGAAGCGATGGCCTTGCCGTTGACAGCTACGATGCGGTCGCCCTTTCTCATTCCCATGTGCTCAGCAAGCATGCCGGGAACTACGCTGTCAACGCGAGCCTCAACAAGAGGAGCCACAAAAGGCGGCACCGACTTGAACATCTGCAGCAGATCGAGGTCGCCGGGCATTTCCACAGTCATCTGCTTGCCGCCACGCAGAACGTAAGCCTGACGTGCAGTAGCCAAATCGCGGAACATATCAGCACCGAAACTCTTGAATTCGCCCTGGTCTGTTCCTACGAGGATGTCGCCGTCGCGGAATCCGAGAGCCTTAGCCTCCTGGCTGAACTTCATGCCGAGCTTCATGTCCTTGGTCTTCACATAGTCGTCGCCCCAAGTGAAGAGGCACATGGCGTAAATGAAGAGAGCGAGAAGGAAGTTGACAAGCACGCCACCTATCATAATAAAGAGGCGCTGCCAAGCCGGCTTCGACCGAAACTCCCACGACTCTGCGGGCTTAGCCATCTGTTCCTTGTCGAACGATTCGTCTATCATGCCCGATATCTTGCAGTAGCCACCGAGGGGCAGCCAGCCAATGCCGTAGCGTGTTTCGCTGTTCTTCGGCTTAAACTCGAAGAGGTGGAACCAGGGGTCGAAGAACAGATAGAACTTCTCCACTCTTACGCCGAAGAGCTTGGAGAAGAAGAAGTGTCCGCCCTCATGCAGTAGCACCAACAGCGAGATGGCCATCATAAACTGCAGGACCTTTAACAGAAAAATTTCCATGAAAATTCTTTAGTGTTTATTTGTTTTAATTGTTTTTTATTCTTGCTTATCCCAGCATCTCTGCTGCTATGCGGCGCGCCTCTGCGTCCGTAGCCACATAATCGTCGTATGTGGGCTTTGCTATGAATGTGGCCTTCTTCATTGTAGCCTCAATGATGTCTGCCATCTGGAGGAAACCGCAGCGGTCATGACGGAACGCCTCGTTGACAATCTCGTTGGCGGCGTTCACCACACACGGCATATTGCCACCCTGACGTATTGCCTCATAAGCCATCGCAAGGCATCTGAACTTCTTCATGTCAGGCTCGAAGAACTCGAGAGGCTGCTTAAAGAGGTCCAGTCGCGGAGCGTTAAGCGAAAGGCGGTCAGGATAAGAGAAGGCGTACTGGATGGGGAGGCGCATGTCGGGAACGCCGAGCTGAGCCTTCACGCCACCGTCAGCGAACTGCACGGCGCTGTGTACGATTGACTGCGGATGGACAAGCACCTGTATCTTGTCAGCCTCCACGCCGAAGAGCCACTTCGCCTCTATCACCTCGAAGCCCTTGTTCATCATCGAAGCCGAATCGATGGTTATCTTGGCTCCCATGTCCCACGTGGGATGCTTGAGGGCGTCGGCAGCCTTCACGTCTGCCATCTGCTCCAGCGTGAACTTGCGGAAGGGACCTCCCGAAGCCGTGAGCAGGATTTTCTCTATCTCATTGTTGCCCTCGCCCACCAAGCTCTGGAAGATTGCAGAGTGTTCGCTGTCAACGGGAAGGATGTTTACGTTATACTGTGTGGCAAGGCGGCATATCAGTTCGCCAGCCACGACGAGCGTCTCCTTGTTGGCAAGGCAGATGGTCTTGCGGGCACGGATGGCATGGATGGTCGGCGAAAGACCGGCATATCCCACCATTGCCGTGAGCACCATGTCCACGGGTCCGGCCTCAACAATCTCGTCCAAAGCCTGCGCTCCTGCATACACCTTTATGTCGGGCATGTCAGCGAGCAGCGCCTTAAGATTCTCGTAATAGTCCTTATTGGCTATAACCACAGCGGCAGGTCTGAACTTGCGCGCCTGCTGGGCAAGCATCTCGTAGCGGTTGTTTGCCGTGAGGCAATACACCTCATAAAGGTCGCTATGCTGTTCTATAACATCCAGGGCCTGTGTGCCGATACTACCGGTGGAGCCAAGGATACATATCTGTTTCTTCATAAATACTCTTTTTATTGTCTTTAAAGGGAAAGCAATCCTTCCGGCAGATTCATCTCGATGATGCGTTCTTCGGTGTTGATGTCGCTTATCAGCTCGTCCGTAGCGGGGATGAGCAGGTCGCCGCCTTCGGGTGTGACCAGCTCGAAGAGCGTGTTGATGGTGGAGTCGTCCACGGAATGTATCTCGCCGACCACCTTTCCTGTCTCCGCGTCGCGAACGCTGAAGCCAACAATCTGCGCCCATGAAAGCTGACCGTCGTCCGCTTCGGCATGCTCACGGGGGAAATAGACGTCAGCTCCTGTAAGCTGACGTGCCTGATCCTGCGTGGTTATGTCGCAAAACTTCACAAGAGCCGTCTCATCGTTCTTGAATCTGTATTCGTCCATGAAGAACGGCACGAGTATGTCGTCAACGTCAAGGATGAGATATTCGGCGTCGGTACGGTCGAAGACGTCGTCATCAAAGTGGAACGACACCTCGCCGTCCACACCGTGCGGCTTGCCGATACGTCCGATGCGATAGACTGTTTCTTTACGTATCATCAGTCTCTCTCCCTTCTTATATGTGCTCCGAGAGCATTGAGACGTGCCTCAATGTCCTCATAACCACGGTCAATCTGTGCGATGTTGTCAATGCGGCTTGTGCCCTTTGCGCCGAGAGCGGCGATGAGCAGCGCGATGCCCGCTCTGATGTCGGGGCTGGTCATGCGTCCGGCCCTGAGCTGCTTCTTGTTGTCGTGTCCGACGATTACGCAGCGATGCGGGTCGCAGAGGATGATCTGTGCTCCCATGTCGATGAGCTTGTCCACGAAGAAAAGGCGGCTCTCAAACATTTTCTGATGTACGAGTACGGAGCCTCTCGCCTGTGTTGCCACTACGATGAGGACAGACAGCAGGTCTGGCGTCAGTCCTGGCCACGGCGCGTCGGCAAGAGTCATTATGGTGCCGTCGATGAACGAGTCAACCACGTAGTGCGCCTGCTTCGGGATGACGAGGTCGTCGCCCTCCTGCTTAATCTTGACACCAAGTCGACGGAAGGCGTCGGGGATGACACCGAGTTCTCTTACGGCGCAGTCCTTGATGCGGATGCCCTCGCCCACCATTGCCGCCATACCGATGAACGATCCCACCTCAATCATGTCGGGCAGGATGCGGTGCTCGGCACCGTGCAGACTCTTTACGCCGACGATGGTGATAAGGTTGGAGGCGATGCCGGAGATGTTCGCACCCATAGAGTTGAGCAAGTGGCACAACTGCTGGATGTAAGGTTCGCAGGCAGCATTATATATTGTGGTGGTACCCTCGGCGAAGACAGACGCCATGATGATGTTGGCGGTTCCCGTAACCGAAGCCTCATCAAGGAGCATATACGTGCCCTTCAGATGCTTTGCCTCGATGGTGAACACCTTGCGCTCGTCGTCGCTGATGAACTTCGCCCCGAGATTCTTGAATCCGAGGAAGTGGGTGTCCAGTCTTCGGCGACCAATCTTGTCGCCGCCCGGCTCTGCCACCGAAGCCTTGCCGAAGCGTCCGAGCAGCGGACCCATAAGGAGCACGCTGCCTCTGAGAGCTGAGCACTTTCTGATGTATTCGTCGCTGGAGAGGAATCCGAGGTCAATCTGGTCCGCCAGGAAGGTGAACACGCCCTTTCTCTCCGACGTAACCTTTACGCCGATGTCCTTGAGGAGTTGTATGAGGTTGTTGACGTCGAGGATGTCCGGCACGTTAGAGATGGTCACCGGCTCGCTCGTAAGCAGCGTAGCCGAAATCACCTCCAGCGCCTCGTTCTTCGCTCCCTGCGGCGTAATGGTTCCCGAGAGCGGATGTCCTCCTTCAATGATAAACGATTCCATAGGCTGATGTTAGTTTTTTCTTCTGCGTTGTTTCTTCTCGTTGTTGCGCGGCTGCGGCATCTCCGTACGGTCAAACTTGAACGTGGAGAGGTCGAGTTCCACGGTGCCGTGTGTGTAGTTGGCAATGTCCGACGCCACCTTCTCGTTGTCGCTCGAACCGTGTCCCCACTGCATGAGGTCACGCTTCATCTGGTTGGCGGCAAGGCGAATAAGCTCGTTGCGCTCCGCTCCTTCGGGAAGAGTCTTGAGTTTGTCGAATATCTCGAACATCATGTTGCCGTAATGTCTTACGGGGATGCGCTTCATGGGATATGCCATGGGCTTGGGCTTCTCCATCATGTGGTGAGCCTGACTGATGTCGAAGGGATAGTCGATGTCCAGACGGAATCCGCTCATCAGCGCCAGGTGGTCCCATAGCTTGTGGCGATACTCCTTGGCATCGCCCACACGCGGCTTCATGCGCTCCATGATGGCCACGATGGACTCCGCGCAGCGCTGGCGCTCCTGTCGGTCCTTGAGGTCCATACAGTAGTCAACCATCGATTGCACCTCACGTCCATACTCCGGCAGGACGAGTTGCTCGCGCTGGGTGTTATAGTCCAGTCCTTTTATTTTCATTCTATATGGGTTGTTTTTATTGCGAAATAATAATTGAACTTTCGAAAGTTCAGAAGTTAATGGTATTAAAGAAGTATGCTTAGAGCAGCTTCTTCGATTCCTTTGCCACGAAGTCCTTCAGATAGAACGGCACGAAGTAAGCCACATCCTCATACTTCTCCTGCGCAATGCGACGCTCCGCGATGGGGAACATCCACTTTGCAAGCGGCTCCACGCCCTTGATAAGGCGGGCGTTGGGATGATTGATGGTCTCCATGCACTTCTCCGCTCCGTTGCCGAAGAAGTAGACGGGTCCGCGGTCGAGGTATTCGCGGTAAGTGTCGGCGTCCACTACGTCTGCCTGCACCTGCCTTACCTCGCGCAGAGAGCGGTCGTAAATGGCGGAATAGACCTCCATGCGGCGGGCGTCAATCATCGGGCAGAGCAGGGCACCCTCCTCCACCTCCTCGCGCAACAGCACGGGCACAGCCATCAGCTCCAGCGTGGGCACGGAGATGAGCTTGAGGTCCTGACCGAAGCAGATGCCCTTAGCCATCGACACGCCGATGCGCAAGCCGGTGTACGAACCCGGTCCGCAGCTTACAGCCACAGCGTCAAGCGGAATGGCGTGCGAGTCGGCGAAGGACATAGCCTCGTCAACAAAAACGCCAAGCTTTACGGCATGGTTAGGACCCTCATGACTTTCCTGTGAAAAAATGCAAGCACCGTCCTGACTGACGGATACCGAGCACACATCTGTGCTCGTCTCAATATTTAAAATACACGACATGCTAAAAATTATAATTTTACAATTACAAAAATACAACTTTTCGCTCAAAGTCAACCCATTTGTGCCGTTTAAATTCATGTTCGGGCGTATTTTCATCCTCATAGGGGGATTTTCGGAAAATAATAAGTACATTTGCACTTTGGTAAAACGCCAAACCATATACTTTAACATCAAGCATAAACACTTACATTAAGACAATATGATATTATCAATGACGGGCTACGGCAAATCTGTCGCAACCTACAAAGGAAAGAAAATCAACGTCGAGATAAAGTCGCTTAACAGCAAGGCTCTCGACCTGTCAACACGCATCGCGCCGCTCTACCGCGAGAAGGAAATGGAGATACGCCAGACCATCCAGGCACGCGTAATCCGTGGAAAGGTGGACTTCGCCATCTGGGTGGAAAAGGATGCGGACGCAGACGCTACGACCGTGAACGCCGCACTCGTCAACAACTACTACACACAGCTTCGCGCCATCTCCGAACAGTACGGCATACCTGAACCGCAGGACTGGTTTCAGACGCTTCTCCGCATGCCAGACGTAACCTCAAAGACTGAGGCTGAGACGCTTACGGACGAGGAATGGGACGTGGTGCGCAGCGCTGTGGACGACGCCATCACACATCTCGTGGACTTCCGTACGCAGGAAGGCGCTGCCCTTGAGAAGAAGTTCGGCGAGAAGGTGGACAACATACAGCACCTGCTGGAGAGCATCGAGCCGTACGAGAAGTCGAGAGTGGAGAAAATCCGCGCACGCATCGTGGAAGGACTCAAATCCATCCCCGACGTGGAGTACGACAAGAACCGCCTGGAGCAGGAGCTTATCTATTACATCGAGAAGCTGGACATCAGCGAGGAGAAGCAGCGCCTCGCCAACCATCTCCGCTATTTCCGCGAGACAATGGCGGAAGGACACGGACAGGGCAAGAAGCTCGGATTCATCGCGCAGGAGATGGGACGTGAGATAAACACAACCGGATCGAAGAGCAACAACGCCGAGATGCAGAACATCGTGGTGAAGATGAAGGACGAACTGGAGCAGATAAAGGAACAGGTGCTGAACGCGCTGTAAGGAATTTTGAGTTTTGAGTTTTGAATTTTGAATTATTCTCGGCTTCGCCTGCGATTAGGAATTATCCATTTTTGAGTTTTGAATTGTCATAATAATTCAAAATTGAATAATTCAAAATCGGCCTTGGCCGACTAACTCAAAATTCAAAACTCATAAATTCAAAATCGCGAAGCGACAATTCAAAAATCAAAATTCAAAAATCAAAACTTAATATGGGTAAACTTATCATTTTCTCCGCTCCAAGCGGCAGCGGCAAGAGCACAATCATAGGCCGTCTGATGCAGCGTCCCGAGCTACATCTCGCATTCTCAATTTCATGCACGTCGCGTGCGCCCCGTGGCACGGAGCAGAACGGCGTGGAGTATTTCTTCCTCTCTCCAGAGGAGTTCCGCCAGCGCATCGAGAAAGGCGACTTCCTTGAGTATGAGGAGGTTTATCAGGACCGCTTCTACGGCACGCTGAAGGAGCAGGTGGAGGTGCAGGCAGCCCGCGGCGAGAACGTCGTATTCGACGTGGACGTAAAGGGCGGACGCAACATCAAGGAGTTTTACGGCGACCGTGCGCTCAGCATCTTCATTCAGCCGCCATCTATTGACGAGCTGCGCCGCCGTCTCGTGGGACGCGCCACGGATGCTCCTGAGGTGATAGAACAGCGCATCGCACGCGCTGAGTTCGAGCTGTCGCAGGCTCCTTACTTCGACCGCGTTATCATCAACGACGACCTCGACCGCGCCGTGGAGGACACTTACGCCGCCATCAAGGAGTTTATCGAGAAATAAAAACTCACACGCATGGACAAGATAAAGACCGGCATCTACGGCGGTTCTTTCAATCCCATACACAACGGACACATCGCCATAGCCCGCAAGATGACTGAGCTTGCGGGGCTTGACGAGGTGTGGCTGGTAGTGTCGCCGCAGAATCCGCTGAAGGAGCGTGGCGACCTCCTGGACGACCGCCTCCGTCTAAAGATGACCCGCATGGCACTCGCCCCCTACCCCAAGCTGAAAGCCAGCGACTTCGAGTTCGCCCTGCCGCGTCCTTCATATATGTGGAACACGCTGCAGGCGCTCTCAGCCGCCCACCCCGACCGCGAGTTCACACTCCTCATAGGAGCCGACAACTGGGAGGTGTTCAGCCGTTGGTATCATTACGAAGACATCATCGCCCACTACCCCATCGCCATCTATCCGCGCACGTGTAGCGACATCGACGTCACCACCCTCCCCCCGACCGTCCGCCTCTTCAACACCGGACTCTATGACATCAGCAGCACGCTTGTCCGCAACACCATAAAAGCAGGTGGCGACATCTCCTCGCTTGTGCCGAAGGAGATAGTAAGGATGGCGGAGGAATGCTATGGGTAAACCCGAATTTTGAGTTTTGAATTTTGAGTTAGGAGTTATTCTCGGCTTCGCCTGCGATTTTGAATTATTCAGTTTTGAATTACAGCAGACAAGGCAAACCTAGGAGGCTATGGCGTCTCGCCGTAGCCACACACCCTCCCATAGCAGAAACGCTGTACATAGTTACGTATTACAAACGCCAATCAGCGCCGTGTCACGAGGGGACACGTATCCATCAGAAACCCACTGCAAACTCCGAAGGAGCGCAGCTGTGGGATAAGCAGACTCCCTCTCACACTCTCTTGGTTCCGCGAAGCGGGAAAAACCATTGGGCTTAAGGTCTTGCCACTCCTCTTCTCGTGCATCTTTTTCGTCAAGATAGATGTGAAGAAGGATACGTTCATCACCCGTATATTCAATAATGCCTGTATGATTTTCGTTAACGGCTGTAACGTCGAAGAACTCAAGTATGCCTTTGGGAAGAAGGTAACTTGCCAGAATCTTATAGTCAAATGTTGATTGTTTATTCATGGCTGCAAAGTTAATACATCGCATGAACATTTAAACATTAAACAAGAAAATATATACCTATACTACAAATTTTAGCCACGGATATTTGCAACTGTGCCGTTAAACTATTATTATAGCCTGACACAGTTTATTTTACACTCTCTGCTGCAAAAGTACAATCGTTCGTTTTTATACACAACATCTCCTTATGCGAAACGGCAAAAATGTGTTGCGAAGCAGCAATATATTCTATTAAAGCAATTATAGGTATTCCTCTTTTTATAATAATCCTCTCAGCTCTTACGGATAAGTAACAAAGATGATGAAGTCTATTTGTCACTATTCTCTGTTCTTTTATCGCCCCAGCCCTTTTCCTTTCTTTTGTGGAATGCTCCCCAGCCCTACCTTTTGTGTTCCGTCCAAATTCGTAAGTTGGTCAGCACAGCCATTGGAGCCACCAAGCGAAACGTATGTATCTGCGCTACATGACATGTGGTCAACGAAAGCGAGAAAGTTGCCAATGGCATTATTTGTGTTTTTTACTATTCGGCAACTATCAAGAGTTTAAGCACACTGTTGCGAGATCTGAGCAAACCTTCTCCAACTGTTCCATGTACAAAAGGCCGTCTGTATATTCTTTTGGTATAGCATGGTATCCATATTTCGCTCCAAGGATGGCACATGCCACTGCAGCATTCGTATCAGCATCGCCTCCTGCATTCACAACGGCAAGCAACCCCTCTTCAAAAGAGGAAGTATGCCAATACGTCCATAGAGCTACAGATAGAGTAGACAGGGTGTAGCCCCAATTGTCATAGTCTACAAGCGGTTTGACATGAGGTTCCGCCCATGCGTTGTCTATATAATCACATATTTCCACATCATATTGCTTGGCAATATTCTTCATTTGTGAGCGTGTAGGAGGTTCGATGCCATAGACCAATGCATGTATCAGCTCCGAAGCAATGACACATGAGCCTACGCATCTTGGATCGTAATGAGTGAGCTGACATATTTTCTCTGCACAGGCTGTTGTTTCTTTTGGGAATAGTCCGACTACGGATGTACGCATCAGTCCACCATTGGCGGCTGACTGGTAGCGACTCATCTTCCAGGCCATATACGAAACCTCAAACGGCTTTTCGGCATAGTCGCCAATAGTAAGAACCTTATAGGTGTGCGACCCTATACCCATAGGCATGCCTTCTGCCCAAATTTTGAAATGCCTGGCGATATTTAAGAAATTGACACCTTTGTCCTCAATTACCGCATCAGCAATGCATAGCATCATATCGGTATCATCCGTCCAGTCGCCAATCTTCCATCGTTTCCGATGTCTGTCTTGGTATATCTGCTTATAGTGTTGTAGTCCATGAGGATATTTCCAAGCTATATCCTCATCTGTCATGAATTCCGTCCCCAATCCAAGTGCATCGCCAATGGCTTGACCATATATGCAACCTCTAAATCTATCTATCAACTCACGTTCCATTGATTTTGGAATTTAATAATTAATCTAATATCAGTGTTTAGTATCTATTGCTATTATTCACGATCTTCAGTGACACACCAACCAGACGATTTTTCTCAAGTATGATGGTGGCGTGTATGCGTTTGTACATGCGTTCTTGTCTTAGGTATCGTTTGAACACGATGTCAATGCGGCATCGATTTTCATCAATCATAGTAGAGTCACCGTATGGCAAGTAGGTGTCAGGGCGGTGCAGGTCTATCGTGCAGCCACTTTTGCACATAGCCGTTATCTCATCCTCAGTCTTCACGTATGGGCAAAAGTAATATTTGTTGTTCATAAACCTATCTACAGTTACATGGAAGAAGCCTTCAAGAAACAGTAATATGCACCATCCGCCCACAACATTGTTGTTTATACATAGATGCTTGAAGAAGTCGTTATCTTTCCTTCCTGTCTCATCATACGCATACAATTTAAATATACCATCGTGAGGAAAATAGAAATTGTCGAGTTCATGCCAATTTTGATTGTGTCCTATAGAAAAATGCCAGCCATCTTCAATGTCTAATGCAGGGAACTCACTCAGCAATCCATATTCTGGGCATTTGGCATTAAAAATCATATGCAATGGATAATCCGTTTTATCATTGATAAATTTCAGATTCCAACTTATTTCTTTCAAAATGTTGTGGCGATATATATACGTACGGAAGTCATACAGTTGCTTATACACATATAACTTGTGCATACTATCGCCTAACAATTCTTTCTCTCGTCGATGAATCTTATTGAGCAATGCTATTGCGAGTTTTATGTCTTTCTTGAATGGATTGTTTATCCAACTATCTCCGTAAAATGAGAGCACGGCCAGATTCCACATGCGCACGAGAGATGCATGTTCTGTGTTACATTCCGCCAACATCTCCTCTGCTAACTTCTGTCTTTTGTCATCAGATTTACAAAATATATTTATCTCTGTAGTAACATCGAAGGTTGGGAAAAACATCAACGGCCATGCGTATAGTTCTGCACCAAAATATGATTCCTTGTTCTTTTGCGATCTTTTGAAGATGCGCTCCATATTATTTTTTTTCATATTATTGCTTATGATAAAGTTCCTTTTTCTTCACATAGTTTGTCAAAGGCTTCTATACATGCGAAGGTAAGCAGCATACCTTCGCTGAAGCAAGTTTTTCATTCTATTTATTTTTGTCTCAGATTTAAAATTCGATTTAGAAGCCCTTCGCGCAGCGCCGACAGTGCATGACGCAGTATGCGGTCGTGGTCGAATGCCAATTGTGGAATATCCTCGATGTCGAACCACTGCGCCTTTGCCGCATCGTCACCGCCCCTCACCTTCTGAATTTTGCACAGGGCATAATAGGGTTCTTCTATATTTCAACTTGTGTAAGTTTTACACCACGAAGATATATATTATTATTCATCCCCCAAACAATAGGAGTTTTATTTTTAAGAGTTGTGATCTTATTATCATTATCTTATAAATAGGCATATCTGAAAATCTTTGTGCTATAAAGAATTATACAGATCTTTACCATCCATCAAACTATTTATTGATATCCAGCTTATTTCCACTTTATAAAACAAGCTGATGCCGTTCTATGACAGAATGATGCTACGCAAGAGATACATTATCGAAACCATCAACGACATGCTGAAGAACACGGCACAGATTGTACACTCACGCCATAGGTCTGTAAGCAACTTTATTATGGACCTTATTCTGCCTTGGGAGCATATTGTTTCTTTGACAACAAGCCAAAGGCAATGCAGGGATACTGCATCGAAGACACCAAACAGCCGTCACTATTCTAAGGGCAAAACAACTTCCTTCAGTCTTCTGTTATTACCCACTCCTAATGGCATGGGGAGGAGGCGTATTAACGCTGCTTTTATATTGTATAAGACACTCGGTTATCCCGAACTGGGATAAATAACATAAAACACTGACAAATAATCAGTTAGCTATTTACTGAACATCTCTAATTTAAGCCCTAATATGAGTGCTTACTAGCCATACAGCATTGGGGCGAGGCATAGTAGCATCAACGCTGCGAGAATATTATTGACTTGTTTCATTATCGACGATAGAATCTTTCTTGTTCCATTTCTTCTACTTCATCTTCCCATTCCTCTCCAAAGAGTTCTTTCATTTCCGACTCATATTCAACTTTGGCATCCTGCCAGTCATAGAACATAAAAACAGTGGGGAACGACAGCCACACAGCAATAATAACGCATATATACCAGCAAGTTGATTTAGACATAGCTTCGTCCCAATCAATTTTTGTCTTTTTGCAATAGATAAACGAGGATGCATGAAACACACACACTGGTATGGCATAAAAAAGTATGTGCAGGCCTGTTGGCAAGTAAGAAAGCCAATGACTTACGTAGAAATATGTTTCAAAACCTACATATACAGACACTATAAATGCTGCGGTTAGTAGCTTCGGTTTCGATTTCCACATTCCCACACCAATGATGATGCCCCAAATTACAGCATTAATCCAAAATGACATAGTAAAGAGTTGCTGATTATTAGTTATTCATTTCGCCATTTCATATAAGCATCAAAATCTGCTAATGGTATATCATGTTTAGAAGCATTGAGGTAATTCATTCCTTCACCAGCCCCTTCCATTTTCAGTATGTAGAACAAGGTGACGGTATTAATGCTTATTTCGTTTGATAAGCATAATTTATTCCAGTTATTTCCAAAATTCGCTCCTCCGTACATTCCAGATAGTATAGCTATTAGTATTCCCAAACCTATTGTGGAGTATGAATACACATTAAAGCCATTAATAGTTCCGAGTATAATTCCAGCCACAATAATGACAGGAGCAACAAAGCATCCCCAATTTCGTTTCACCTTGGTATACTCTAGCCACGTCGAACTAATATCGTATGTAATGGAAGAGTTGTATTCGGATGTGTACGTAGTTTTACTCGCAGATGAAATCATAAGACCTGTCAGTGGACATCGTCCATTATTCAACAAGCCGATCTCTTTAAGATAATCTACAGCTTTTTTATCTTTCATAGACAAAACAAATCCTCTGAAGAAATCTGATACAAAATTGCCGTTGACATCAGTGCAAACTTCATATTTCTTACCATTGTCCGTAAAACCATTAGTGGTTAACTCTTCTGCCATCAACAGAATGTAGTCTTTGTACATTATCCTTTCTATGTACTCTTTTGAATATTTCATAACATTATCACCTTTTTGGATATTTCCTCATTAGTTCACGATTAACTTTATTCCAAAAGTCCCCCAAATACTCACTAAACCGGATTAAGTTGTCATCTATTCCAAAAGGATCTGGGTGGTAGTAGTCAAAATCAATGTGTACAAATCTTGCATAAAGAGTTTCAGGAAAGAACATTTTCGTATGCGGGTAGTCACACTTCAACATTCCCATCATTTGTGATTTGTATTGGCAGACTCTAAACATAAATTGCTCCATGTCTGATTGATTGTATTGCCCCGTATTGCGAACAGCTTGGAAAATCGTTTCAAAGAATTCGTTTCTGTTAGAGTTTTTGCTCAGATAACCATAGTTCTTTCCATAATCAAGAGTTATCCAACCACAAAACATATAGATTTCTTCTTTGTCATACGTTGCGCCTCTTAATTTGGGTGCAGATTGAAGGAAATCAGTTGTCCATTTTGACGTTAACTGTATCATTTCCTCCGAAGAATATAGCGTACCACTATTACTTTTTGAGCCAAAAAGAAAATCAAACAATCCCATACTATCGGTTATTTTTAATAATCAACTTTTATTGAGAACCCAATCTCTGACAAACCTTAATTCCGCAACACTATTGTAAATTAAACCTTTTAAGTACCTGAGCAACAAAAAGTTCTTGGACAAGCCGAGCGGCCAAGGTTTTTGCCATATCGAAGAATTCACTGATCTTAGTGTTGCAAAAACAAACAAGAGAATCCAACGATAGGCATGGCAAAAATACAAATTAAATCTGAGAAACTCACTCCTTTTGGAGAAATATTTTTCGGTCATGGAGCAATTCGACTCCACATTATCATCTGTAATCGACTCAACCCTCGGTCTAAGGTGTAGATCGTTCGGTTATCAGTACAGCGAAATCATTCGTTCTCTCATGGGTATATACTTCTATGGTGGCTCATGTATTGAGGATGTCAAAGGTTCGGACTCAAGGCTATGAGTCGCATAAAAGCGTTTGTCTTCAGGTTTATCTCTGTACCAGCCAAGTGGATCAGGACATCAAGGCGGTATGTGCAGAAGATCTATACCTGTAACAATGCTTACGCAGATGTATTCTATACTGATTTTGGATAACGCCTACAACTTATGGGTATGGTACTGCGTATTGTCTCAAGTCGCATTGTGGGGTAAGGGGATGTTGTAGGCAGAAGTGGGTGTTTCAGCCTCACTTTATCTGATAATTCAGTAATGAGAGGATGTGTACACGCAAGTAGGACGATGAAGGACTTAGTTGCGGATTTGAGGCATATTACAATATATATGCGGAATTATGTATAGGGTGTATGCGGAAAGCTGCTCTTTTAACATAGATTATGCAAGCGGGTAACACCCGAATTTTGAATTGGCAGTTTTTGACAAGAAGACATGAAGACAGGTTTTATCCTATCAATTCAAAACTGAGCAATTCACAATGCGCCTTGGCGCACAACTCCTCGCTCGGCTCTGCCGCTTGCCTAAGCAAGAATTCAAAATTCCTAATTCGGACGGCGTCCGCCGTCCGCTATGCAAATATCGTACAAGAGTAAAAAACTGTTACAAAATAAAAATCGGTTTTAGAGATTTTGCGAGCCGTTTTTCTGCTGTTTTGTTGCGTTTGTGACACCCTGATTTATCAATACAGCCACTTTTACACTCCAATAGTAGCCCTATTAGAGTGCAAAAGTGGCGCTTTTATATTACAAAAGTGGCACTATTGGAGTGTAAAAGTGGCACTATTGCAACCCTTTGATATATGTTTAGCTTCGTCATTCATTGCACACTTCTGTTCTTAGCAGCATAATCTACTGTGCATCAACATATTGTCGCTGCACGCTCAAAACTCAAGAATTTCGCACCAAAGATTTTGTTGTGCGCCGAACTCATAGTATTGAGCATCAGAAATGCAAATATTGTCTTCAGCGGAACCGCTAAACTGCATTTTAATTCACTCGCTTTAACATTTATTTTGCACGTCATTCCAGATTCTATTGCTAACTTTACCGTCTGAATAGAAAACAAAATAATATCCGGATGAAGATGACAAAGGAACATAGCGCAACACAATCCTCCCAATCGCCCACCGGCCTCGTCCTTGAAGGAGGCGGCTTGAGAGCGATGTTCACAAGCGGAGTACTGGACGTATTCATGCAGAACGACATCAGATTTGACGCCGCTGTCGGCGTTTCGGCTGGAGTGCTGTTCGGCTGCAACTACAAGTCGAACCAACCTGGCAGAGCCTTAAGATACAACATAAGATTCAAGGACAATCCGGATTATATGAGCTGGAAGTCGCTGTTCAGAACCGGCAACTACGTCAACGAGCGCTTCTCCTACCACCTGCTGCCGCACGTTTACGACCCGATGGACTTCGATGCATACAGAGAGAACCCTATGAGATTCTACGCCGTGTGTACGGACATAGAAGAAGGATGTCCGGTATATCATGAGATTGACGATGCTGACGGCATCGGATTGAGATGGATGCAGGCTTCGGCTTCCATGCCGGTGTTCGCAAAGCCGGTGGAGATAGACGGTCGGCATTATCTGGACGGAGGAATAACGGACAGCATTCCGTTGAAGTTCATTCAAGGAAAAGGCTACAGAAAGAATGTCGTAATCCTTACTCAGCCGTTAGACTTCAAGAAGAAAAAGGCGCATGTAGGACTCGCCATGAAGATGTTTCTGAAGCAATATCCCAAGGTGGCGCAGCTGATGGCAAGGCGACACATTATGTATAACGACGAACTGGACTACATCCACTCTGAACTTCAGAAAGGCAACACCTTCCTCATCTGTCCCGATGAAAAGCTCAACATCGGCAGACTCAGCCTCAAAGAGGACAAGATGAGAAGGGTGTACGAAGCAGGAGTGGAAAAAGCCATGTCGCTCCTTCCGCAAATCAGAGAGTTTATAGAATGATTTCCAACGGTCGCTTCAAGCCGTACCTCCTCAATCTATATAACAAGTAGCAGAAGGCAAACCGCTAAACAGGAATTTATCAGCGAGGTAACTGTGTTAGGCAGGGCTTTGACAAAAACCTTTATCCACATACCTTTTGTTGTCACAGTGATGCTGGAGCATCACTGTGACAACAAAAGGAAAAACATAAAAAACACAAGGTAACAAAAAGGTAAAGTACTTTTATGTACGAATTAAGCAGAAAACAGTTTGTGTTTTTCTTTGTTTTTTCCGATTATGGGCGCGTGCTGTGCACAAATAAAAGGCTTTACATTAGGTTGTCGAGAACTGGTTCTCGTAAGACCTAATGTAAAGCCTTTTATTTAAATCCGATAGGATTTGCGCACATAAGCGGATTGTGGATAAAGGTTTTTGTCAAAGCACTGCCTACCGCAGCAAACTCACCGCTAAACTGCAATTTACAGCTGCAAAGTCAAACATAGGAGGCTATGGCGTCTCGCCGTAGCCACGCACCCTCCCATAGCAGAAACGCCAATCAGCGCCGTGTCCCGAGGGGACACGTATCCATCAGAAACCCACTGCAAGCTCCGAAGGAGCGCAGCTGTGGGATAAGCATCATCTCACCCTCTCTCTCTTGGTTCCGCAAAGCGGGACCCGCAGCTCATACTCAATCTGCTTGCATTCGTGGGTGCGTGACTATGGCGAGACGCCATAGCCTCCTATATTTGTTACAGCAAGCTCATGTATAATCTCACCGCTAAACTGCAATTAATATATTAATAACTGGCAATTCACAGCCAACTGATGTAACGAAATGCAGCCAACTTAGGCCTCCATTCCTTCATGATATATGAAAAAAAATCCGCAACTCCAACTTAATGGTGTTGCGGATTTTTTTTGTTTTATTTATTACCAGATGTGGGCACGCTTCTTCTTGTCGAGGAAGAGCTTGTCACCCTTCTTCACGTTGAATGCCTTATACCAAGCATCAATCTGCGGGAGAGCTGCGTTAACGCGAGCCTCAGCAGGTGAGTGGGGGTCTGTCTTGATCTGACGGTCTACGAACTCGGGACGAGCGTTGCCTGCCCATACATTAGCCCATGAGAGGAAGAAACGCTGCTCAGGTGTGAAGCCGTCGATAGTCTTGTTGAGAGCAGGGTTGGCCTTGAGGTCGTTCTGGAGAGCGCGGAAAGCGATGTTCAGACCGCCGTTGTCACCGATGTTCTCACCGAGAGTGAGCTTACCGTTGATCTTCTTGCCGGGGAGAGCCTCGACAGAAGAGAAGAAGTCGACGAGAACCTTTGTGCGAGCCTCGAAGTTCTTCTTGTCAGCTGCTGTCCACCAGTCGTTCTGGTTGCCGTACTTGTCGAACTGCGAACCCTGGTCGTCGAAGCCGTGAGACATCTCATGACCGATTACGCCACCGATGCCACCGTAGTTGACAGCGTCGTCAGCATTGGGATCGAAGAACGGCGGCTGCAGGATGGCTGCCGGGAAGCAGATCTCGTTGGTGGTGGGGTTATAGTAAGCGTTGACAGTCTGCGGAGTCATCTGCCACTCTGCCTTGTCCACCGGCTTGTTCACCTTACGGTTGATATAGTCGTGTGAGAGGAACTCAGACACGTTGCACATGTTCTCGAAGAGAGAGAGCTTCTCGTCAATCTGCAGACCGCTGAAGTCGCGCCATGTGTCAGGATAGCCCACCTTTACGATGAAGTTAGAGAGCTTGTCCTTTGCCTGCTCCTTTGTTGCTGGAGACATCCATGTGGCCTCGTCGATGCGCTGAGCAAGAGCTGTCTGAAGGTTCTTGACAAGGCGAAGCATGTGCTGCTTAGAAGACTCGGGGAAGTACTTCTCTACGTAGAGCTTGCCGATAGGTTCGCCGAGCACGCCGCTCACAAGAGCTGTGGCACGCTTCCAGCGGGGACGGTCCTGCTGTGCACCAGAGAGAACGCTGCCGAACTCGAACTCTGCAGCGCGGAATTTGTCGTCGAGCTGACCGGCAGCGCTGCTTACGGCGTGAGCCTCAGCGTATGCCTTGAGGTCGTCGAGCGACTCCTCTGCGAGAATCTTCTCCACCTCGCGGATTGGCTCAGGCTGACCTACGTCGATGTGTGAGAACGGAGGGAAGCCCTGTGCGAGGAAGAGGTTGCCCCAGTCGATGCCGGGATAATCATTTACAAGCTGGTTGTATGTGATTTTATGATAGTTGGCCTGTACGTCACGGAGCTGCACCTGAGAGTAGCTTGCCTTGGCGATGCGTGTCTCGATGCGCATTGTTGCCTCTGCCTTCTTCTGTGCTGTAGCAGCGTCGTTGCCTGCGAGTGTGAGGATGGCGGTGAGGAACTTCACGTAAGCGTCACGCACACCCTTCACCTGAGCGTCGTCAGAGAGATAGTAGTCGCGTTCGCCAAGACCAAGACCGCCCTGACCAATACCTACGAGGTTGTTGGCAGCGTCCTTCTGGTCTGCACCTACGCCCATGCCGAACATCATGCAAGAGATGCCGCGTGCGTCGAGCTGTGAGGTTACGAGCTGATAGTCGCGACGGTTCTGGATGTCAGCAATCTTCTTGAGGACGGGCTGTATAGGAGCAGCTCCCTCACGATTGCGGCGTACGCTGTCCATAGCGAGATTGTAGAGCGAACCGATCTTCTGACCCAGTGTGCCCTGTGCCTGAGGCTTGGACGAATACTCCTGAATGAGTGCGAGGATGCGCTTCTGGTTCATCTCATCGAGGTCGGTGAAAGAACCGTTGCGTGCATGCTCTGCATCAAGCGGATGGGCCTTGCGCCAGCCACCGATGGCATACTCGTAGAAGTCGTTACCCGGCTTAACGGATAAATTCATGTTGGCACGGTCGATGCCCGCTGTGCCTTGTGCGCTTGCTGACATAGTTGCTGTCAGAGATAGCGCGAAAATAAGAGCTTTTACGTTCATATGATTACATTAATAAATTCTGATTCCTTACAAGTTGATAGATTATAGGTCATTAGACTGCAAATATACTTATTTTACTATACACAATGGCACTTTATTTACAAATGTTAACCTTTAAAGCGTCCGATTTAATAATACGTAAAAATATGGCACCTTGTTTGCACAATAATACCATATATGATAATTTTGTATTGGTAAAAATTAAAACAACAAGACAACTATGAAACAAGAAAACTGGTATGACGTCGACACCGCCCGTGGTGGCGACTTCTCGCTCTCCAATGCCTTCCCCATTCTGATGCGTAAGGTGTTCGTATGGATGACATTGGCTCTCGCCATAACTGGCATTACTGCCTACGGCGTGGCTTCTTCGCCAGCTCTGGTGGGAATGATATTCTCCAGCAAAGTGATGTTCTGGGGACTCATCATCGCTGAATTCGGACTCGTAATGGCTATCAGCGGAGCCATCAACCGTCTCTCGCTTGCCACAGCCACCCTGCTCTTCATCCTCTATTCGGTAGTGAACGGTGCCACTTTGTCAGTGATATTCCTCGCTTACTCCACCACGGTAATAGCCAAGACGTTTTTTATTACGGCGGGCACGTTCGGAGCGATGGCGCTCGTAGGATATACCACAAAGACAGACCTGACCTCTATGGGCAAGCTGCTGTTCATGGCGCTCATCGGCATTATAATCGCTTCGGTGGTGAACATCTTCGTAGGAAGCTCTGGTCTTGACCTCATCATCAGCTACGTAGGCGTGCTGGTCTTCGTAGGTCTGACCGCTTACGACACGCAGAAGATAAAGGAAATGTGCCGTATGGCTCCGGATGCGGGCGAAAGCATGCAGAAGCTTGCGCTTCTCGGTTCGCTCTCGCTCTATCTCGACTTCGTCAACCTCTTCCTCTATCTGCTCCGCATCTTCGGAAACAATAAGGACTAAAAAGTTGAGAGTTGAGAATTTAGAGTTGAGAGTTATGATATGTTTTTTAGCTTTATCCCTTGATTAATTTTAATATAACATCAAAGGTAATCATAACTCTCAACTCTAAATTCTCAACTCTCAACTATATCAACTCTCAACTGTATCAACTCTCAACTTTTAACTGCCCCACATACTCATACAGCTTTTTATAGAACGGATGCGAGGTCATTGTCTCGGACGAGCCTAAGATGATGAGCTTCATGCGGGCTCGTGTTATTGCCACGTTCATACGCCTTAGGTCGCGGAGGAATCCGATGTCGCCGCCGTCATTGCTGCGGACCAGCGAGATGAGGATAATGTCGCGCTCCTGACCTTGGAAGCCGTCCACGGTGTTGACGGTAAGCAGATGGCGGTAAGGACGGAAGAACTCGCGCTTGCGGAGTTCCTTACGCAACAGCTGCACCTGCGCACGATAAGGCGAAATGATTCCCACGTCTATCGATTCTTCCAGTATACGCTGCTTGCCGATTTTCTCAAGATACTGCTGCAAGGTCTGTAGTGTCAGTTCTGCTTCGGCGCGATTGATGCGTCCGAAATTCTCACCCACAAATTCTTCCTTGCCGTCGCATTCGGCGGTGTCAATCCACATCATCGGTGTGTCATAATCGAGGATGCCGCGGTGACTGACCGTAGGCGCCGACTCCACCATGCCATGATAAAACCACTCGCTCGAGAACTTCATTATCTGCTCGTTCATGCGATACTGCATCTTCAGCAGCGTTACGGTCTCAGGCTTGTTCTCCACAATGCGCTCCATGAGAGTCTTGCCCAATCCTCCCTTCAAAGCCATTATGCTTTTCACGGTTGGCGGCAACTGGCAATGGTCGCCGGCAAGTATCACGCGTCCTGCCTTGCGGATGGCTATCCAGCACGCCGCCTCAAGTGCCTGTGCTGCCTCGTCAATGAAGAGTGTGGAGTATTTCTCGCCTTCGAGCACACGGTTGGCAGCTCCAGTAAGCGTGGAGGCGATGACACGTGCCTCACCGAAAAGGGACGAACGGATGCGCAGTTCCAGCTCCGTAGCCCTACTCTTGAGTCGGTCCATCTTCTGATGCCATGAGTCGGCATGCTTGCGTTGCTGACGTAGCTCGCGGATTGCCTTGCGGATGCTCCACAGCTGGGGATAGTCGGGATGGGCCTCAAAACGCCGTTCGTATGTGAAGGAGAGCATCTTGTCGTTCACACGGGTGGGATTGCCGATGCGGAGGACATTTATGCCACGGTCGACAAGCTTCTCCGATATCCAGTCCACAGCCATATTGCTCTGTGCACATACCAGCACCTGACTCTCACGTCGCAGGGTCTCGAAGATGGCTTCGACGAGCGTAGTGGTCTTACCGGTTCCCGGAGGACCATGCACCACGGCTACGTCCTTTGCCCACAGTACCTCATTGACGGCTTTCTCCTGAGAGGCGTTAAGCCAAGGAAAGCGCATGGCGTCGAAGGTGTAGCGGGAGGCTGGTGCCTTGGTATAGAAGATGTCACGAAGGTCGGCAAGTCTGCCGCTGCGTGCTCGGATAACACGGTCGAGGGCTTCGAACATAAGACGATAGCTGGTCTCGTCGAAGAAGAGCTGAACGCCAAGCGCATCCTGACGCTGCAGGTCCACAATGCGTCCGCTGTCGGGCAACGCCACCACCATACGGTCCTGCTCGGCATAGCTGACGGTAGCGGTGAAGGAGAGATACTGTAGCTTGCTGCCTCCCTTCGTAGCCTTCGCCCCTGCCGTCGACGTATCGTTCTTAATTGTGAAGAAGCACACTGGGCGACCTGCTTCGAAGTTATGTTCTATGTCCGAACCTGGTTGGCGCATCACCTCCACCACCATCTGGTTGAGCGAATTATAGTAGCTTCTGCCTATGCTTATCGGAAACCAAGCATCGCCACGGCGCACCTTGCGCTCCACGCCCATTGTCTCCGTCTGCTTGCGAAATTCCTCCTTCTCATGATTGTATTCAATCTCGAGGAGCATGCGCTGGCGCTGAAGTAAGAGTGTCGGATTATCCATTGTATTATCTTTTATTTATTGAGCCTACATATAGTGGCTCAGCAATTATTATAAGAGAAAGGTGTGTCGGAAACGCAAGTCATAAATTATTGACTTTAGTTTCCGACACACCTATGTTGTTGTCATTCCTTAGAACCTTGTCGCCAATGCGATAGTCTTTAGGATTTTATTATAAGCATTAGTATGCTATACGCTTCACGAAGGTTTGCTTGCCGTTTGTGAGGCGAACGATGTAGATGCCGTGGGCGAGCGACTCGTTGGCGAGACGCATACCGTTAACAGAGTAAACCTGAATGGTTCCGGCAAAGCCGTCGGCAACCACCTTACCATTACGGATCTCCACATCGGGAGCAGGCGAATCAGCCTTCAGGTCTCGGATAGCGCTCAGCGAACCGGTCTTAACGTAAGCCACCTCAGCAGCATTGTCGATACGTCCCGTTGATGTGTCGAGGAGGAGCACCACTACACGGAGATAGTCCTTGCTCTGCACATTGGCAGGAACGTCCAGCTTGGTGGCGTAAGTTACGGTATGGAACTCATCCACATTGGCAGGGATACTATTCTCAATGCCATTCAGCACACCGAAACCAGCACGTGCTACATGGTCAAGATTGATGGCTGCATGAGAAGGAAGCTTCTCGAAACCACCCATCTGTGCAGACGAACCATAGTAGTTGTTTGCCTGAGTATAGCCCTTGACGCTGTCCTCAAGGATGGCAAAGGCGAAACGGAACTGAGAGTTGCTGTAGCTTGAGAGGAACTGTGCCGTGGCACGTACGTCAATCTGCGAGCCGTCGCCGTCCTCAGGAAATACTGCCTCAAGGTCGACACCTGCCGAGCAACCTGCACCAAGCTGTGCCGAAACGTATGGAGGAGCCTTTGTAGGACCGGGATCGCACTGATAGCGACGGTCGATTATGCACTTCGGGAAACCTCCACTGATGTTATAATTGTATGTGGATGCCTGCAGTTCGGTTGGTGTGCCGCTATAACAATGCTTTGCGATGGCGATGAACTTGTCGCCGAAACGCTCATGACATGTACGGATGCCTACGATGCCACGCGGACAGAAACCACACTTAATGCCGGTGAACTCCTCCATTACCACACGCTTTACAGCTTCGGTATTGGGGTAGAGCACGTATGCAGACTGGCTGTTGTTGCCAGCATAAGCGTCAGCCTCGCCGTTTACAGACACAAGGCGCATAGTGTAAGACACCGGCTCTGTGCCGACAATAGCGTCATGGTCGACAGTTATCTCCGCTTCGCTGCGCTCACCGATGGTCTGTTCAATGTCAGCGAACTTCTCTTCCTCGCCGTTAACGCTGTAGGCAACGCGCACATTCGTAATCTTCTCTGCCGAGAGATTCAGAATGCGACCGGTCATCTGGAAGGAATTGCCTGAACGTACTGCCACGTTATTCACGCCAGTAAGGGCTGCGTCCATAGGAAGAACGTCGTCTTCCACACGTATGGCGATGGCAAGAGCCTTGTCAGGACTTACGGCATTGGTGGCATTGTTCACCCAACCAGATCCTAAGTCTGTCCAGTTGCCGTTGGTGTCATAGCTGTCGCCGACCGACATGACGGCTGTCTCACCCTTAAACTCATATCCCACATAGAACGCCTCACCGGTTATCTCGTAGGGACTGTCAAACTTAACGGTGTTGTTGCCGCTGCTGGCAAATTCAGCAGCCTTGGTAAGCAGGGGAGCCTCGTCAAGACTGCGTGTCAGGAACACGCTAAGCTCGTCAGTGTTGGCGGAAAGACCGACACGTACGCCCGTTACCTTCTTGCCGACATAGCACTTGGCAAACTCGGCTGGCACATAGATGGCACCCTTACCGGCTACCGCAGTGCCATATCCGTTCAACGTACCTCCGTAATATCTAAGGTATGTGAACTTGGCCTCGGCAGCTGATACAAACAGCAGCACGAGTACCAGTAATGATAATATTCGCTTCATTCTTTCTATTTATGTTTATTCTTTGTCGTTATCTTAACGACCTTTCTCATTATATAGAAAGACCTTAGAGAGCGATGCGCTTCACGAAGGTCTGCTTGCCGTTTGAAGCCTTCACGATGTAGATGCCGCGACCCAAGTTCTGGTTAGCAACCTGCTTGCCGTCAACAGTATAGACACGGATGTCGCCATCGAAGCCTGTGCAAACCACCTTGCCGCCAGTAACGCCAATCTCAGGAACGAGTGAGTCGTCGATGTCAGCGATGGCTGTCTCAACGGAAGCCTCACCGACACGTGCCTGGGCTGCGTTCTCAATCAGACCGGTGCGGTTGTTGAAGAGCATTGCAATGACGTTGAGGTTCTTCACGTCGCGTACAGAAGAAGGAATGGTAAGAGTCTTTGTGAATGTCACAGGCTCTTCTGCCTTCACTGTTGTAGGAATACTGTTCTCCAAGCCACGGAAACCGAAGATCTCACGTGCTACGTGCTGCATGTCTACAGCAACTGCACTACCCTCTGTAGAGAAGGGACCAACCTCATCATAAGGCATACCCTTACATCCGTTCGACTGATAGTAACCGCTTACATTGTCCTCTGTGAGAACGAAAGAGATGCTATAGTCTGCATTGTTGATGTCTGATACGAAGGTTGTAGTGGCTGTAGCGTTGATGGTGTTACTGTTCACCAGCTCAGACTTCACGTTCACCTCGCCAAGACGAAGGTCACCGCATGTAGCCTGATAAGCTGCCTCAAGGACAGCAGGAATCGGCGATACGTTCATACGCGGGTTGCGGTTAACGTAAGCTGAAGGATAGCTTGAGAATGTCAACGCATTGTAAGAAGAGCACTCAAGACCATAACGTCCGTAAGTGTCCTCATTCTTGTGTACGGCGATACCGACGAAGTTGTCAGGATATTTCTCCATCATCTTCTCGAAGCCCCAGATGCCGCGCGGGCAGTACTGACACCATGTGCCTGTACCCTTCTCCACAACCATGCGATAGAACGGGAAGCGTCCTACGATACCGATAGTTCCTGAAGCAGTGTTGTTAGCCTCATACGGATCTTCTACGCCGTCAACAGTAAGAAGGCGGCATACAACGGTGTGGTTGCCACTCTCTGAAAGTCCCGGGTGCTCAATCTCGAAGCTCTTCGATACACCAGTACCGATCTGCTTGTTTACTTCTGCGATTGTCTCCTCGCCACCGTCGATGCTATAGGCGATGCGGAATACACGACCCAACTTCGGCGAACGGCTCATAAGCGTACCGCTGATAGTGAAAGGAGTGTCCTTCTTCTGCGCCAGGCTGTTCACGTCCAGCAAAGCGAAGTCCTTGGGAAGATTGTCACCCTTGATACGTGCGAAGATGCAGAGAGCAGACGACTTATAGGCAGGGTCTGCAGAATAGTTCTTCCATCCGTCTCCAAGGTCTGCCCAGCAGCCGTTCTCGTCATAGAGATCTGAAATGCCGATAGGCGAGTCTGCAGTGGCGCTTGTGCAGCTATATCCCACATAGAAACCCTTTTCTGTGATGGTGTACGAACCAGTGGTGAAGGAGATATTCTTCATACCTCTAACGCAGTCCGTCGTGCTCTCTTCGATAATGGGCGAACCATTGAGGTCTTCGGTTACGAAAATCTTCACGTTGGTGGCATTGTTACCGAAACCTACACGCACACCAGTAACCTTTGCTCCCTCATAGATTTTGGCAATCTCAGCAGGAATATAGATGGCACCCTTTGCAGTGGTTGCTTCACCAAAGATATTGGTAACAGAGGATGCGTTACAGTAGCCCCATGATATAGTGTTTGTCTGGGCCTTTGCTGTCAGAACGGCACACAGCAGAACTGACAGGAGTAAATGAATTTTCTTCATATGTTAATGGTTCTTTGATTTTTCTATTAATTTACTATAAATATATGTGATTACATTACCACGATTTTCTTGACGAAAGTCTTCTCTGCGCCGGTGCCACGTACCACGTAAACGCCACGCGAGAGATTCTCGTTGGCAATCTGCTTGCCATCGATGGTATAAACACAGAGCTTACCATCGAAGCCTTCTGCTACGACAGCGCCACCTACTACGGCGATGTCAGGGGTCTGCGTTGCGTTGACATCAGCAATGGCTGTCTCGCCCTGCTCCGTTACATTCACCTGAACGGCATTCTCAATGCTGCCCTTCTTCTTGTTGATGATGAAAGCCACAACCTTGATGTTGTCACGGTTGATTACTGTAGAAGGAAGGTCAAGCACTGTAGAGTAGTTGATCGGGTTATACTCGTTCACACTCTGAGGAATACTGTTCTCGATGCCTTCCTTAACGCCATAGCCCGAACGTGCCACATGGTTGAGAGTGACACTGGCAGAGCTTCCCTTACTCTCAAAGCCACCCATCTCTCCGTTCTTGTTTCCTGCGTAAGCATTGTTCTGCTTGTAACCAGTGATGCCATCCTCTACAACTGCGAAAGCAAAACGGTAGTTGGCTTCATTGTCAGCAGCCGTAAACTGTGCAGTGGCGCTGACATTCACGCGGTTCGGATTCTCGGGTACGAAGGTCGCTACAGCATCAAGAGCTACAGAGGTGCCAAGCTCAAGGGCAGCACGAACATTAGTCAATGAATTAGCAGGAACGGGGTCGAATGTAAAGATGCGGTCAACTGTACAATAAGGCCATGTACCGGTAAGATCATAATCGTATGTGGGCGACTTCAATGCCTCAGGAGTCTCCTGATAATAATTATGCTTGGCAATGGCAATGAAGTTATCAGGATACTGCTCTATACACTGGTCGATGGAAACGATACCACGCGGACACCATCCACAATTAATACCCGTGAATTCCTCCATGAGGACGCGCTTCACGGCAGAAATGTTTGTAGAGAGCAAAGTGAGAATAGCCGAGTTGTTGCCATCATAAGCATCAGCCTCACCGTCTACAGTTACAAGGCGCACCTTTACAGAATGCTTGCCCTTGCCGGAAACACCATTATGAAGAATCTCAAAGCTTCCTTCACTGCGCTCATTGATGGTTGACTCAAAATCAGCAAACTCCTCTGCACCGCCATCAATTGAATAGCCGATGCGATAAGCGTAAACCTTTGAAGCACTCTGATTGAGCAGACGACCGGTAATCTTGAAAGGAGTATCCTCCTTTACAGCGATATCCTTAACGTCTACAAGGCTGAGGTCAACGGGAAGAGTGGAACCCTCAATACGGGCATAAATGTTTAGTGCTTTTGATGACACGCCGTTGTTCACCCAGCCATCACCGAAGTTTGTCCAGTTGCCATTGCCTGAAACGTTTGTCAGGCTGGAGCAACCCAAAGCGTTCTCCATACCCTTATATTCATATCCGATATAAAAACCCTCACCTGTAATAGTGTAAGGCGAATCGAATTTCACTGCACTGTTAAGTCCAGCAACAGCGATATCAGCCTCCTTAGTAGCAATGGGAGCACCATTCAAGTCAGTAGAGATAAAGACAGACATAGACTGTACATTGGCAGCAAGGCCAACACGCACACCAGTAACTGTCTTGCCGACATAGCACTGCGCCAACTCGGCAGGGATGTAGATAGCAGCCTTGCCTGCTGTGGCAGCACCATTCTGCGACGAAATGGTCTTGTCGCCATAACCCCAATAAGTAAACTTAGCCTGAGCCGCACTGACACAGAGCAGCAAAAGCATAATAAGGGAGTAGAATTTCTTCATATTCAATAAGATGTATTAATAGTAAATTTCAGTGTTTTGTCTAAACGTTAATAAGATATGTAGTATGCATCGGCAAATTTACAACTTATTTTTTGAAATATAACCAACTGATAGACAAAAAGAGAGGAGGCTATAATAAAAAAAATAAAAACCCAAGTAAAATACAAATCTTGTACTTCATGTCTTTCTGTCAAAAGATCATGTACTTTCACGTCTGGACACAAAAAAAGGTCTCCAAAGTCGTTTGACTCTGAAGACCTCAAGTAAAAGAAGGCAGCCACCTACTCTCC
>OLFZ01000357.1_pt1 | contig 51722 bp, 49 predicted proteins | sample 1604861 | NCBI WGS metagenome assembly OLFZ01 (sample SAMEA3888895, study PRJEB22519) | human gut metagenome | biome: human gut; feature: human-associated habitat; material: faeces | place: Denmark | collected 2011 | reverse complement strand
ACTTTCGCGCCTGCCGCTTCGGGCTGCTGCACCGAGGAACAGGCGTGTTTTCATGCAGGGGAGAATATAGGAATAAGGAGCAAACGCAATGTACAAGATCACGGAAAAGGTGGCGCTGAACCCCACCGTTACAAAGATGGTCATTGAAGCCCCGCTCATTGCCAAAAAGGCAAAGCCGGGCCAGTTCATCATTGTGCGCCCGTTTGAGGACAGCGAGCGCATCCCCCTGACCGTGGCCGGTTACGACCGTGAAAAGGGCACTGTGGATATCATTTTCCAGATTGTGGGCGGCACCACCATGGAGCTGAACAGCCTGAATGCAGGCGACAGCGTCCATGACTTTGTGGGCCCCTTGGGCCGCGCCACCGAGACCGAGGGCCTGAAAAAGGTCTGTGTTGTCGGCGGCGGCGTGGGCTGCGCCATCGCCCTGCCCATTGCCAAGGAGCTGCACGACCAGGGCTGCACCGTCCACAGCGTCATCGGCTTCCGCAATAAGGATCTGCTCATCCTCGAGGACGAGTTCAACGCCTGCAGTGACGAGCTGCGCATTATGACCGATGACGGCAGCTACGGCACCAAGGGTGTGGTCACCGCCGCTCTGGACGAGCTGGTGGCCGCCGGCAACCAGTATGATCTGGTCATCACCATCGGCCCGCTGATCATGATGAAATTCGTCGTCAAGACCTGCCAGAAGCACGGGCTGAAGAGCATTGTCTCCATGAACCCCATTATGATCGACGGCACCGGCATGTGCGGCGGCTGCCGCCTGACCGTGGGCGGCGAGACGAAGTTCGCCTGCGTGGACGGCCCCGACTTCGACGGCCAGAAGGTGGACTGGGATCTGGCGGTGAAGCGCAACCAGATGTACCGCGACTTCGAGCTGCGCAAGCACGAGGAAGTCTGCAATCTGTTCAAGCAGGAGGTAAAGTAAGATGGCTGCTAAGATCAATATGCGTTTGGACAAGAACGAGATGCCCTCTCAGGATCCCAATGTCCGCAATAAGAATTTCCTCGAGGTGGCGCTGGGCTACACCGAGGAGCAGGCGCTGGACGAGGCCGCCCGCTGCCTGAACTGCAAGAACCATCCCTGCGTGGACGGCTGTCCCGTGAACGTGCGCATCCCCGAATTCATCGCAAAGATCGTGGAGAAGGACTACGAGGGCGCGTATCAGGTCATCCACCAGACCAGCTCCCTGCCCGCCGTGTGCGGCCGCGTATGCCCGCAGGAGAGCCAGTGCGAGATGCACTGCGTCCGCGGCAAGAAGGGCGACCCCGTGGGTATCGGCCGTCTGGAGCGGTTTGTGGCCGACTGGCACAACGCCCACAGCACCGAGGCGCCTGCCAAGCCCGCCCCCAACGGCCACAAGGTGGCTGTCATCGGCTCCGGCCCTGCGGGTCTGACCTGCGCCGGCGACCTGGCCAAGAAGGGCTATGAGGTCACGGTGTTCGAGGCGCTGCATCTGGCCGGCGGCGTGCTGGTGTACGGCATCCCCGAGTTCCGTCTGCCCAAGGCCATTGTCCAGAAGGAAGTGGACGGCCTGAAGGCCATGGGCGTGAAGGTGGAGACGAACACCGTGGTGGGACGCACCATCACCATCGACGAGCTGATGGAGGAGAACGGGTTCGAGGCCGTGTTTATCGGCTCCGGCGCCGGTCTGCCCATGTTCATGAACATCCCCGGCGAGAACCTGAAGGGCGTTTATTCCGCCAATGAGTTCCTGACCCGCATCAACCTGATGAAGGCGTACCGCGAGGACAGCGACACGCCCATCATGGATCTGAAGGGCAAGACCGTGGCCGTGGTGGGCGGCGGCAACGTGGCTATGGACGCCGCGCGCTGCTCCAAGCGGCTGGGCGCGGAGGTCTATGTGGTGTACCGCCGCGGCATGGAGGAGCTGCCCGCCCGTCACGAGGAGGTGGAGCACGCCATCGAGGAGGGCGTCATCTTCAAGACGCTGAACAATCCCGTCCAGATCAACGGCGACGAGCAGGACTGCGTCAAGTCCATGACCTGCATCGAGATGGAGCTGGGTGAGCCGGACGCCTCCGGCCGCCGCCGTCCCGTGGAAAAGAAGGGCAGCGAGTTCGACCTGAGCGTGGACGCCGTCATCATGTCTCTGGGCACCAGCCCCAACCCGCTGATCAAGTCCACCACCAAGGGGCTTGAGGTCAACAAGAAGGGCGGCATCATCGTCAATGAGGAGGGTCTGACCTCCCGTCAGGCGGTGTATGCCGGCGGCGACGCCGTCACCGGCGCAGCCACCGTCATTCTGGCCATGGGCGCCGGCAAGCTGGGCGCCAAGTCCATTGACGAGTATCTGAGCAAGTAAACGCACATACATAAAAAAGAACGCCCATTAGGCCGCCTGGCATAAGAAAACATACGCCGTAAAAGGCGCGTTTGGCGCAGCCCCATCGTTGCGCCGCCTTGACAGACATCCAGTATGCCTGCGGCGACGCGCCTCGGCTCTGCACAAAACGCGCTCTTTTTCGGTGCGAAGCAGTTTTGCCAAAGTAAATTCGAGCTGAAATTGGCTGCAAAAACGCCCGCATGCTGACGCATGCGGGCGTTTTTTCGGTCGATTTCAGCCGGATAGACACCGGCAAAACCGTGTGTTTTCTTGTGTCAGACGGCCTTTAGGGCGTTCTTTTTTTGCTTATTTCGCCAGGCGGCGGGTGGTGCCGAAGTACCACGCGCCCAGCCCGTCGCTGACCGCGCCGATGACGTTCTCCGCCATCTGGTACGGCTGCTGCCGCCCGTAGATGGGCACCACATTGGCGCTGTCCAGCAGCAGACCCTCCGCATCCTTCAGATAGGCGTCCCGCGCCTCGTCGGAGGTGCTGGCGGCCGCCACGCGCATGAGGATGTCATAGGCGTTCATGCCGATCTGCGCGTAGTTGCAGCTGTTGCCGCTGCGCCACATGTCCAGATACGCCGCCGCATCGTTGTACAGCGCGGTGATCTCCGTCAGCGCCAGTGTGAACTCGCCCCCGTGCAGCAGCTGGTCAAATTCCTCCTCGTCGGCGCTTTGCAGCGTCACATTAATGCCCAGCGTGTCACGCCACACCTGCTGCAGCTGCCGCGCCAGCGTGGTCTGCGCCGGTGTGCTGCGGTGCAGCAGCGTCACCGTGCCCAGAGAGGCAATGACCTCCGGTCGGGTGAAGCCCGCCTCCCGCAGCAGCGTGGCGGCCTGCTGGCAGCGCTGCTGGTAGGTGTCCGGGTCGTTGTCGATGACCGCGCCGTTGACCTGACGGAAGTCGCCGCCCTCGGCGGTGCGGATGCCGTGGGGCACCAGCCCCTCCGCCGGGATAAGCGTTGGATCTGCCATGGACTTGACCACCGCCGCGCGGTCGATGGCCAGACTCATGGCCTGCCGCAGACCATCCCGCTCCATGTTGGTGGCCATCTGGTTAATGAGCAGCACGCCCACCGTGGGGTCGCCGCCGGTCTGTCCGCCCTCGCCGGCGGCGCCGATGACCACATCCACGCGCCCGGCGGCCTTGGCCGCCTCCGCCGTGCTGCGGAACAGGATCTCAATGCGGTCGGGCAGCGTCCGCCGGGCGTCGTAGTGGTCGGTCTGCTTCACCAGCGTCAGGATCTGGCTGTCGTTCCAGTCACCGGCGCGGCGGAAGGGGCCGTTGCCCACGAACCAGGTACGGCTGCCCGCCCAATCCTCGCCGCTCTCCACCGCGGCGCGCTGCACCGGCATGGTGGCCGGGGCGGTACACACGCTCTCCAGAAAATAGGGGCAGGCGGCGCTGAGCGTCACCACAAACGTCCGCTCGTCCTCCGCCGCCACGCCCAGCGCCTCGCTGTCGCCGGCAGCGGCGTCCTCGTAGCCCTGCACCATGGACAGGATGGACGCGTTGGGGCTGGCCGTCTCCGGCGACACCAGCCGCCGCCACGCGTAGACGAAGTCCTCCGCCGTCACCGCAGTGCCGTCCGACCATTTGGCGTCGCCGCGCAGATGGAAGGTGTAGGTCTGGGTACCGTCCTCGTTGTCCTGCTGCTGGCAGGACTGGGCGGCGGCGGACACCGCGCCCTCGTCGGTGAGGCGGTACAGATTGTCGAACAGGTGCAGCACCGCCGTGCGCTCCGCCGGGGTCGTGGCCAGCGCCGGATCCACCGTGGTCACGCCGCCGGTCATGACCACCGACACCTTGACCTCGTCGTTGGGATCCCCACCGCAGCCCGCCAGCAGCGATGCCGCCATGCAAAGGGTCAGCAGCAGCGCCGCCGCCCGTCTCCAATGTCTCATGCGAATTTCCTCCGGGAACAGATTTTCCTCCATTATATACGGTTTCGGTCAAAAAGTAAAGCCGCCCGAATGGGCGGCTTTTAGCTTGCCGTGAGAGGCTCTTTCGCAGCTTCGCTGACGGGGCGTCGAGGACGCCGCCCCCTACGAGGGCATTGCTTCTGCGCCTTACTCCTCGATCAGCAGCTGGGCGATCTGCACGGCGTTGGTGGCGGCACCCTTGCGCACCTGGTCGCCGCAGCACCAGATATTCAGGCCATTGTCGCTGGTCAGATCGTCGCGGATACGTCCCACGAACACCAGATCCTGGTCGCTGGTCTCCAGCGGCATGGGATAGCGCTTGTTGGCCAGATCGTCCACCAGCTTGCAGCCGGGGGCGGCGGCGATCAGCTCACGGGCGCGCTCCACGCTGATCTTCTCCTTGGTGCGCACCACGATGCTGACGCTGTGGCTGCGCACCACCGGCACGCGCACGCAGGTGCAGCTGACCTTCAGCTCCGGCAGATGCATGATCTTGCGCCCCTCGTTCTGCATCTTCATCTCCTCGGAGGTGTAGCCCTCGAAGGCCTCGCCGCCGATCTGGGGGATGACGTTGTAGGCGATCTGGTACTGGAACACCTTGGGCTGGACGCTCTTGCCCTCCCGCAGCAGCTCCACCTCGTCCATCAGCTCAATGGGGCCGCCGGCACCGGCACCGGACACCGCCTGATAGCTGCTGGCCACGATGCTCTCGATGGGGCTGTCGTGGTTCAGGGCGTTGATGGCCACCAGCGAGACGATGGTGGTGCAGTTGGGGTTGGAGATGATGCCCTTGTGCTTCTTCACGTCCTGCGGGTTGATCTCCGGGACGATCAGGGGCACCTCAGGGTCCATGCGGAAGGCGCTGGAGTTGTCCACGAACACCGCGCCCGCCTTGACAATGGCCGGGGCGAACTGCTTGGCGATGTCGTTCTCCGCCGCGCCCAGCACGATGTCCATGCCCTCAAAGGCCGCGTCACAGGCCAGCTCCACGGGGATATCGTGTCCCTTCCAGTGGACGGCCTGCCCCACAGAGCGCTGGGAGGCCAGCAGGTGCAGCTCGCTGATGGGAAAGTCCCGCTCAGCCAGCACCTTCATCATCTCGCGGCCTACCGCGCCGGTCGCGCCCAGAATAGCAACTTTATACTGTTTCATAGTGATTACTCCTTTATTTATTCTTTTTTGTCTCCGACGGCCTCTTTTCTTTCAATAGCGAAAGAAAAGTACGCCGCCAAAAGCTATCGAATGGTAAAGCGATGGATCCTGCGTTCAGACGAGACGCAGCGGCGCAGGCGTACTTTGTGTACGGCAAGCCGCTGTAACGAAGTATGAGCGCAGGAGACGCGCTTTACTTCACAAAGCTGTTGTAGAGAACGCGTATGGCCTTTTCAAAGTCGGTGCTGTCCACACCCACGATGATGTTCAGCTCCTCGGGACCCTGGGTGATCATGCGGATGTTGATGCCGTTTTCACCCAGCTTGCCGAAGATCTTGCCGGAGGAGCCGGGCTGGAAGGCCATCTTCCGGCCGACCGCCGCTACCACCGCCATGCCGTCGGTGACGTGCAGGCCGTCGGGCTTGATCTCCTTTTCCATGTCGCCCAGCGCCTGATAGAGATACGGCGCGGCCTTGGCCGTCTCCACCACCAGCGACACGGAGTCGATGCCGGAGGGGATATACTCCACGTTGATGTGGTAGCGCTCCAGTATCTCCAGAATGCGGCGGATGGCGCCCAGCTCCGAGGACATGCCGTTCTTGGTCAGGGTGATGACGGAGAAGCCCTTCTTCCCGGCGATACCGGTGATCATGCTGCCGCTGAGCTTTTCCGCCTCGGTGTCGTCAAACGTCTCGCGGATCATGGTACCGGGGTGCTCCGGCTGGTTGGTGTTGCGGATGTTCAGGGGGATATTCTTCTCCCGCACCGGGGAGACGGTGCCCTCATGCAGCACCTGCGCGCCGATGTAGCTCAGCTCGCGCAGCTCCGCGTAGGTGATGCGCTCGATGGGGCGCGGGTCGGGCACGATCTTGGGATCGGCCATCAGGAAGCCGGACACGTCCGTCCAGTTCTCGTACACGTCGGCATCCAGCGCCGCCGCCGCCAGCGCGCCGGTGATGTCGCTGCCGCCCCGGGAGAAGGTGTGGATGCTGCCGTCGGGCAGCACGCCGTAGAAGCCGGGGATGACCACCCGGCGGCCGGAGGCCGCCCGCTGCAGCGCCTGATAGCTGACCTCCTGATCCACGGTGCCGTCCATGCGGAAGTGCAGCCACATGGTGCTGTCCAGAAAATCAAAGCCCAGATAGTCGGCCATGAGCCGCGCCGCGAAGTATTCGCCCCGGCTCACCAGCTCGTCGGCGGAGATGCCCTTGTCCATCTTCTGGCGCAGGGCGTCGAACTCCTGCTCCAGCGGGGTGGACAGACCCAGCTCGTCCCGGATCTCCAGATAGCGGCTGCGCACCATGTCGAACACCGCGTCGCAGCTGACGCCGTATTGCAGGTGGGCGTGGCACAGGTACAGCAGGTCGGTGATCTTATGGTCGTTCTTGAACCGCTTGCCGGCGGCGCTGACCACCACCACGCGGCGGCTGGGGTCGGACTCCACAATGGAGCGCACCTTGCTGAGCTGCTGGGCGTCCGCCATGGACGAACCGCCGAATTTCAACACTTTTAACATGATATTCGCCTCTTTCGCTGTGGTTATTTGGTGCAAGGGAATTCTCGCGGTGACAAAAAAATATTTTTTGTTCACGAGAGAAAAACACTTGCTTTTTTGATGGAGACAGTGTATCATAGCCCTATCGGAAATGCAAGACCCAATTTCAAAAGTTTTTTCGGAGGCTTTTTATGATCTATCACAGCACACGAAACGAACAGCTCACCGCGTCCTCCACCCACGCGGTATTGCAGGGCATCGCCCCGGACGGCGGCCTGTACATCTGTGATCCGGCGGCGCTGCACTTCGACTGGCGCGCCGCGCTGGAAAAGGACACCCTGTCCATGGCGGCGGACATCCTCCACGCGCTGCTGCCGGACTTTGAGAATATGGAGCAGCTGGTGCGCGACAGCTACGCCGGCAAGTTCCCCACCGCTGACCTGACGCCCCTGACACCGGTGGCGGATAAATATGTATTGGAGCTGTACCACGGCCCCACCAGCGCCTTCAAGGACGTGGCGCTGAGCGTGCTGCCCCGGCTCATCGTGGCGGCGGCCAAGGCCGAGGGCATGAAGGGCGACGTGGTGATCCTCACCGCCACCTCCGGCGACACCGGCAAGGCGGCCATGGAGGGTTTCCACGATGTGCCCGGCACCCGCATCACCGTATTCTATCCCCACGGCGGCGTGTCGGCGGTGCAGCAGGCGCAGATGGCCACCCAGAAGGGCAATAACGTCCGGGTCTGCGCCGTGCGGGGCAACTTTGACGACGCCCAGACCGGCGTGAAGAACATCTTCGCCGCCTGCAAGGACAGGGATCTCCACGGCGCCATGCTGTCCTCCGCCAACTCCATCAACATCGGCCGTCTGGCGCCGCAGGTGGTGTATTACTTCCGCGCCTACGGCGATCTGGTGAAGGCCGGGCGCATCAGAATGGGCGACGTGGTGGACTACACCGTGCCCACCGGCAACTTCGGCGACATTCTGGCCGGGTATTTCGCCAAAGAGATGGGGCTGCCCGTGGGTCGGCTCATCTGCGCCAGCAACGCCAACGACGTGCTGACGGAGTTCCTGACCACCGGCCGCTACGACAAGCGCCGCCCCTTCTACAAGACCACGTCCCCCTCTATGGACATTCTGGTGTCCAGCAATCTGGAGCGGCTGCTGTATCTGGTCAGCGGCGACGCCGGGTATGTGGCGCAGCTGATGGCGCAGCTGAACGAACAGGGCTGGTATCAGGTCAGCGAGGACATCCTCGCCCGGCTGCAGGCGGTGTTCGGCTGCGGCTGCTGCAACGACGCAGGTGCGGCGGAGGTCATCGGCCGCCTGTGGCGGGAGCAGAAGTACCTGTGCGACCCCCACACCGCCGTGGCGTGGTCGGTGGCGGAGAGCCACACCCGCGGGGAAGCGCCCATGGTGGTGCTGTCCACCGCGTCGCCCTACAAGTTCCCCGCCGCCGTGCTGGGCGCTCTGGGCGAAAAGACCGGCAGCGACGAGTTCGCCATGATGGAGCAGCTCCACGCCCTGACCGGCACGGACATCCCCGCCAACCTGCGGGGTCTGGAGGGGCGTCCCGTGCGGCACAGGGACGTGATCGACACCGGCGACATGCTGAACTACGTGCTCAGCGACGTGCTGAAATAAGAGAAAGGATACAACGCTATGAACATTGTTTGTCTGGATATGGAGGGCGTTCTCGTCCCGGAGATATGGATCGCCTTTGCCGAGGAGAGCGGCATCCCTGAGCTGCGCCGCACCACCCGCGACGAGCCGGATTACGACAAGCTCATGCGCTGGCGCATCGACCTGCTGCGGCAGCGGGGGCTGAAGCTCAGCGCCATTCAGGAGACGATCTCCCGCATCGACCCGCTGCCCGGTGCCAAGGCGTTTCTGGACGAGCTGCGCAAGGACACGCAGGTGGTGATCCTCAGCGATACCTTTGACCAGTTCGCCATGCCGCTGATGGCCAAGCTGGGCTACCCCACCCTGCTGTGCAACACGCTGGCTGTGGATGAGGAGGGCTATATCACCCGGCACATCATGCGCTGCGAGCACTCGAAGCTGACCACGGTGAAGGCGCTGCAGTCCATCGGCTACGACACCATCGCCAGCGGCGACAGCTACAACGATCTGGAGATGATCCTGCACAGCAAGGCGGGCTTCCTGTTCCGGGGGGCGGACAAGATCAAGGAGGACTATCCTGATCTGCCCGCCTTCGAGGAGTACGACCAGCTGCTGGCCGGCATCAGAAGTGCCCTTTGAATAACGCGCCGATAACGAAAAAGAACCGCCTGCGGCGGTTCTTTTTCGTTTGTGAGGGGTATGGAATTTGGATATCAGCCCATCTGCACGCGGTTCTCGCGGCTCCAGCTGGTGATGTCCAGATTGGGATAGCGGCGGCGCAGCTCGTCCAGCTTGCCCTCGGTATCGCCCAGAGCGAGAATGCTGTTGACAGCGGCCAGGTCAGCGGCGGGCATGGAATCGGGACGCTCGGCGCCGCAGTCGGCGCAGCGATAGAGCTTGGTGCCCTCGGAATAGGTCACGGCGGTGCTGCCGCAGGCAGCGCAGCGGGTCATCTTGGAAACAATAGCCATAATTTTTTACCTCCATATTCTTGTTTTGTTTTGTTGTCCTTATATTACCACAAAGTTCGCAAGTTGTAAAACGCATAATTGTATTTGCAAATATGAAGAAAAGTATTATAATAAGCACACGAAGGAGGCGATCCTATGAGCGTGAACAAGTACCAGATGTTCCTGAAAACGGTGGAGTGCGGCAGCTTCTCCAAGGCGGCGGAGGAAATGAACTTCACCCAGTCGGCGGTGAGCCACGCGGTGCAGGCGCTGGAAAACGAGCTGGGCGTGACGCTGCTGAGCCGGAACCGGGGCGGCGTGGTGCTGACGGCGGACGGCCGCCTGCTGCTGCCGCGGATCGAGAAGCTGTGCGCCGCCCACCACGAGCTGATGCGCTCCGCCGCGGAGCTGAAGGGCATGGACGCCGGCTATGTGCGGGTGGCCACGTTCTCCAGCGTGTCGGCGCAGTGGCTGCCGTCCATACTGAAGAGCTTCGGCGAGCGGTATCCCAACATCGAATTTGAGGTGCTCACCGGCGATTACTATGGGCAGAGCGAGGACTGGATATTGCAGGGCAAGGTGGACTGCGGCTTTCTGCGTCTGCCATCGGTGAAGCGTTTGCAGACCTATCCCCTGCACCGGGACGAGCTGCAGGTGATCCTGCCGTGCAATCACCCGCTGGCGGGCAGCGCCCCCTTCCCTGCCGCGGCGCTGGCCACGGAGCCGTTTATCCGGCTGGAGGAAGGACAGGACTACGAGATCACGGCGGCACTGGACAAAATGGGCATCCGCCCCAACATCAAGTACACCGTCCGGGAGGATCGCACCATGCTGGCCATGGTGTCCAAGGGTCTGGGCATCAGCCTGCTGCCGGAGCTGATGGTGCGGCACAGCCCCTATCCCGTGACCGCCTGCCACGCGCCGGAGCGGTTTTACCGCAGCATCGGCATCGGCGTGAAGGACAAGAAGGCAATGTCCGCCGCCACGCGGCGATTCGTGGACTATGTGCGGCAGTGGGTAGCTGAAAACGGGGATAAGTAAGGGCTGCTTCGCGTCAGCGAAAGCAGGGACAACGCCGGCGCACCGGCGGCCGGGACATTTTGCGTGCAAAAAGGCGGAGCTTCTACAGCTCCGCCTTTTTGCGTATATACCAATTGTGAGGAAACAAATTACTGATTCAGATATTCCAGCGCGATGGCGGTCAGGCCGGTGACGCCGGGCTTGATGACCTCCTCGTTGAAAACGATCTTGCCGTTGTGCAGGGACACCAGCTCGTCGCCGCGGCCGGCATCGATCATCATAAAGGCCGAGGGGGTGCCTGTGAGCTTGCCGAAGAAGCTGAAGTCCTCGCTGCCGGAGAAGGGCTTTTCGATGTACTCCGCCTTGCCGCCGGCACCGTTGACGGCCTTGTCCACCAGCTCGATCATGGCGGGGTCGTTGTACTGGAGGGCGTAGCCCTCCTCCAGCTCCACCTCGATGTTGCAGTCGAAGGCGATGCCGATGCCCTTGCAGATACGCTGCACCTCCGCAATGGCGGTGTCGCGTCCGGTGTCGCTGAAGCTGCGCAGCACCGCCACCATGCGGGCTTCACCGGCGGTGATGTTCACGGCGTCGCCGCCGGACATGGTTCCCACGGTGAGAACGGCGGTGTCCATGGGGTCGATGCGGCGGGATACCACCGTTTGCAGTACGGTGATCAGGTATCCGGCGCAGGCGATGGCGTCGCGGGCGGTGTGGGGCGCGGCGCCGTGGCCGCTCTTGCCGTGGACGGCAATGTGGAACAGATCCACCGCGCTGGTGAAGTAGCCCTTATAGAGCTGCATGCGTCCCACGGAGTCGTTCTCGGAGGGGCAGACGTGCTGACCGAAGATGGAGTCCACATGGGGGGACTCCATAACGCCCGCCGCCACCAGCGCCCGTGCGCCGCCGGGCATCAGATCCTCGCTGGGCTCGAAAATCAGCTTGACGGTGCCGGCGAACTGATCGCGCATGTGGCACAGCGTCCTGGCCGCGCCCAGCAGCATGGTGGTGTGGAGATCGTGGCCGCAGGCGTGCATGACGCCCTCGCTCACGCTGGCGAAGGGCAGCCCCGTCTCCTCGTGGACGGGCAGGGCGTCGATGTCGGCGCGGAGCGCCACGCACTTGCCCGCGCCCTTTTTGCCGTGGATCAGCGCCACCACTGCGGTGGGCAGGGGCTGCTGGATCTCGTCCACGCCCATCTTCTCCAGCTCGGAGCGGATGAGGGCGGCGGTGCGCGTCTCGCGCATGCCGGTCTCCGGGTGGGCGTGGATATCGCGGCGGATGGCCACCAGCTCATCGAAAATACCATCGACAAAGGTACGAATATCAGACATTTGAAGGAACTCCTTTCAGAAGTGCCGGCTTACAGCCAGGCGCTCATAACGCCGGCCACCAGCACAGAGGTGATGGACACGGTGACCATACCGGCCACCAGCATCTTGGGCATGATCTCCGCATTGATAGCGGCCTTTTCCTCCGCGTTGGCGCCGGTGGACTCGGACACCTCGTTGGAGATGATGACGGTTCCGGGGAAGCCGAACAGGCAGGAGCTGCCGATGGCCACGGACATCTGCCAGCTGTAGCCGAAGATCTTACCCACAAGGATGGAAACCACGGAGAAGGCGATGGTGCCGATGACCACGCAGACCAGCAGGGGCACCACCATGCTGCCCACCATCTCAGGGGTGGCGGAGGCCAGGTTGGTGAAGATGGACAGAGTGATGATGGGCATCACGATACCGGTGGCGTGAGCCTTGCCCAGAGCGTCCTCATCCAGGAAGCCCAGCTCCTTGCACAGAACGCCGAAGATCAGGCACCATACCAGCTTGTTGATGACATCGTTGAACAGGCTGGACACCCACACGGACAGCAGCGCCACCAGAATGACCTTGGCGAGGATGGCGTTGGGGGTGTTATACTTGTCGGGCAGAGCGGGGATCAGCTTCCTGCGCCCGGCAGCGGCAGCCTGCACCGCACCGGCGGAGACGTCCACCCTCAGCTCGCCGGCATCGATCTTGGCCTTGATGCGCTTGGCCTCGCTCTTCAGGCTCAGGGACGCCACGGGGTAGCCCACGAAGCCCTGTGCGCACATGACCAGCGTGGCGAACACGGCCAGCTCGGGGAGATTGGCCTTCTGCGCCATGTCCTGCATGGTCAGGGTGGCCACCACGCCGCCGGACAGGATGGGCGCGCCCACCAGAGCGAAGCCGCGCTCGATGATCAGCTGGCCGATGAAGAACACGGCGGCGGAAATGGCGATGCAGGCCACGGCGGAGATGATGACGGTGCGCCACTGGGCGCCGAAGTCACGGAGCTTGATGGTGGTGCCCAGATGCACCAGCAGCATGGTGACCAGCAGACCGGCCATGCTCAGCAGGGTGGAATCGGCGAACATGGTGGTGGGGAATATGCCGGTCCAGAAGCCCGCCAGAAACACGACGGAGGCGACCAGCAGCATGGATACGATGGCTTTTGTCTTGGCGGAGATCATATCTCCTACGGCGAACACCACGAAGATGACAGCCGCTGAAATAATTGCAGTCATGATTTTCTTCTCCTTTGATTTTGAAAAATGGGTGGGAAGGTAAAATGAAAAGCGGCTCCGTCTGAAAGACGAAGCCGCTCAACAAACATTTTCGGGATGAAAATGGATGAAACGGTATCAGTTCTTTGCAGCCGGTGATTGGTATCGGTAGCTAAAATAGGCGTACCAATAAAAGCCCCAAAAGAGGGAGCTGGTACCGGCATAATAGGAGACAGCGGCATGGTTGTCGGCCATGTCGTTATGGAGCATATCGTTCTGCATCATGTGACGTGCCATAGTGTGTCTCCTTTCCGCCGGTGAACGGCTGGTTTTTATGTTGGCGCTATCTTAACGCAGCGGGCGGCGAAAGTCAACCGTTAGATAAGCCATACTTTCGCGGTTAAAAGCGATAAATTTTTGTCGAAAAATGCCATATCCGATTTCGGCATGAAGTCACCCCGCGGCGGCATGGATGGAGAGATGCAAAATTCCCACCGGAACGGTATGGTTTTTGTGAAACATGACAGTGGACGGTGGCGGAGCACAAACGGTATAATAGACGGGTACCTGTAAAAAGGAGAAAACGCATGAACAGAACGTTGTTTGCCGTAAATTGCGCCTGTTGTACGTCCGCTTGCTGTGCGGGCGTGTGTTGTCGCGTCTGCGGGGACTGTGCGTTTTCTGCCGAAGCCGGGATGTAAGCCCGGTATCGCACCTGTTGTATACACAGGCGGCGGAGGATGCGCAGGCATCCTCCGCCGTTTTGATTTTCGAGAGGAGATCGGAACTATGACTTCCAATGCAGATATTGCCAGAGCCATGGCAGAGAATATGGCAAAGGCGGCGGTGCCACTGTACGGCAAGAAGATGCGGCTGCCGGACAGGGGCGCCATCATCGGGATCATCAAGGAGTTCCGGCGGCTGCTGTTCCCGGCGTATTTCGGGGATCCCCAGCTGATGGCGCTGCCGGCGGAGAACTATGCGGCGCTGCTGCTGGAGCGCATCGAAACGGCGCTGACAGCGCAGGTGGCGCTGGCGCTGCCGGAGGAGCAGTCCTTCGCCGCCGGTGCGCTGACCCATGAGATACTGGAGCAGCTGCCCCGTATCCAGGAGACACTGATGACGGACATCGAGGCCACCTTTGACGGCGACCCGGCGGCCGCGGACAAGGAGGAGATCATCTTCGCCTATCCCGGCCTGTTCGCCATATTTGTGTACCGCATCGCCCACGAGCTGTACCTGCGGCACATCCCCATGATCCCCCGGATGATGACGGAGTACGCCCACAGCCGCACCGGTATCGACATCCACCCCGGCGCACAGATCGGCCCGTGGTTCTTCATCGACCACGGCACGGGCATCGTTATCGGCGAGACGACGGTGATCGGCAGCCATGTGAAGCTGTATCAGGGCGTAACGTTGGGCGCCCTGTCCCCCAGAGCCGGTCACGCCAGCCTGCCGGGAAAGCGGCACCCCACGGTGTGCGACTATGTGACCATCTACTCCGGCGCGTCCATTCTGGGCGGCGAGACGGTGATCGGCGAGCATTCGGTGGTGGGCGGCAACGCGTTCCTCACCGGTTCGGTGGCGGACAACACACGGGTGGTCATCTCCGCCCCGGAGACGGTGTTCAAAAACGCCCACTGAGCGCCGGGGACGGTATCCCACGGATAGAAAAAAGCCTCCCGCGAAAGCGGGAGGCTTTGAGACTGTCGAAAAAGCCTGTCATTGCGAGCCAGTGCGCGCCGCGAAGCAAGTGCCCTTGGGGTACACACTGGCGTGGCAATCCGTTTCTAAAACGCACAAATCCTGCGCTTTTCGCAGGTTTCTGCCTGAAAAGATACGGATTCCCACGCCAGTGACATCGGTCACTGGTTCGGAATGACAGGGGCGTGGGGTTATCGACACGCTGAAAAAAGCCTCCCGCGAAAGCGGGAGGCTTTTTGATATGCCAATTACTCGGCGGGGTAGACAGAGACCTGCTTGCGATCCTTGCCCAGACGCTCGAAGCGAACAACGCCGTCCGCCTTGGCGAACAGGGTGTCGTCGGTACCCTTGCCCACGTTGGTGCCGGGGTGGATGTGGGTGCCGCGCTGACGCACCAGAATGTTGCCAGCCAGCACGAACTGTCCGTCGGCGCGCTTGGGGCCAAGGCGCTTGGACTCGGAATCACGGCCGTTCTTGGTGGAGCCCATACCTTTTTTATGAGCGAAGAACTGCAGAGAAATGTTCAGCATTTTCAAGTACCATCCTTTCTGTAAGATGATCGAGGAAGAAGGCTTACGCCTCCATGACTTCGATGTTGTCGGGATATTCGTCGTGGAGCTGCGCCAGATACACCATCAGCCCAGTCAGGAGATTCTGACAGGTACTCTCGGCGTCGCTCGCCAGTCCTCCGGGCAGCCGCAGCGCGATGGACGCCTCCCGCTCATTGACCTTGACAGCAGCGCAAAGCCCCATCACGTCGTTCACGGTGGCCTCGACCAGGCGCACGGCGCTGGTAATGGCGGCGCAGACGATGTCCTCGCCCGCGTCGGCGTAGCCGCTGTGCCCGCTGACCTCAAACCCGATGATACGCGATTCCTCCGTGAGGAATGTTACAGTGGTCATGTCCCTTCTCAGAACGTGATCTTGCCGATCTCGACCTTGGTGTAGGGCTGACGATGACCCTGCCGTTTGCGATAACCCTTCTTGGGGGTATACTTGAAGATACGGATCTTCTTGCCCTTGCCGTTCTTCACCACAGTGGCGTCCACCTTCGCGCCCTCCACCACGGGAGTGCCGAACTTGGTGTTCTCACCATCGACGATGGCCAGAACCTGATCGAACACCACAGCGTCGCCAGCATTGACGTCCAGCTTCTCGATGAACAGAGTGTCACCCTCGCTGACGTTGTACTGCTTACCGCCGGTAACGATAATAGCCTGCATAACCTTGTTGCACCTGCCTTTCCTTAATTACGGACTCGCTGTCGGGGGCGGCCGGATATGCCGGCGCTTGCTTACCCATTCAAAGCGGCTTATCAAGTATAACAGCGTCTTTCCCGCTTGTCAACAGGGAAAGACGCTGTTTTTGCAAAAATTGAGAGAAAATATCCCTTTTCCGCGGGAATACCGGCGCATTTATCCGTCCAGCGCGTCCAGAAACGCCATAGCCACGCGATTGAGATCCTTCATGGCCTCGGGAAAGCTGAAATAGGTGTCGTGATCCGTCAGCAGGCAGTCGGACACGGATTTCAGCGCCATGAACGGCACGCCGTTGCGATAGCACACCTGCGCCGCCGCGCCGCTCTCCATCTCGATGACCAGGGGATGGAACGTGTCGGCGATCCACTGCGCCCGCTGCCCCCGGACGGCGAACCACTCGCCGGTGGCCACGCTGCCCACCCGGTAGGGGTATCCGGTTCTGTCCATGGCGGCTCTGGCGCGCTCCGGCTCGGCGGCGGGGAAGTCCATCCGGTTCACCGTGGACACCAGCCCCACGGGGTCACCCACGGCGGAGGTGTCCACATCATGCTGCATGAAGCGATCCGCCAGCACCAGCGTGCCGATGGGCACATCCTCGAAGCATCCGGCCACGCCCACGTTGACGATGCGCGCCGGGTGGTACAGGTCGATGAACAGCTGCGTGGACATGGCCGCGTTCACCTTTCCCACGCCGCCGCAGCAGGCCACCACGTCCTCCCGGATGCGGTAAAAGGGCACGCCCGCCTCCACCCGTTCCGGCTCCGCGCCCTCCGGGAGCAGGCTCTTGATCTCGCCCGGCATGGCGTACAGCAGTCCTGTCAGCATAAAAAAGACCTCACTTTTCTCGTTTTCTCCATTGTAAATACCTGACCTCGGGAATGTCAAGTTGCATTTTGTCCGGTTCCCCTGTAAAATAGGAAAAAAGGAAAGGAGCCGCCCATGTACATCGGTATTATCTGCGAATTTGACCCCCTCCACAGCGGCCACGCCCGGCTGCTGTCCCACGCCCGCGCCATGGGTGCGGACGCGGTGATCTGCGCCATGAGCGGCAATTTCACCCAGCGGGGCAGCTTTGCCGCGCTGGACAAGCGGGCGCGGGCGGAGATGGCCGTCCGCTGCGGCGCCGATCTGGTGGTGGAGCTGCCCACGGTCTGGGCCATGTCCCCGGCGGAGACATTCGCGCGGGGCGGCGTGCAGCTGCTGGCGCTGACCGACGTCGACACGCTGCTGTTCGGCAGCGAGTACGGCGAGCTGTCCGCCTTGCGGCGGCTGGCGGACTGCCTGGACAGTCCCGCCTTTGCCGACCGCCTGACGGCGGCTGACAGCGGCGCGACCTTCGCCGTCCGCCGCCAGCGTGCCGCCGCCGCCCTGCTGGGCGATGCGGACGCCGCCCTGCTGGAAAGCCCCAACAACACGCTGGCGGTGGAGTACCTCCGCGCCCTCCGGCGCACCGGCGCATCCATGACGCCCGCTACCCTGCTCCGCACCGGCGCCGCCCATGACGGCGCACCGGAGGGCGGCACCGCCTCCGCCTCGTATCTGCGGCAGCTGCTGCGGCAGGGGCAAGGGGAGGCCGCCTGCGGCTTCACGCCGCCCGAGGCGGCGGACATCCTGCGGCGGGAGCTGTCGCACGGCCGCGTGACCGACAGCGCACTCTGCGAACGAGCCGTTCTCTCCCGCCTGCGCGTCATGACGGAGGAGGACTGGCGCGGGTACGACCCCGGTGGCGAGGGGCTGTACCACCGGCTGTATCAGGCCGCCCGCAGCGCCTGCACGGTAGACGGGCTGCTGTCCGCCGCCAAGACGAAGCGCTATCCCCTCGCCCGCCTGCGGCGGATGGCGCTGGCGGCCTATTTACAGCTGCCGCCGGCACCGGCGCAGGTGCCGTATATCCGGGTACTGGCGGCGACGGCGGCGGGACGCGCCCACCTGCGCCGCCTGCGGGACGCAGGCGCACCGGTGCTCACCAAGCCCGCCGACGTATCGTCGCTGGGCGCGGACGCGGCGGCGCTGTTCGCGCTGGAGGGACGCTGCACCGATCTCTATGTGCTGGCGCGCCCCGACCTGACCCAGTCCGCTCCCGGACAGGACTACCGCACCACGCCGGTGATGATATGAGCGCGCAGGAAAAAGCCCCCGCCGGCGGCGGGGGCTGCGCGTATATTTACTGTTCCTCTACCACATAGCCCTTGCGCCGCAGGCAGCCGAACAGCTCCTGAATGTGCGCCTTATCCCGCGTTTCCACCGACAGATTTACCACGCAGGAACCGATGGCCGCCTTGGTGTTCCGCCGCTCGTGGTTCACATCCAGCACATTGGCGCCCATGGAGGAGACGACCTCCAGAAACGACGCCAGCGCGTGGGGCTGGTCGGGCAGCACCGTGGAGAAGCTCACCGTCCGTCCCTCCTTGGCAAGGCCGCGGGTGAGGATGCGCTCCAGCATGGTCACGTCCACATTTCCACCGGACAGCAGAGCGCAGACGGTCTTGCCCTCGGTGTTCACCTTGTGGTACATGGCGGCGGCGATGCCCACGGCGCCCGCGCCCTCGGCCACCAGCTTCTGCTTTTCCAACACCGTCAGGATGGCGCTGGCGATCTCGCCCTCGCTGACCGTCACCACCTCGTCCACATACTCCCGGCACATGTCGAAGGTCAGGTCGCCAGGGGTCTTGACCTTGATGCCGTCGGCCACGGTGTCCACGCTGGAGAGGGTGATGATCTTCCCCTCCTTCAGGGATTCCGCCATGCTGGGCGCACCGGCAGCCTGCACGCCCACGATGCGGCAGTCGGGCTTCAGGTTCTTCACGGCGTAGGCAAGACCGGCGATCAGCCCGCCGCCGCCGATGGGCACGAAGATCATGTCCACGTCCGGCAGCTGCTCCAGAATTTCAAGGCCGATGGTGCCCTGCCCCGCCATGATGCGGTAGTCGTTGAAGGGATGGATGAACGTCAGCCCCTGCTCATCCCGCAGGCGCACCGCCTCAGCGTAGGCGTCGTCGTACACACCGGGCACCAGCACCACGTTGGCGCCGTAGCTGCGGGTGGCCTCGATCTTGGAGATGGGCGCGCCCTCGGGGATGCAGATGGTGGCCTTGATGCCCATGTCCCGGGCAGCGTAGGCCACGCCCTGGGCGTGGTTCCCGGCAGAGCAGGCGATGACGCCCCGCGCCTTCTCCTCGTCGGAGAGGGTGGCGATCTTGTAGTACGCGCCCCGGAGCTTGAACGCGCCGGTTTTTTGCAGGCAGTCGGCCTTCAGATAGAAGTCGCAGCCGGGCACCAGCCCCTTGGTGGGGATCACCGGCGTGCGGTTGATGACGGGCTTGAGCACCCGCTGGGCATCGTGCAGCATGGCCATGGAGATCATAGAACGCGCCTCCTTATTTGTGTATATGTCCATTTTACCATAGCCCATCCGTCCGCGCAATACGGACAGCACACAAAATTTCCGTTTTTGTCCTCTCCGCGCAGACACTCCGATCTGTCCCGCACACACCAGAAGAATTCCGGAAGTTCGGCATTTCGCTCTTGACAACCGGCATGCTGGTATAGTATAATGATTTTCGCTGACACGGTGACATAGCCAAGTGGTAAGGCAAGGGTCTGCAAAACCCTCATTCCCCGGTTCAAATCCGGGTGTCACCTCCAGCCAAAACTCCCGAAACACAGGTGTTTCGGGAGTTTTTTCATGCCCGAAAACAGGTTTTAGCCTTATTTTTAGCCTTATTGGGTCAACCGACGGAAACTGTACGGATAAAACGCTCCATGCGGTCGGCGCTTTCACGCTTCATCTGGTCAGTCACATGACCATACACGTCCAGCGTAAAGGCCGCTGTGGCGTGGCCCAGATTGCCCTGCACGGTCTTGATGTCGTCGCCGGCGCGGATCGCAGCGACTGCGTAGGAGTGACGCAGATCGTGGAAACGGGCATCGGGACAACCGATGGCCGCAACGATGCGCTTGTACTCGCGGTAGACTGTCGGCTTTGTCAGGTGCGTCCCGAACTCGTTGGTAAAGACCAGACCCTCCGGATTTTGCCAGTCACTGCCCAACAGAAGCTTCTGCTGCATTTGCCATCGGCGCTGCTGCTGCAACCGGGCAAGGACAGTCTGTGCTGCGGCGATGGTACGGCTTCGGCCATTCTTCGGAGAAACAAGCTCATAGCCCTTGCTCCCCTTGTCCTGATGCAGCTGCATTTGCTTTTCCACAGAGATGATACCTGTATGAAAGTCGATGCAGTCCCACGTCAGGCCCAATACCTCGCCCTCACGCATACCGGTGAACAGTGTCAGGATGAACAGCGTTTCAAAGCGGTTTCCCTGTATAGCGGTCAGAAACGCGGTGATCTGCGCGTCATCAAAGGGCTTGATCTTCTTGCTCTCTATCCGCGGCAGGATGCAGGCATCGGCAGGATTATATCGCAGATAGCCGATCAGTACCGCTTGTTGAAGCGCTTTGTGGAGAACGCCGTGGACATTCTTCACCGTTTTCGCGGAAAGACCTTCCGGATTCTGCTCGGACGGCTCTCCCATAGCGTTGTAAAATGCCTGTATCATCGGTGCGTTCAGCGCCTCCAACCGCACCGCACCCAACGCTGGCAGAATGTGCAGCCTGATATCGGATTTATAGATGTGTGCCGTTCTGGGCTTCACGCCGCCCAAGTAGGTCTTTGACCATATCTCCAGCCATTGTGCCAATGTCAGCTTGCACGGCGCATGATACACGCCGTTGTCGATATCCAGCGTTACCTGCTTCAGCTTTTGCGCCACTTCCTTCTGCGTTTTTCCGGTGATGCTGCGCTGGATCTGCCTGCCCGTGCCGGGGTCAAAGCCCTCCGTGTAGCGGCCCTGCCAGTAGGTATAGGTTTTTCCGTTCCTTGTTGTTGTGATTTTTCTGATAGAACCGGCACCGCCGGCTCCTTTTCCTGTTTTTGTACGCGGCATATACGCTCCTTTCCGCCGCGCGAAATGTACCACCTCCATGATATATCCCGCGCGGCTGTTGTGCAAGTTTTATTTCTGCGACGAAGAGATTTACTTCCGCAGGAACTCCAGCAGGGCTTCTCTCGGAATGCGGATCTGCCTTCCGATACGGACGCTCCGTATCTGGCCGCTGCGGATCAGCTCATAGGCGGTGTTGCGGCCGATGCCGAGGAGGGGCATCAAATCCTCCACCCGCAGTGTCATGGGAAGGTCATGCAGGTCGCGATACTTATTCTCCACGGGCAGTCCCTCCTTTCACGGACGCCAGATAGATGTTCGTCACGTCGGGCCGCTCATGTCCCAACAGCCGGGATACGGTGAAATGGGCGTCCAGAGGCGTCATGCCGCCGCTGACGAGAGATGTGTACTTTTCAGCGGCGTAGGTGTGCCGCAGCCCATGGAAGGTAATGCGCCTGTCCGGTGCGGTGGGGTCACAGATGGCATCACGGTGGCGGAGGATGAACTGCTGCATGCCGCTGATGGCCCGGTCAGTAGGAATACCGTCCGGCACCAGCAGCTTGTGACCGCGTTCCGTTTTGTACAGCAGCCGTTGCAGCATCATGATGATACGGTCATCCTCGATGGGAACGATACGCACCTTGCCGCCCTTGCCTTTCACGGTGAGGGCGTTTTCACGCAGCGCACGCTCCGCCGCAGCGGTGTCCATGCGGAAGCACTCGTGGATACGCAGACCGGCATAGCGAGCCAGATACAGGGCGAGAATGTAGTCCTCCCGCTCCTCCGCCATGGCGCGGCCGATCAGCTTGCCGAACTCCGGGTTCGTCCATGTGCGATCCTGCTGCCCGAAGCGGCGGCGTTCCAAGGCAACGCCCAGATCTTCATTGCCCGGCAGCGTATATTTGGGGCAGGACATCTTATCATGGAAGAAGCGGATAGCGGAGAGGTCAGTCTTGATGGTGCTGGCCGACTTGCCCTGCGCCTGCAAATAAAGAACATAGCTCACCAGATGCTTGCCGCTGATGTTCTCCAGCTTTTGGAGATGGTAGTGGGCGGCGAGGTAGGCGCAGAACCGTTTGACCGCCTCATAGTAGCGATCCTTCGTGCGAAAGCTGCCCTGACGGTTGTGCCGTGCCAGCTTGTCCAACTGGGTAACGAGGGTATGGTAAATACCTTTTGTGGTCATATAGAGAAATCTCCTTGTAATCGTAGTTGTGTTCAGATGGACGCACTTCACCCGTTGGCAAGGAGAGCCGTTTCCGGCGCATCTCCGCAGAAAGGATAGACTGCCGCAGGCGGAAAGCCTTGGTGCTGCGTGCTTTTCGCGGCCTGCCTGTATGTCTGTCTCTCTTTACTTGTGCCAGGTCAGTACGCTGCCACACGGGGCAAATATGCCCTGCTCCGATGGAGCGGTGGCGGACACCAGACCGCTGAACTCGGCTGCGGAAGGCTCCGCCGGTGTCCTGTGATCCGCCCGGCGACGGATCTGGGGATGTGCGATACCCCGTATGACCGGCGCCGCACTCTGACTGCGGCATACAGGGCGGGAGCTTGCCTCTCCCTTGATGGCTGTCGTGCCGTGCCATCTCAACGGCTTTTATAAAACTTCTTTTCTTGACCTGTGCCGAAGCAACTTCGGCGCGTTTTCTTTTCCTGCGGTATCGCGGCGGTGGCAAGTGCCGCGACAAAATAGTAAGCAAAAACGCAGGAAGAATCTTCCTGCCGTTTCGGCTTCATACGATCCTTCCTGCGTTTGCAGTATTGTTCAATTCTGGTGGCCGCCCGGTTTTTCCGGGAGGGTTCATTTTGACATACTTCGGGTTCTTAATCAGAGCGAAAAGCTGTTGATAGCCTTCCACCCGTGCCTGCTCTGCTCCGGCCTAAATGCTTGATGACTTAAGTACAGGTACATCATAGCACGGCGGCAGGGCGGCGTACAGGTGGAAAATGCCGCGAGAAAACTTCTCGCAGCATAGTCATTGAAATGCAAGGGCACAATGGCCCTGATCTCAGACGGGAGCATGGTGCTCCTCAAGTACAAACTTAACAACGTGTGCGATCCGAACCGTGTTCGGAAACCCCCGGTGGGGCGGTGCACAAATAACTGAATAGTTCTTATATACCGCAATATGTTGTGGTTATCAATACATAAATATCAAAATGCTGTATTCAGAGAGCGTGGCCAAAAACGTAATACGCATTATATTACAGTGACCGCTTTTCTCCGAACAGCCCTAAACGAGAAAATCCCACATAAGACTTTAGAGCAACCGCCCACTCCCAAATACCTATAATAAAAGGCCCCACATCAGAATGTAGACAGCCCCACCATCAGAGCGGATTGACAATTCGACAAAATGTGATATAATCCCACTGTCTGGAAAAATATAAAGTTGTAGCACAGAGGTGTCTGCTCAAAAGCAGATGAAAAGGGAATCCGGTGGGAATCCGGAGCGATGCAGTCACTGTGTACGGGAGCGGCCTTGCAATCCACTGGGAAACTGGGAAGGGCAACGCCGTGATGAACGAAGTCAGGAGACCTGCCTCTGTGTGGAATCTCAAACCTGCTGCCAACGGGTTGGTTTTCCTACGAACTTATGATCCGTCGCGGAGCGCCGCACGGGTATATATGTAGTAAGAAGCACCGAGGGCGGCTGTGTGAGACACAGCCGCTTTTATATTCTTTCAGAACTTTTTTTGAAACGAGGTAGTTCCCCATGAAGAAAGCACTTGCATTTCTCATGGCGGCAGTGATGCTCATGAGCATGCTGACCGCCTGCGGCAACAAGGACGTTGCCGATGACACCAAGGACAACAACGATGTGTCCACCGCCGAGGCTGATCAGGCCGCCGCCGACAAGGTCGCTGCGCTGATCGACGCCATCTACGTGCAGGAGCGCACCGAGGAGACCGACGCCCAGTGCGAGGCCGCCAAGGCCGCTTGGGACGCCCTGACCGATGCCCAGAAGGCACTGGTGGAAGGTGAGGAAGCCAGCCCCGACTATTTCGGTCTGGACACCGGTGACGCGTCCAAGGACGATCCCCGCAACCAGGACGAGATCGGCGAGAAGGAGCTGCTGGTGGTGTCCTTCGGCACCTCCTTCAACGACAGCCGCGTAGCTGACATCAAGAGCATTGAGGACGCCCTGCAGGCGGCCAACCCCGATTGGTCCGTGCGCCGCGCCTTCACCGCTCAGATCATCATCAACCACATCCAGGCCCGTGACGGCGAGAAGATCGACAACATGCAGCAGGCTCTGGAGCGCGCTGTCGCCAACGGTGTGAAGCAGCTGGTCGTCCAGCCCACCCATCTGATGCACGGTGCTGAGTACGACGAGATGTGCGCCGCCATTGACAAGGTTCGTGACAAGTTCGAGTCCGTTGAGATCGCCGAGCCCATGCTGGGTGAGGTGGGAAGCGACGCCGCCGTCATCAACGCCGACAAGGAAGCCGTTGCCAAGGCCGTCGTCGCCGCTGCTCTGAGCGAGAGCGGTTACGAGTCCACCGCCGCCGCCAAGGAGGCCGGTGTGGCTTATGTGCTGATGGGTCACGGTACGGCGCACGTGGCGAAGGTCACTTACAGCCAGATGGCCACCCAGATGGACAAGCTGGGCTATGAGAACGTGTTCGTCGGCACCGTGGAGGGCGAGCCCGAGGAGACCTCCTGCGAGGCCGTGATCGCAGCTGTCAAGGAAGCCGGTTACACCACCGTGGTGCTGCGTCCCCTGATGGTCGTGGCGGGCGACCACGCCAACAACGACATGGCCGGTGCGGACGAGGATTCCTGGAAGACCATGTTTGAGGCCGCCGGTCTCACCGTGAACTGCCAGATCTCCGGTCTGGGCCGTATCGCGGACGTGCAGGCTCTCTACGTGGCACACACCAAGGCTGCCATCGACGCTATCGCGTAACAAGGACTGACTTGGCTCCGGGGCGGTATATTATCGCCTCGGAGCCTTTTTCAGAGCAAGGAGGACACATAAAAATGAAGAAGTTTCTTTCCTGTCTGCTGGCACTGCTGATGACGGCATCGCTGCTGGCGGGCTGCGGACAGCAGAAAACAGATGACAACAACGGCGGCGATGTCGCCGAGCCCGCGCTGGCGGACGGCGTGTACACCGCGGATTTCAACACCGACAGCAGTATGTTCCACGCCAACGAGACCTGCGACGGCAAGGGCGTACTGACCGTGAAGGACGGGCAGATGACCATTCACGTCAGCCTCGCCTCCACCAGCATCGTGAATCTGTTCCCCGGTTTGAAGGAGGACGCACAGAAGGACGGTGCCGTGCTGCTACAGCCCACCAAGGATACCGTCACCTATCCCGATGGTCTGTCCGAGGAGGTCAACGGCTTTGACATCCCCGTGCCCGCTTTGGACACGGAGTTCGACGTGGCCCTCATCGGCAAGAAGGGCGTATGGTATGACCACAAGGTCTCCGTCTCCAACCCTGTTCTGAAGGAGGATGACGGCGATGACGCTGCTGCCATCGCATTGGCGGACGGCACTTACACCATTGAGGTAGGCTTTGAGGGCGGCTCCGGTAAGTCCCATGTGCTAATTCCCTGCACCCTGAAGGTGGAGAACGGCGCTGCCACCGCCACCATCGTGTGGAGCAGTGAGAAGTATGACTATATGCTGGTGGACGGCCAGCGCTATGACGTTCTCACCACCGAGGGCGGCTCCACCTTCGAGATCCCCGTGCGGGCGCTGGATACCCCGCTGACGGTGATCGGCGACACCACCGCCATGAGCACCCCCCACGAGATCGAGTACACCCTGACCTTTGATTCCACCACGGCGGTGGAGGCAGCCCAGTGAAACGGCTGACCGCCGCGGTACTGGCGCTGCTGCTGATACTGTCCCTCTGTGCCTGCGGCACGGCAGACGCCCCTGCCAAAACAGATGGACAAACTGCCTCCATATCGTGGGATGAGTTGGTCTTTGACCGTACCATGCCCCTGCGCTATGCCCAGCAGTTTACCGTAGAGTATGCCGGAGAGAGCTACAAGCGCATCACCATCAACAATGACCGTGTGTACCTGCTGGTGGCGGAGGGCGCGGCGGTACCGGATGGTGTGCCGGAGAAGGTCACCGTTTTACAGCAGCCGCTGGATCAGATCTATCTGGTGGCCGCCGCTGCCATGGACTACTTCGACAAGCTGAACGCCATCGACTGCATCACCCTCAGCGGTAAAAAGCAGTCGGACTGGTATATCCAGCGTGCCAAGGACGCCATGGACAGTGGAGCGCTGGTATACGCCGGCAAGTACTCCGAGCCGGATTATGAGCTGATCCTGTCGCAGGGCTGTGATCTGGCGGTGGAAAACACCATGATCTATCACTCTCCGGCGGTGCTGGAGCAACTGGAGCGGCTGGGCATCCCCGTGCTGGTGGAGACATCCAGCTACGAGACCCAGCCCTTGGGTCGGATGGAGTGGATCAAGCTGTACGCGGCGCTGCTGGACAAGGAGGATGAGGCCGAGGCGCTGTTTAATGAGAAGATGGACAGCGTGGCGGACGTACTGGAGCAGCAGCCCACCGGCAAGACTGTGGCGTTTTTCTACATCACCAGTAGCGGCGCTGTAAACGTCCGCAAGTCCACGGACTATGTGGCGAAGTGTGTCACCATCGCAGGCGGAGACTATGTCTCCTTCGATGAATCGGCGGAGGACAACGCCCAGTCCACCATCAACATTCAGATGGAATCCTTCTACCACGGTGCAGTGGACGCCGATGTGCTGATCTACAACAGCATCATCGATGGTGAGCTGCACACGCTGGACGAGTTGGTGGCACTGGATCCACTGATGGCCGACTTCAAGGCCGTCAAGAGCGGTAATGTGTGGTGCCTGACCAAAAACTTCTATCAGGAGTCGCTGGAGCTGAGCGATCTCATTCTGGACGTGAACCATGCGTTGAACGACGCGCCGGATACGGCTTTTCACTTTCTGACACGGATGAAGTGAGCGTTTTTTACATCATAAGGAGGAGCGGCATGAAGAACACCCGAACACTTCGCATCTGGGGAGGCTTTTGGCTGCTCCTCCTGCTTTTGTTTGTATTTATACTCTGGAACATATTCGCGGGAAGCGTCTCTCTTTCCGCGTCTGATATATGGCGGATACTGCTGGGCGGCGATGTGGGCTTTACACAGAGCCAGATCATCGTAAAGATCCGGCTGCCCCGGCTTCTGTCGGCGCTGATCCTGGGCGGGGCGCTGTCCCTGTCCGGCTATCTGCTGCAAACCTTCTTCCACAACCCCATCGCAGGCCCCTTCGTGCTGGGCATCTCCTCCGGCGCGAAGATGACGGTGTGCGTGGCCATGCTGGCGCTGCTGAGCCGGGGCAAGACCACCTCCTCCGCCATTCTCATCGCGGCGGCCTTCGTGGGCGCTATGGTATCCATGGGCTTCGTGCTGCTGATCTCCCAGCGGGTCAAGCGCATGAGCCTGCTGGTGGTCTGCGGCGTGATGATCGGCTATATCTGCTCGGCGCTGACGGATTTCCTCGTGACCTTCGCCGACGATTCCAGCATCGTGAACCTGCACAACTGGTCGCTGGGCTCCTTCTCCGGCATGAGCTGGGAGAATGTAAAAACCATGGCCGGCGTCTGCGGCGTCACGCTGCTGCTGACCTTCTTCCTGTCCAAGCCCATCCGGGCGTACCAGCTGGGCGAGGTCTACGCCCAGAACATGGGCGTGCCCCTGCGGGCATTCCGGACGGCGCTGATCCTGCTTTCCAGCGTGCTGTCCGCCTGCGTCACGGCTTTTGCCGGCCCCATCTCCTTTGTGGGCATCGCCGTGCCGCATTTGATGAAATCCCTCTTTAAGTCGGCGGAGCCTCTCGTCATGATCCCGGCGTGCTTTCTGGGCGGCGGCGTGTTCTGCCTGTTCTGCGACCTCATCGCCCGCACCGCCTTCGCCCCCACGGAGGTGAGCATCAGCTCCGTCACGGCGGTGTTCGGCGCACCCATCGTCATCTACATGATGATCCACAGAAAGGCGGCGTGAGTATGGCATATCTGGAAACAAAAGACCTGACCGTGGGCTACCACGGCAAGCCGCTGATCGAGGACATCGCCCTCCATGTGCAGCGGGGCAGGATCGTCACGCTGATAGGCCCCAACGGCTCGGGAAAATCCACCATATTGAAAACCATCATCGGCCAACTCTCCAAGGTGTCCGGCACGGTGTTTCTGGATGGAAAGGCCATGGAGGCGCACAGCCGCAATGAGATTGCCCGGCGCATGGCCATTTTGATGACCGCCCGCATGGAGCCGGAGCTGATGACCTGCCGGGACGTGGTGGGTACCGGCCGCTATCCCTACACAGGCAAACTGGGAATCCTCACATCGGAGGACCGGGCCATTGTGGAGCGCTCCTTGGCGCAGGTAGGCGGGCTGGACTTTGCCGACCGGCCCTTTGCCAACATCAGCGATGGGCAGCGCCAGCGCATCCTCTTGGCGCGGGCGCTGTGTCAGGAGCCGGAGATCATCGTGCTGGACGAGCCCACCAGCTTTCTGGACATCCGCTACAAGCTGGAGCTTTTGACGGTGCTCAAGCGCATGGTGCGGGAGAACGATCTGGCGGTGTTGCTGTCGCTCCACGAGCTGGAGCTGGCAGAGCGCATCTCCGATACCGTGGTGTGCGTGGCGGGCGACAGGATCGACCGCATCGGCCCGCCGGAGGAGATCTTCACCCGCGCATATATCGCAAAGCTATACCAGATGGAGCACGGGAAATACGACCCCTGCTTCGACAGTCTGGAATTCGTGCCGTAAGGAGTGCCATCATGGAAAAACAGGGTGTTTTTTACGCCGTCAGCGTGGGCCCCGGCGACCCGGAGCTGCTGACCCGGCAGGCGTGTCGGGTGCTGGAGGCGTGTGATGTTATAGCGGCCCCTCGAACCAAGGCCGGTCGAATGCTGGCGTTGGACATCGCCGGAGGCGCGGTGGATATGCGGGGAAAGACCATATTGCCGCTGGACTTCACCATGGCGCATGACGCGGCGGTACGGGAGGAGAGCTACCGCACGGCGGCAGGTGCCATCGAGGCGGAGCTGACGGCGGGGCGGGACGTGGCCATGGTGAATCTGGGCGACGTATCCGTGTACGCCACTGCCTACTATATTCTGGAGCGCATCCGCTCTGACGGGTTTGAGACGGTGATGTGTCCCGGTGTCACCAGCTTCTGCGCCGTGGCGGCGCGGCTGGGGCGCAGTCTCACCCGCATGGAGGAGCCCCTCCATATCCTGCCGGGGAGCGTGGACATGGACAGTGCGCTCACGCTGGAGGGAACGAAGGTGCTGATGAAGTCCGGGAGAGCCATCCGCGAGACGGTGGACGCGCTGGAAAGGCACGGTCTTGCAGCGCGTGCCGGGATGGTGGCGGACTGCGGGCTGGAGACGGAGCAGGTCTATACCGACCTGCGGCAGCTGCCGGAGGAGATCAGCTATTTTGCCACCATCGTGGCGGATTGAGAGGACGCTATGCAGAGACGAGTGCCCCGGCTGGTGCTTGCCGGTACCAACAGCGGCTGCGGTAAGACCACCGTCACCTGCGCCGTTTTGCAGGCGCTGGTATCGCGGGGTCTGCGGGTAGGCGCGGCAAAATGCGGCCCGGATTACATCGACCCCATGTTCCACAGCCGGGTCATCGGTGCGAAAAGCTCTAACCTCGACCCGTTCTTTTTTGACCGCGACACCATGCGCTACCTGCTGGCGCACAACAATCAGGATTGTGATATTGCGGTGATCGAAGGCGTCATGGGCTATTATGACGGTCTGGGGCTGACATCCACCCGCGCCAGCACCTATGAGACGGCGCGGGAAACGGAAAGCCCCGTGGTGCTGGTGGTAAACGCACGGGGGGCGGCGTTGTCCGTTGTGGCGGCGGTGCAGGGCTTTCTGGACTTCGCGCCGGACAACAACGTGCAGGGCGTCATTCTGAACGGATGCAGTGCTATGAGCTATGGCGCGCTGGCGCGGGAGCTGGAAAGCCGGCTGGGCGTCCGCGCCTGCGGCTATCTGCCCCGGCTGCCAGAGTGCACGCTGGAGAGCCGCCATCTGGGGCTGGTGACAGCGGACGAGGTGGCGGATCTGCGGGAGAAGCTGCGGCAGCTGGCGGAGGCGGCGGAAAAGACGCTGGAGCTGGACGCGCTGCTGGAGATCGCCCACAATGCGCCGGTGCTGGACTTCACGCCGCCGGTATTGCCGGAAAAGGGCGTGCCGGTGCGGATCGGCGTGGCCCGCGACCGGGCGTTCTGCTTTTACTATGAGGACAGCCTCGACCTGCTGCGGCAGTTGGGGGCGGAGCTGATACCCTTTAGCCCGCTGGCGGACGAAAAGCTCCCCGACGGTGTGCAGGGCCTGTACTTGGGCGGCGGCTACCCGGAGCTTTACGCGGCGCAGTTGGAGGAAAACCACGCCCTGCGCAGGCAAATCCGAGACGCTGTACACACGGGGATGCCCTGTATCGCTGAGTGCGGCGGCTTTATGTATCTGACACAGGCCATCGCAGGCCGCGCCATGGTGGGTGCGCTGCCGGGGGACTGCTTTGATACGGGGAAGCTGACCCGGTTCGGCTATATCACCGCCACGGCCCGGGAGGACAATCTTCTCTGCCGCGCCGGAGAGCAGGTGCCGATGCATGAATTCCACCACTGGGACACCCCACAGCCCGGCGATGCTTTTGGGGCGGAAAAGCCCTCCGGAAAGCAGTGGCGCTGTGCGTATGCCACGGACACGCTGTACGCGGGTTTCCCCCACTTCCATTTTTACGCCAAGCCTGTCATGGCACAGCGCTTTTTGGCGGCTTGCAGAAAGGAGACGCTATGATGGAGCAAATGAAGCCTATGGACATTGAGAAGCGCAGCTTCGCCATCATCACAGAGCTGCTGGGCGACCGGCGGCTGGAGCCGGAGAATGAGCTGGTCATCAAACGGGTCATCCACACCACGGCGGATTTTGACTATGTGGACAATCTGGCCTTTTCCGACCACGCGGTGCAAAAGGCCATCGCCGCTCTGCGGGCGGGCTGCGACATCGTGACTGATACCCAGATGGCCAAGGCCGGGATCAACAAGACCATCCTCGCCTCGCTGGGTGGGGAGGTACACTGCTTCATGTCGGACGCGGACGTGGCGGCGGAGGCTAAGGAGCGCGGTGTGACCCGGGCCTTTGTATCCATGGAGCGGGCAGCAGCCCTGCCCAAGCCCTGCATCTTCGCCATCGGCAACGCCCCTACGGCACTTTTTTCGCTGGAGGAACTGATGGAGGCAGACAAGCTCCGTCCCGCCCTCATCATCGGGGTACCGGTGGGCTTTGTGAATGTGGTGGAGAGCAAGGAGCGCATCATCAAGGCCGCTGCCGCGCCCTACATCGTGTCCCGGGGCCGCAAGGGCGGCAGCAACGTGGCGGCGGCCATCTGCAACGCCATGCTCTACCAGATCAGGCGGTAGCCATGAAGGAATTTGTGATGCGGGACGGGAAAAAGCTCCGTCTGGGCTACACCACCGGCTCCTGCGCCGCGGCGGCCGCCAAGGCCGCCGCGTGGATGCTGCTGCGGGGCGGCAAGAAGGAATCCATCCGTCTGCTGACGCCCAAGGGCATGGAGCTGACGCTGGCGGTGGAGGATATCCACCGTTCCCCGGACTGTGTGCGCTGCGCCATCCGGAAGGACAGCGGTGATGACCCGGATATCACCCGTGACACCCTGATCTATGCCGAGGTGCGGAAAACAGAGGCTGTTGGTATTGTCATCGACGGCGGACAGGGCGTAGGTCGGGTAACCAAGCCGGGGCTTGACCAGCCGGTGGGCGCGGCGGCCATCAACTCCGTGCCCCGCCGGATGATCCGGGAAAATGTGGAGGAGGTCTGCGGTCTGCTGGGCTACACCGGCGGTCTGCGGGTGGTGATCTCCGTCCCGGAGGGGGAGGCGCTGGCGAAAAAGACCTTCAACCCCCGGCTGGGCATCGAGGGCGGCATCTCCATCCTGGGCACCACGGGGATCGTGGAGCCTATGAGCGAGCAGGCGCTGGTGGACACCATCCATGTGGAGCTGCGGCAGCGCCGGGAGAGCGGTGCGGACTATGTGCTGCTGGCCCCCGGCAACTACGGCGCGGACTATATCAAGGACGCCATGGACATCGACCCCGCCACGGCGGTGATGACCTCCAACTTCATCGGCGACGCGCTGGAGATGTGCCGGGAGCTGGGCTTTCGCGGCGCGCTGCTCATCGGCCACATCGGCAAGCTGGTGAAGCTGGCGGGCGGTATGTGGAACACCCACTCCCGTTACGGCGACTGCCGCACGGACATCCTGACGGCCTGTGCCGCCGCGGAGGGTCTGGGCGCGGCGGCAGCGGTGGAAATGCTCCACTGCGCCACCTGTGACGATGCCCTGCGGATCTTGCAGGAGCAAGGGCTTTACGAGGCGGTGCTGTACCGTCTGGCGGGACGCATCGACGCGATGCTGCCCTATAAATGCGGCGATATGGAGGCAGGCGCTATCCTATTCTCCAAGGAATACGGCTATCTCTGTGAGACAAAGGACGCAGCGGCACTGCTGCGCCGGATAAAGGAGGACTGACAATGGTACATTTTGTGGGAGCGGGCAGCGGCGCTGCCGACCTTATTACCGTCCGGGGTGCCAAGCTGCTGGGCGAGGCCGACGTGGTGATCTACGCAGGGTCTTTGGTGAATCCGGCGGTGCTGGGCTATACCAAGCCCGGCTGTGAGATCCACGACAGCGCCAAGCTGACGCTGGAGGAGGTCATCGCCCTCATCGAAAAGGCGGAGGCCGCCGGCAAGACCACCGTGCGCCTGCACACAGGGGATTCCAGCATTTACGGCGCGGTGCGGGAGCAGTTCGACGAGCTGGAAAAACGCGGTATCGCCTACGACGTCTGTCCCGGCGTCAGCGCCTTCTGCGGCGCGGCGGCCGCCCTGCGGGCGGAGTACACCCTGCCCGATGTGAGCCAGACCGTCATCATCACCCGCGCTCCCGGCCGCACGCCGGTGCCGGAGCGGGAGTCCATCCGCTCGCTGGCGGCCCATCAGGCCACCATGGTGCTGTTTCTCAGTACCTCGCTGACGGAGCATTTGCAGGCCGAGCTGCTGGCGGGTGGCTATGCCGCCGAGACGCCGGTAGCAGTGGTGTATAAGGCCACCTGGCCGGAGGAGAAGATCTTCCGCTGCACCGTGGGCACGCTCCACGAGACGGTGACGGGCAACGGCCTGACCAAGACCTCGCTGATCGTGGTGGGCAACTGTCTGGGCGACAACTATCTCCGCTCCCTGCTGTACCACCCCGATTTTACAACGGAGTTCCGCAAGGGGGCGCAATGAGAGCCGCCCTGTTTGCCTTCAGCCGGGGCGGCTGCGCCACGGCGCGGCGTGTGACGGCAGCGCTCCCGGAGGCAGCGTTCGTGTGCTACACCATGGAGCGGTTTCAGGAACCGGAGTTTCTGCCGCTGGACAAGGCGGTATACGGCGCGTGCTTTTCCGCCATGGACGCATTGATCTTCGTGGGGGCCTGCGGCATCGCCGTGCGGGAGATCGCCCCCTACATACAGAGCAAAAAAACCGACCCGGCGGTGCTGTGCATCGATGAGGCGGGGCGGTTTGTGATCCCCCTGCTCTCCGGCCACATCGGCGGTGCCAACGCGCTGACGGTGGAGCTGGCGGAGAAGCTGGACGCCACGGCGGTGGTCACCACCGCCACCGACGTCCGGGGGAAATTCGCCGTGGACGCATGGGCTGCCCGGCATGGCTGCGCCATCTCCGGTATGGGGCTTGCCAAGGCGGTGTCGGCGGCGATACTGGAGGGGGATATCCCCCTTTGCAGCCAGTTTCCCCTGCCCTCCCCCCTGCCGGAGGGTACGTTTGCCGGTGAGACCGGCCCGCTGGGCATTTTCATCGGCTGGCGCACGAGATCGCCCTTTGCCCGCACCCTGCGGCTCATCCCGCGGGTACTGCGGGTAGGCGTAGGCTGCCGCCGGGGCACCGCCGCCGAAACGGTGGAAAACGCGGTGCGGGCGGTGTTTGCAGAAAATGGTCTGGACACGGCAGCCATTCGCGGCGTCTACTCTATTGATCTGAAGCAGGACGAGGCGGGTCTGCTGGACGCCTGCGAGAGAAACAACTGGCCGGTGCATTTTTACACGGCGCAGCAGCTGCGGGACGTGGCGGGTGACTTCACCCCCTCCGACTTTGTCCGCTCTGTCACCGGCGTGGACAACGTCTGCGAGCGGGCGGCACTGCTGGACGCCGAAAAGCTGATCGTACAAAAAACAGCACGGGACGGTGTGACCGTCGCCGTTGCGGCGGAGCATTGGGAGGTGCGCTTTGGGTAAGGTAATTGTAGTGGGCATCGGCCCCGGCGGCTATGAGGATATGACCATCCGGGCGGACGAGGCTCTGCAGGCGTGCGACGCCATTGTGGGGTACCCCGTCTATGTGGATCTGGTGCGGGATCGCTATCCCGGCAAGGAGCTCCACTCCACGCCCATGACACGGGAGGCTGAGCGCTGCCAGCTGGTGCTGGAGCTGGCGCGCAGCGGCAAGACCGCCGCCATGGTCTGCTCCGGCGACAGCGGCATTTACGGCATGGCCGCGCTGGTCTATGAGCTGCGGGGCGAATCGCAGGAGCCTGAGATCCAGGTGGTGCCGGGACTGACGGCGGCGTGCAGCGGCGGAGCGGTGCTGGGTGCGCCGCTGACCCATGATTTCGCGGTCATCAGCCTCAGCGACCGTCTGACACCGTGGGAGACCATTGAAAAGCGCTTGGACTGCGCGGCGGCGGCGGATCTGACCATCGCCCTGTATAACCCGGCCAGCCACGGCAGACCGGATCATGTAAAGCGCGCCTGTGACATTCTGCTGCGCCGTCTGCCGGAGGACAGACTCTGCGGCATCGTGCGCAACATCGGCCGTGACGGACAGAGCCGCCGCATCCTGACGCTGGCAGAGCTGCGGGAGGTGGAGGTGGATATGTTCTGCACCGTGTTTATCGGCAACAGCGCGGCAAAGACGGTGGCGGGACAGCTCATCACCCCCAGAGGATACCGCAATGTGTAATATCTGCGTGTTTGCCGGCACCACCGAGGGGCGGGAGCTGGCGGAATTTCTCGCCGGGCAGCCGGTACAGGCCACGGTGTGCGTGGCCACGGAGTACGGTGAAACGCTGCTGCCGGAGGCGGAAAACATTACGGTTCTGGCGGGACGCATCCCGGTAGAGGACATCATCCGGATGCTGCAAAGGATGCGGTTCGATCTGGTCATCGACGCTACCCACCCCTATGCCACCTCCATCACCGAGAGCATCTGCACGGCCTGTCGGGAAACGGAGACGGAGTATCTGCGCCTGCTGCGGCAATCCTCCGAACAGACGGAGGATGTGGTCTGCGTGGAGAATGCGGCGGCGGCCGCCGCATTTCTGGCGCGCACACAGGGCAATATCCTGCTGACCACCGGCAGCAAGGAGCTGGCGGCGTACAACGCCATCCCCGATTTTGCCCAGCGGGTGTACGCCCGTGTGCTGCCGATGGACGCGTCGCTGGCGGCCTGCCGGAAGGCGGGGCTGAAGGCTGCCCACATCATCGCCATGCAGGGTCCCTTCTCCGAGGAGATGGACTTGGCGACGCTGCGGTTTGCCGACGCCGCATGGATGGTGACCAAGGACGGCGGCGAGGCCGGCGGCTTTCCCGCCAAGGCATCCGCCGCCCGGAAGGCAGGCGCAGGGCTGGTGGTCATCGGCCGCCCGCCCCAGCGGGAGGGTCTGCCCTTCACGACAGTGCTGGACGTGCTGTGTGAGCGGTTCGGCTGCACCGTCCGGCCGCGGGTGCATATCGTCGGCATCGGCCCCGGCAGCCGGGAGGCTATGACCCACGAGGTCAGTGAGGCCATTGAGACGGCGGACTGTCTCATCGGTGCAAAACGGATGCTGGAGGCAGTGGCGCGGCAGGGTCAGCCTACCTATGACGCCATTGCGCCGCAGGATATTGCGGACTTTATCCGCACCCACCGGGAATACCGCCGCTTTGCGGTGGTCATGTCCGGCGATACCGGCTTCTTCAGCGGCACCAAAAAGCTCCTGCCGCTGCTGGAGGGCTGTGACACGGCGGTGCTGCCGGGTCTGAGCTCGCTGTCCTATCTGTGCGCCCGCCTCAAAACCTCCTACGAGGATGTGCGGGTGGTGAGCCTCCACGGCCGGCAGTGCAACATTCTGCCGGAGGTGCGGGCAAATGGCCGGCTCTTTGCGCTGGTGGGCGGTGAGCGCGGCATCAACGACCTGTGCCGCACATTGACAGCGGGCGGTCTGGGCGGCGTCCCCGTGTCTGTGGGCCAGCGGCTGGGCTACCCGGATGAGCGCATCGTGCGCGGCACGGCGGCGGAGCTGACGGATGGTGTCTATGCCCCTCTGAGCGTGGCGCTTATCGAAAACCCCCATCCCGACGCGGTGGTCACACCGGGCCTGCCGGATGACGCCTTTCTCCGCAGTGCGGAGGGAATGCCCGTGGTTCCCATGACCAAAAGTGAGGTGCGGGCGGTGTGCCTTTCCAAGCTGCGGCTGACGGAGCGGAGCGTCTGCTGGGACATCGGTGCCGGTACCGGCTCAGTGTCGGTGGAAATGGCCTTACAGGCAAAGCAAGGGCTTGTCTGCGCCGTAGAGCGGCGAGAGGATGCCGCAGCGCTGCTGGGGCAAAACTGTAATCGATTTGCATTGGAAAACTTACAGGTGGTCTGCGGCAGCGCACCGGAGGCCTGCGTCGGCCTGCCAGCCCCCACTCACGCATTTATCGGCGGCAGCGCCGGCAATATGCGGGAGATCGTGGCGCTGCTGCTGGCAAGAACCCCCCGTGTCCGCATCGTGGCCACGGCGGTCTCGCTGGAATCCATCGCCGAGCTGACGGACTGCCTGACGGCGTTCCCCTTTGCGGAGACGGAGGTGGTATCCCTGCAGGCGGCGCGGGACAGAAGGGCCGGAGGCTATCACCTGATGAGCGGGCAGAACCCCATTTATATTTTTACGATGCAGGGCGGAGGGGAGCAGACATGATGTGGTCGCTGGCGGCACTGGTCATCGGCTTTGGCATAGACCTTCTGGTGGGCGACCCTCACGGTTTCCCTCACCCGGTAGTGCTGATTGGAAAATGTATCAGTGTGTTGGAGCGGGGGCTGCGGCGCATCTGCCCCAAAACGCCCGCCGGCGAGCGGGCGGCGGGCGCCATCCTGTGGGGTGCGGTGGTCATCGTGTCCACCGCCGTCCCGGCGGGGCTGCTGTGGCTGTGCGGGCTGGTCAGCCCGTGGCTGCGTCTGGCGCTGGAGAGCGTGATGTGCTGGCAGATCCTGGCGGTCAAGTCCCTGCGGGACGAGACCATGAAGGTCTATGACGCGCTGGAGAGCGGCGATCTGGCCGCCTCCCGCCGCGCCGTCTCCATGATCGTAGGGCGGGACACCGACCGGCTGGACGATGCCGCCGTGACCCGCGCCGCCGTGGAGACGGTGGCGGAGAACACCTCCGACGGCGTGGTGGCGCCGCTGCTGTTTCTGGCCATCGGCGGCGCGCCGCTGGGCTTTTTCTACAAGGCGGTGAACACCATGGACTCCATGCTGGGGTATGTGGAGCCTCCCTATAAGAACATCGGTCTGGTGCCCGCCAAGGCCGACGACGTGGTGAATTACATCCCAGCGCGGCTGTCGGCGCTTCTGATGCTGGCGGCTGGCGGCCTGATGGGACTGGATGCGGCGGCAGGCTGGCGGATCTTCCGCCGTGACCGCCGAAAGCACGCCAGCCCCAACTCAGCCCAGACGGAATCTGTCTGCGCGGGACTGCTGGGCGTGCGTCTGGCGGGGGATGCGTGGTACCACGGCGTGCTGCACAAGAAGGAGTATATCGGCGACGCATCGCGGGAGATCACCCACGAGGATATCCCCCGTGTGTGCCGCCTGATGACGGTCACAGCGCTTCTCACCCTGCTTTTGAGCTGCGGGGTCAAGCTGCCCTTTGCGCTGTAAAGGAGACACAGATGCTGTATCAAACGGAAAACCAACACGGCGGCGACGTGTACGGCGGCGGTATCACACTGGATTTTTCCGCCAACACCAACCCGCTGGGTACGCCTCCCGGCGTTTTGGAGGCGGTACACCGCGGGCTGCCCCAGCTGCACCGCTACCCCGACCCCTACTGCCGCCAGCTGGTGCAGGCCATCGCCGCCCACGAGCAGGTGCCGGCGTCGTATGTCCTCTGCGGAAACGGCGCGGCGGACCTGATCTACGCATACTGCGCCGCCCTGCGGCCCCGGACGGCGGCGGAACCGGCCCCCTCCTTCGCTGAGTACGGACTGGGGCTGGCGCAGGTGGGCTGCCGTGTGGCACCGTATTTTCTGCATCAGGCGGAGAACTTCGATGTGGACGAGGGCTTCCTACCCTTCTTGGAGGCGAAAAAGCCGGAGGTGGTATTCCTCTGCACCCCCAACAACCCCACCGGACGGCTGCTGCCGCTGCCGCTGCTGGAGCAGATCCTGCAAGGCTGTGCGGCGTGGGGTGCGCGGGTGTTTCTGGATGAGTGCTTCCTCGATTTTACGGAGGACGGTGTCAGCGCCAAATCCCTTTTGACGGCGCACCCGGAGCTGCTGATCCTGAAGGCCTTTACCAAGAGCTACGGCATGGCGGGCATCCGGCTGGGATACTGCCTGTGCGCCGACAGCGCGCTGCTGCGCCGCATGGCAAGCGCGTCCCAGCCGTGGAATGTATCCTCGCTGGCGCAGAGCGCCGGTGTGGCGGCGCTGGCGGAGCAGGATTTCCTGCAAAGAACACGATCCCTCGTCCATACGGAGCGGCGCTGGCTCACGGATAACCTGATGGCGCTGGGCTTCTGGGTATGCCCGTCCCAAGCCAACTTCCTGCTGTTCCACGGGCCGTTGGGCTTGCGGGAGGGCCTGCTGCGGCAGGGCATCGCCATCCGGGGCTGTGGGAATTACAGCGGGCTGGACGACGGGTGGTATCGCATCGCCGTGCGGTCTCATGAGGAGAACGAAGCGTTGATAACGGCCATCCGGCAATTCTGTGAGGAGAGATCGCTATGGCAATGAATATTATGATACAGGGGACCATGTCCAACGCCGGAAAGAGCCTGCTGACGGCGGGACTCTGCCGCGTTTTGAAGCAGGACGGCTACCGCGTGGCACCGTTCAAGAGCCAGAATATGGCGCTGAACTCCTTCATTACCAAGGACGGCGGCGAGATGGGCCGGGCGCAGGTGGTGCAGGCAGAGGCCGCCGGGATCGAGCCGGATACCCGCATGAATCCCATCCTGCTCAAGCCCACCACCGACGTGGGCAGTCAGGTCATCATCAACGGACAGGTGCGGGGCAATATGCAGGCCATGGAGTACTTCCGCCGCAAGCGGGACTACATCCCCGCTGTGCTGGAGGCCTACAACAGTCTGACCTCAGAGTATGACGTGATCGTCATTGAGGGGGCAGGCAGCCCCGCGGAGATCAACCTCAAGCAGGATGATATCGTCAATATGGGCCTTGCCAAGCTGGTGGACGCGCCGGTGCTGCTGGTAGGCGACATCGACCGGGGCGGCGTGTTCGCCCAGCTCTACGGCACGGTGGCTCTGCTGGAGGAGGACGAGCGCCGCCGCATCAAGGGCGTGGTGGTCAACAAATTCCGGGGCGACCGGGCCATTCTGGAGCCGGGACTGAAGACGCTGGAGCAGCTGTGCGGCATCCCGGTGGCGGGGGTCATCCCCTACACCCATATAGACATCGACGATGAAGACAGCCTGACCGAGCGGTTTGACCGCTCCAAAGAGCGAAAACTCTTGGATATCGTGGTAATCCGTGTGCCGCGCATCTCCAATTTCACGGATTTCAGCCCCTTCGAACATTACGAAAACGTGTCGCTGCGCTATGTGGATCAGGTGAGCGACCTGCACCAGCCGGACATGATCCTGCTGCCGGGTACCAAGAGCACCATTGCCGACCTGCGGTGGCTGCGGCAGTCCGGTCTGGAGGCGGCCATTTTGAAGGCGGCTGACGCCGGCACGCTGGTTTTCGGCGTCTGCGGCGGCTATCAGATGCTGGGGCGCACCGTGTCCGACCCGGAGCAGGTGGAGGCCGCCGGTGTCACGGAGATCAACGGTTTGGGTCTGCTGGAGATGGACACCGAATTCCGGGGTGAAAAGGTGCAGACCCAGACGCAAGGCGTCTTTCACGGTGTGGGGGGAATGCTCTCCGGCCTGAACGGACTCGCCTACGAGGGGTACGAGATCCACATGGGCCGCAGTCAGCAGCAGATGCCCGCCCTCACCGGCAGCAGAAACGTATACGGCAGCTATGTCCACGGCATTTTTGACGCGCCGGGCATCACGGATACGATCCTGAAAGCACTGTGCGCCAGAAAGGGCGTGTCCTTTGACGCGCTGGCAACCTTTGACGCCTGCGGCTACAAGGAACGGCAGTACGACCTGCTGGCGGACGTGGTACGCGGCGGACTGGATATGTCCTTTGTCTACCGGGTGCTGCGCCGGGAAGTATAACGAAACAAGTTCCGATGGAAAAAGGGGGGAGAGACTTGAGCAGGATATTATGCGTGATTGACGGCATGACGGATCCCCACTTTCAGGTGGAGCGATATGGCCATCTGGCGTCCATGGGTTCGATGCGGTATGTGGATACCTGCGGCGGCTTCCCACCGGAAACACTGCACTGCGTACTGCGCCTGTTGGGGGTAACGGATCTGCCGGTACATCTCCGAGGCTATGTAGAGGCGCTGGGGACCGGAATCCCCGTCCGACCCGATGACCTGCTACTGCGGGGCAGCTGCTACACACTGGATGGAGAGGGCTGCTGTACCATGCCTTTGAAAGACTGCTGACGAAAGAACGATGTATGCTTCTGTGGGGGCAGTCTGTTCCGGCAGCACTGCCATTTCCCCAGAAGAGCGCCGTGATCTGCGGCAAGGCTTAAAATCAAAACCTCAGGCTTATCCGTAATCTCATTAAGATAAGCAATAATCCAGACCACCCCACGGCGATTCAAATCCGGGTGTCACCTCCAGATGAAAACCTCGTAACCATGCCGGTTACGAGGTTTTTCTTGTGCTCTAAATTTCAGTTTTCCTCATTTCCCCCTTTAGCGGCGAAATACCTCTGCGGTACCGGATCGCCGCCGGTCTGTGTGTCTCCCCTGCCGATCAAGGCAGACACGCTTGACAACACGGGGCTGCTGTGCTACAATGACACTAACTAATATTAGTTAGGAGGACATGTTTGAAACTCAATCATCTGTCACCGGAGCGTGTGGCCTGACCGGGAGGTCTGGCAAATCTATTCACACGCCATTCCTCCCGGCGAGCCGAAAGCACGTTCAGGAGGAACCAACATGAACCGCGAAAACAAACGGAAAACCTTTGAAAAGGGCTATTACAAGACACACGCCTGCCGCGACGCCTTCACCTGCAAGGTCTGCGGGCGGCTCTGCACGCCGGAGAGCGCCGGCAGCGACCACCGCAACCACTGCCCCAACTGCCTGAGCAGCCTGCATGTGGACATTGAGCCGGGCGACCGCGCCAGCGACTGCGGCGCGCTCAGCTCCAACCGCGTGGCAGCGGACGACAACCCCATGAAGCTCATGTCCATCGCCATGAAGCCCCTGTGTGAGCCGCCGTTCCCGCTGGAGCGCATCGAGGAGATGACCGCCCTGATGGGCGGCGACGGAAGTCTCAAGGCGTAGCCCTGGACGGTATCCCAACGAAATGCTCCCCCTATGAGAGATCAACTCTCACAGGGGGAGCGTTTTGCTTATTGTCTGCGGGCGGTGCGATAGTCGTCGCCGGGACGCCAGTAGGGGCAGTCCCCGGCCTGGGAGGAGAGGAACCGCGCCATCTCGTCCTCGTCCAGATCCATTTCGCACACGAAGTCGTCGTATTCCTCGTCGTAGCTGTACCACACGCAGCTTTCACACTTGTCCATCACACGTCCTCCACCAGCCGGTGCTTGTCAAAGCGGCAGCGGCTGTAATAGATCAGGGTTGCGGCGCTGCACAGGAACCATCCCGCCGGATAGCTCAGCGCAATGGGGATGATCTCGTTGGCCACATAGTTGGCCACCACAAACAGGTATATCTGCCGGAACACCACGAAGGAGCCCAGCATGATCCACATGGGCACCTGACTGTTGCCCGCGCCCCGCAGGGCGGCGGAGTAGACCTGATTGATGCAGAAAAAGAAGTAGAAGGGCGACAGCAGCCGCAGCAGCAGCGCGCCGTAGGACACCACCTCCGGCTTCTGGTTGAAGAAGGCCGTCAGCTCCGGCGCCAGCAGCAGCACCGGCACCAGCAGCACCGCCGTCACCGCAAAGGACAGATACAGCGCCGTGCGCACGCCCTTCTTGGCACGGGGCGTGTCGCCCACGCCCAGATTCTGCCCCACAAAGGTGGTACCGGCCATGGAGATGGACTGCACCGGCAGGATCACCAGCTGATCCACCTTGGTATACGCCGTCCAGCCGGACATACAGTCGGCGCCGAAATAGTTGATATACCCCTGCACGAACACGTTGGAAAAGGCCGTCACCGCCATTTGCAGGGCGGCGGGGATGCCCACGGCCACGATCTGCTTCAGCACCGACCACGTCATGCGCAGCGCCCGCAGCTCCAGACGGATGCAGCCCTCGGCGCGCAGCAGCACCCACACCGTCAGCAGGGCGGACACCGCCTGGGCGATGATGGTGGCGTAGGCCACGCCCTCCACGCCCATGCCGAACTTCAGCACGAACAGCAGGTCAAGTCCGGTATTCAGCACGGCGGACACCAGCAGGAAGTAGAAGGGACGCCGGGAGTCGCCCACCGCCCGGAGGATGCCGGAGCCCATGTTGTAGATCAGCAGTCCCATGACGCCGGCAAAGTAGATGGTCAGGTATGTGGTCTGCTCCGGCGCCACCTCCGCCGGGGTCTTCATCAGGCGCAGCATCAGTGGCGTCATGAGAATGCCGGCTGCGGTGAACACGATGCCCAGCAGGAACGTCAGCACCATGGAGGTGTGCACCGCCTGCCGCACCTTTTCCTCCCGCTGGGCGCCGTAATACTGGCTGATGACCACGCCCGCGCCGCTGGACAGCCCCAGAAAGAAGCCGATCAGCATGTTGATGATGGGCGTGACGGTGCCCACGGCGGAGAATGCCTCGTTGCTGACGAAGTTGCCCACCACCCATGTGTCCACCATGTTGTACAGCTGCTGGAACAGGTTGCCCACCATCAGGGGCAGGGCAAAGTTGATGAGATGCTTCGTTATGCTGCCCTTTGTCATGTCCACGTCATAGCGGGCAGGGCGGTGGTGGGTGTGGAACGGCAGATGCAGATGTCCGGAATGGCGCATGGCGGCGTGTACTCCTTGCGTAAAGACTCTTTACAGGAATTTTACCATACCGCCGCCCACTGCGCAACAGGCATTATTCCGGGAACTCCTCCCGATCCGCCGGACGCATGACGGACACCTCATAGGCGGTGCGGTCGCTGGTAACGCCGTCTTCCGTCTTGGAGTAGATGCGGCTCTGGACGCGACCCTCCACCGTCAGCCGCTGTCCGGTGTGCAGCAGCGCCGTCTGCTGCGCCACAGCGCCCCACGCGATGCAGGGCAGATAATCCGCCCGTCCGTAGCGGCGGTTCACCGCCAGGATCATGTCGCAGATCTCCCGCCCCAGCGGGGTGCGGCGGAGGATGGGCTGCTTGCACAGGATGCCGCTGAGGAATATCCGGTTCAGGGGCTGGCCTGCGTCGGGGGTCAGGGTCTGGGCGAACACGGAGATCACCAGACGGCTGCCCAGCCCGCTTTTGTTGTTGAACGAGCGCAGCTGGCCGGTGATATGTACCGTGTCGCCGGGGGTCAGGGGCGTCAGCAGCAGGAGGGACTTGGGCGCGATGACCGGCAGCTTGTCCGCCTGTCCGGAAAGACGCAGCACCGACAGGGTAAAGCGGTAGAATGCGCAGCCGTGGTTCACATGGGAGAGGGCGGGCACGTCGTCCACCGTACCCCGCAGCTCCACGCGGTTATAGTTCAGCTCCATAGGCACACCTCGTTTGTTGAGATGCTTCACTGTATGTACGCCGGGGTGAGAATATACCTCTTTTCAAACGGCGGCGGATGTGGCATAATACATGGCAAAGGAGTGATGACCATGCGCTATAAGGGAAAGGTATACCGTCCGCCCAGCGAGGCGTACAGCCTGATCGTGCAGGTGACATACGGGTGCAGCCACAACAGGTGCGCCTTCTGCGACATGTATGACGACAAGCATTTCGCCATGCGCCCCATGGACGAGATACGGGAGGACTTTGAGCTGGCGCGGCGGGTATACCGCCGGGTGGAGCGGGTATTCCTGGCGGACGGCGACGCGCTGATGCGTAAGACCGCCGACCTGGTGGAGATACTTGGGCTGGTGTACGGCCTGTTCCCGGAGTGTGAACGGGTGACGTGCTACGCCTCCCCCACCAGCTTGCAGATCAAATCCGAGGACGACCTGCGCCTGCTGCGGAGCAAGGGGCTGCAGATGGTGTACATGGGGCTGGAATCCGGCTGCGACGCGGTGCTGGAGAAAATGCAGAAGGGGCACACGGCGGCGGACATCGTGGCCGCCGGACAGAAGGCGCGGCGGTGCGGGCTGGCGCTGTCGGTAACGGCCATCTCCGGGCTGGGCAGCGTGGCGCACTGGCGGGAGCACGCCGTGGACACAGCCAGAGCCGTCAGCGAGATGAAGCCGGACTATCTGGGGCTTCTGACGTTGATGGTGGAGCCGGGCACGCCGCTGGAGAAGTGGGTGCGGGAGGGCAGCTTTACGCTGCTTAGCCCGCTGGAGGTACTGAAGGAGACGGAGCTGTTTTTGCAGCATGTGGACAGCGAGGGCACGGTGTTCCGCGCCAACCATGCCAGCAACTACCTGACGCTGAAGGGCACCCTCAACGGCGACCGGGACGCCCTGCTGGGGCAGATCGCCGCGGCGCTGGAGGGGCGGCGCGACCTGAAGCCGGAGTTTCTCCGGGCGCTGTAAGAAAAGAAACACCATCCTGTCGGATGGTGGCAGCGTGTCGATAACCTCACCTCTGTCATTCCGAGGAGTACCCCAAGGGCACTTGCTTCGCGGCGCGAAGCGACGGAAGCGACGTGGGAATCCGTTCCCAGCGCGGCACCGCCGCGCTGACGGGACGTCGGGGACACCGTCCCCTACGGAACGGTTTGACGCGCTTCGCGCTGGTCGAGGCAGCGTGTTCCACCCTGCCCGCGGCATTCCAAAAAGAAAAACCACCCTTTGGGTGGTTTTTCTTTATTTTTCGCGCTCTGCGCAGTAAAATAGACGAGGCTCGAACTCGCTTCCCGGCATCCCACGAATGGCAGAGCCATTCGCGGGAGCCCTGCCTTCACCTCTGGATTTGACGCGCTGCGCGCTGGTCGAGGCAGCGAGTTCCACCCTGCCCGCGACATTCCAAAAAGAAACACCATCCTGACGGATGGTGTTTCTTTTTGGAGCGGGCGACGAGGCTCGAACTCGCTACCTCGACCTTGGCAAGGTCGCGCTCTACCAGATGAGCTACGCCCGCAAACGCAAGATAGATTATACCTCTCATCGCAGCGTTTGTCAACCCCGTTTTCCCAATTTCCGCAAAAAACCTCATGCCCGCCCTTGCGGGCGGGCATGCCGGCATTTATCGCATGATGATCTCCACCACACCGGGATTGTCGGCGTTGGGATAGAAGTTCGTCGTCCAGCCGCTGCCGCCCACGGCAGCCTGCACCTGCGCCACCGCCTGCCGCACCTGATAGGACTGCCCTTCGAAGGCGCTCAGCTGCACCACCAGCGAGGTCTTGCCCTCCGCCGCAGCATCGGACAGCAGGTCGTGCAGCGCCGACACGTTGGTGGCGTGCACCATGTTGATGATCTCCTTCTCCGTCCGCTTATAGCCGATGGTCACCACGATCTCGCTGTAATTCCGCGCCGTGTCGTCCACCGTGTACTGGATATAGGACACGGCGTAGGAGCCCATGGGCGTGTCCTTCTCCACCTCGCGGGAGGCCTTCTCCGCCGCTTCCTCCGCGTCCAGCCCCTCCTGGGCGTAGTACAGCCAGATCGTGCCCGATTCCGCGTGGTTGCCCACCAGGATCAGGATATTGTTCACCAGATCCTGATAGGTGTCCGCCCGCAGCACGTCGCGCCCCTCACCCTCGTAGTAGGTGGGGCTGTGATCCTTGACCTCGTACCACTCCCGGTCGAGAAAGTCGCCGCAGCCCGTCATGGAGCAGGCCAGCACCGCGCACAGCAGCGCCGCACACCATCTTTTACCCATGGTCACGCCCTCCTCTCTGCGTTTACAGCAGCTCCAGCTGCTTCTCCTCGCTGTCCTCCGGCTTCAGCACCGCGCCGGCGGCGGGGATGCTCCGCGTCCGGTAGCGGGCGGCGTTGACGATACCGCACTCCGCTGCGTTCAGCACCCGCTCCAGCCGGTACTTGGGCTTGATGTTCATCACCTGCACGCCCTGAGTGGAGCGGGTGGTCTTGGGCGCCAGCAGGGATGTGTGTACCAGCAGCGCTCTCGGCTCGTTCGTCTCCAGCGCCAACTCTGTGTCCTCCGTCAGCTGCACCGCGCACACCAGGGGGAATTTGTCGCAGTAGGCGCCCGTCAGCTTCCGCCGGTTGGACACCGTGGCGTAGGCGCTGAGCGCCACCCGCGCCGCGCGGCCGTTTTCGAAGAAGAACACCACGCTGCCGCTGTAATCGCCGGGCAGACACAGCCAGATCACGCTCTCGCCGGCGTCCATGCCCAGCTTGGCCGGCAGATAGTCGCCCAGCGCCGAGGCCTTCGTCTCCCCGAACTCGCTGGCGCGGGTCTTGTAGACCTGATATTTGTCGGTGAACAGCAGCAGCTCCGAGTTGTTGGTGGCCTCGAAATACTGGCGCAGGCTGTCGCCCTCCTTGAACTTCTGCTCACCGGACATACGCAGGGACTGGGGCGTGATCTTCTTGAAGTACCCCTCCCGACTGAGGAACAGGTGTACCGGATAGTCCTCCGCAGGCTCCTCCTCCGGCTCCTCCGGCATCTCGTGGCTGTACACGATCTCCGTCCGCCGTGGCACGGCGTACTTCTTCTTCACGTCCTCCAGCTCGGTGATGATGATCTTCCGGATGCGTCCCGGCTTGGCCAGCGTGTCCTCCAGATCCTCGATCTCGTCCTGCAGGGCGCTTGTCTCCGCCACGCGCTTGAGGATGTACTCCTTGTTGATGTTCCGCAGCTTGATCTCCGCCACGTACTCCGCCTGCACCTGATCGATGCCGAAGCCGATCATCAGGTTGGGGATGACCTCGGCTTCCTCCTCCGTCTCCCGGATGATCTGAATGGCGCGGTCGATGTCCAGCAGGATGCGCTTCAGGCCCTGCAGCAGGTGCAGCTTTTCCTTTTTCTTATTCAGGATGAAGTATACCCGGCGCTTCACGCAGTCCGTGCGCCACGCCGTCCACTCCTCCAGAATGCCGCCCACGCCCATGACGCGGGGCATGCCGCCGATGAGAATATTGAAGTTGCAGCTCACCGTGTCCTGCAGGGGTGTCAGCCGGTACAGCTTGGCCATGAGCTTGTCGGGATCCACGCCCCGCTTCAGGTCGATGGCCAGCTTCAGACCGCTGAGATCCGTCTCGTCCCGCATGTCGGCGATCTCCTTGACCTTGCCGGCCTTCACCAGCTCCGCCACCTTGTCCAGAATGGCCTCGATGGTGGTGGAGTAGGGGATCTCGTACACCTCGATGACGTTTTCCTTTTTGTCGTACCGCCAGCGGGCGCGCACCTTCAGGCCGCCCCGCCCGGTGTCGTAGACGGCGCGCAGGTCATTGCCGTCACATATCACCTGCCCGCCGGTGGGGAAGTCCGGCGCCAGCAGCGTGGAGGCGATGTCGTGGGCAGGGTTCTTCAGATAGGCGATGGTCGTTTCGCACACCTCGCCCAGATTGAATCCGCAGATCTGGCTGGCCATACCCACGGCGATGCCCTGGTTGGCGGACACCAGCACGTTGGGATAGGTGGTGGGCAGGAGAGACGGCTCCTTGGTGGTGTTGTCGTAGTTGTCCACGAAGTCCACGGCGTCGCAGTCCAGATCCCGGAACAGCTCCGCGCAGATGGGCGACAGCTTGGCCTCGGTATAGCGGCTGGCGGCGTAGGCCATATCGCGGGAGTACACCTTGCCGAAGTTGCCCTTGCTGTCCACAAAGGGGTGCAGCAGCGACTCGTTGCCCTTGGCCAGACGCACCATCGTCTCGTAGATGGCCTGATCGCCGTGGGGGTTGAGACGCATGGTCTGACCCACGATGTTGGCGCTCTTGGTGCGGCTGCCGGTCAGCAGCCCCATTTTATACATGGTGTACAGCAGCTTCCGGTGGGAGGGCTTGAAGCCGTCGATCTCCGGGATGGCGCGGCTGACGATCACCGACATGGCGTAGGGCATGTAGTTCTCGTCCAACGTGGCGGTGATGGGCTGCTCCACCACCGCGCCCCGCAGCCCCATCACGTTGGGGTCGCCCGCGTGCCGTATTTCCTTTTCTTCTGTTTTCTTCTTTGCCATAGGAGCTATGTCCTTTCGTTGCTTTCGTATGAGGATGTTCACCTTTTGACCGGTAGTTGCCACAGTCGGCGGGCTTCCGCGCCTACGTACGCGGGGCACGGATCGCCGCACCAGTGTGCGCACTGGTTCACAATGACAGTCTCCTTGTTCCAGGTCAAGGCGCGAAGGCGCGCCTAAAATGCGCGGATTTTTCGTCCTGCCGATGGTGGGCGGGAGAAAGGCGCGATCCTTGCGCCAAGACAAGGCGCGAGGACGTGCCTAAAATGCACGGATTTTTCGTCCTGCCGATGACGGGTGGGAGAAAGGCGCGATCCTTGCGCCAAGACAAGGCGCGAAGGCGAAGGCGTACCGTGTGTACGTCGAGCCGCCGCAACGACGTATTGGCGCAAGAGGCGTGCCTTTATCAGCTGACGTCGATCATATCGAGGTATTTGTACCCGTTCTCCGCGATGTAGTCCTTTCGCCCCGCCAGGTTGTCGCCCAGCAGCAGGTCGAAGACCCGCGCCGTCTCCTCTGCGTCCTCCGGCAGGACGCGGATCAGCCGCCGCGTCTCAGGGCTCATGGTGGTCATCCACATCATCTCGGGGTCGTTCTCGCCCAGTCCCTTGGAGCGCTGGACGTTGACCTTTTTGCCCTCCAGCTTCTTCAGGATGTCCGCCTTCTCTTTCTCGGAGTAGGCAAACCACGTCTTTTCACCGGATTTTTCCTTGCAGGTGATCTCGAAGAGCGGCGTTTCCGCAATATACACATAGCCCTCGCGGATCAGGGTGGGGCACAGGCGGTAGAGCATGGTCAGGATCAGCGTGCGGATCTGGAAGCCGTCCACGTCGGCATCGGTGCAGATGATGATCTTGTTCCAGCGCAGGTTCTCAAGGCTGAACGCCGAGAGGTCCTTGGCCTGCTTGCTCTGCACCTCCACGCCGCAGCCGAGCACGCGCATGAGGTCGGTGATGACATCGCTTTTGAAAATGCGCGCATAGTCCGCCTTCAGGCAGTTGAGGATCTTGCCGCGCACGGGCATGATGCCCTGAAACTCCGCATCGCGCGAGAGTTTGCACGCGCCGAGTGCGGAGTCACCCTCCACGATGTAGATCTCGCGGCGCGAGACGTCCTTCGAGCGGCAGTCGACGAATTTCTGCACACGGTTGGCGAGGTCGACGCTGCCGGTGAGCTTTTTCTTGATGTTCAGGCGCGCTTTTTCCGCCGTCTCGCGGCTGCGCTTATTGATGAGCACCTGCTCCATGACGCGGTCGGCATCGGTCTTGTGCTCGATGAAATAGATCTCCAGCTGCTCGCGGAAGAACTCCGTCATGGCTTCCTGGATGAACTTATTCGTAATGGCCTTCTTCGTCTGGTTCTCGTAGGAGGTGATGGTCGAAAAGCAGTTCGTGACCAGGATCAGGCAGTCCTGCACATCCTGAAAGTTGATCTTGCTCTCGCTCTTCTGATACTTGCCCTGCTGCTTGATGTAGGCGTCGATGGCAGAGGTGAAGGCGCTCTTGGCCGCCTTTTCCGGCGCGCCGCCGTACTCCAGCCAGGACGAGTTGTGGTAGTATTCGATGTCGTTGACGCGGTTGGAAAAGCAAAATGCCGCCGAGATCTTCACCTTGTATTCGGGCTTATCCGCACGGTCGCGTCCGCGGCGCTCGGTCTCCATATAGGCCGGCGCAGTCAGCGCATCCTCGCCCGCGAGCTCCTTGACATAGTCGAGGATGCCGTCGGCATAGCAGTAGTCCGTCGTCTCGAACGTGCTGCCGCGCTGCACGCGCAGGCGAAACGTCACGCCCTTGTTCACGACGGCCTGCCGGTGCAGCACGTCCTGGAAATAGCTCTCGGGCACATCGATATCCGTGAACACCTCCAGATCCGGCCGCCAGCGGATGGTCGTGCCGGTCTTTTTGCGGTCGGCCGGGGCGCTCTCCAGCCCTCCGACGACCTCGCCCTGCCGAAAATGCAGGCTGTACTTTTTCCCGTCGCGCCAGATGGTCACGTCCATATATTCCGAGGCGTACTGCGTGGCGCACGCACCCAGACCGTTGAGACCGAGCGAGTATTCGTAGTTCTCGCCCTCGTTGTTTTTGTACTTGCCGCCGGCGTACATCTCACAGAAGATCAGCTCCCAGTTGTAGCGCTGCTCCTTCTCGTTCCAGTCCACCGGACAGCCGCGCCCGAGATCTTCCACCTCAATGGACTTGTCTTCGTAGCGCGTAACGGTTATAATATTGCCGAATCCCTCGCGCGCCTCGTCGATCGCGTTCGAGAGAATTTCAAACACCGCGTGCTCGCAGCCCTCCAGCCCGTCAGAGCCGAAGATGACGCTCGGACGCTTGCGCACGCGCTCCGCGCCCTTGAGCATCGAGATGCTATCGTTGCCATAGGTTGTCGTTGAGGCCTTTGCCATGTCGTTGGATCCCTCTCATATCACAAGATGTGGTAGCATTGATTTCATACCTTAACCAATCTAGTATACCGTATCAAGACCGGAAATGCAAGGAATTCCAAAAAATAGACGGGGAACGCAGTTTGCGCTCCCCGCCGCCCCGGAGTCTCCGGGACCGAGCCCGCCGCTCCGGCACTTGACGCGCTCCGTTCCGAACGGCCCTCCGGAGAGCCGGAGCTGCACGTCCCCGCGCGCACAGCGGCCTGCAGGCTGCCTGCAGGGGTGCGGAGGCTGCGCCGCGGTCTGTGTACCGGGTCTGCCTTCGCGGGTCTGCGTTGCTGCGTCGCGCGGCGGATCTCACGTCCGGTCTCAGTATGTGCCCGCAGGCGAGGCGCTATGCACGCGGAATTTCGCTGCGCCGTGACTAAAACCGCCGCTGCCGGCATAGAATACACAGAAAAGCGAACGGAGGCTTTTCCATGTCCGGACTGAGAAAGCAGCAGCGGGCGCACCGTGCGGAGGTGCAGCGCGTGCGCACCGAGATGCTTGGCGTGCGCCGCGCGCTCGAGCAGGCCTACAACGAGTTTGACAACGTCACCGATCCCCTGCTGATGGAGGCATGCATCTACGAGATCAATGCGCTGCGCGCAAAGTATAACTGCGCCGTGCATGATCTAAAAAATCTGACACAATAGGATGGGTTTCTTATGCCGCAATCACTCACCGACATTCTGATCGTCGTTGCCGCCGTGTTTCTCCTCTGGCTGGTCATCCGGCTGTTTCGCAAGCC
>OLFZ01000355.1_pt1 | contig 51795 bp, 47 predicted proteins | sample 1604861 | NCBI WGS metagenome assembly OLFZ01 (sample SAMEA3888895, study PRJEB22519) | human gut metagenome | biome: human gut; feature: human-associated habitat; material: faeces | place: Denmark | collected 2011 | reverse complement strand
GGTTTACAGATATTGAACAGGATGATGAATCCTACGATCAGAAGCAACATCGTTGCTGCTGTCGAGATATCTGTAGTATTTACATCAAATGTCTTACCGAACACAACCAGTGCGCCGACCATTAGTACATCGGTCAGGCCTGCCGGCAATGCCTTCAGGAATACATTGGTCAGGAAATGTCCCTGTATTCTTTCTTTATTTGGCTGGAACGCCAGGAAGAATCCCGGTACTCCGATCGTAAACATGCTGATCAGCGATATCTGGGATGGTTCCATCGGATAGGTGATCATCAGCACTACGGAGAATAAGGACAACAGGAAGGAGAAGATATTCTTCACCAGGAACAGACTGGCTGAACGCTGGATATTATTAACCACCCGTCTTCCTTCCATTACTACCGACGGCATACATGCAAAGTTGGACTCCAACAACACAACCTGCGCCGCCTGGCATGCCGCATCACTTCCCGATGCCATAGCAACACTACAGTCGGCATCCTTCATAGCTAAGATATCATTCACTCCATCCCCTGTCATGGCCACCATATGTCCCGCCTGTTGCAATGCCTTAACCAATTGCTGTTTTTGCTTCGGTGTCACTCTTCCAAACACCGTATAACGCTCTGCCGCATCCTTAATCTTTGCTTTGCTGTCTAATGTTGTCGCATCCACATAATTCTCTGCGCCTTCAATGCCCGCGCGTCTTGCCACCTCCGAAACGGTTTTCGGATTATCTCCTGAGATAACACGAATGGCTACTCCCTGCTCTTTAAAATAAGAAAATGTTTCTTTGGCATTGGCACGTATTGGATTGGATAACGTAACATAACCCAGTGGCTGTATTCTTTCGTTTTCTTTTTTTGCAAAAAGGAGGACACGATACCCTTTTTCTATATATGGCGTAATTTCTTCTGCAATCCCTGCATATGCCTCTTTCATTACAAATTCCGGTGCTCCTAAAATATACATACCGTCATCAAATTGCATACTGCCATATTTGTGTGCTGATGAAAAAGGTTTCACATGGAGTGGTTTTTTTCTTTGTGCAGAAATATCACTCATTTTTTTCACAGCGGCTTGTAAGGCATCCATTGTGGCATTGTGGTCTACCGATGCCATCACATAATCTGCCAGTTTTTCCTGCAACTGCACTTTTGTCCACGTTGCCATGCCATTTTCTTGCAGCTCATCCACATCTTTTTCCATGATTTGTCTGCGCCATAAGATGTGAGACACTTGCATGCCAGGTTCTGTAATTGTTCCTGTTTTATCTACACATAAAACGTCCACACGTGATAAGGTTTCGATGCTCTTCATATCATGCAAAAGAACTTTTTTTGTTGCCAGACGTATGGTTCCAAGCGCCAAAGCCACGGTCGCCAATAAATACAACCCCTCTGGTATCATCCCAATCACGGCTGCCACAGCTGCAGTGACACTGCGAGCCACAGTCTCCTCGTTATAGAAATAACTCTGCGCAAACAAAATAATACCAATCGGTATAATCGCAATGCCAACCCACTTTACCAACTGGTTGATGGAACGAATCATCTCTGATTGTTCCGAACGTTCCATTGCCTTCGCTTCCATAGACAATTTAGAAATATACGATTCTGCGCCTACATGTGTCAGTTTTGCATAGCATTCGCCAGATACAACGAAACTTCCAGACAAAAGGGAAGCCCCTGCCTCCTTTTTAATTTCATCAGATTCTCCAGTCAAAAGAGACTCGTTTACCATGACTTCTCCCGACACAACGATCGCATCTCCACAAATCTGATTACCGGCACGCAATACAATAACATCGTCTTGTACCAATTCTTCCGATGCCACGCGACTTGTCTGCCCATCACGCACAACCATCGCATGGGGTGCATTTAATATGCTCATTTTTTCGAGGGTATGCTTTGCACGAATCTCCTGAAAAATACCAATACAGGTATTGGCAATAATAATCGGTAGAAATGTCAGATTGCGAAAAGACCCTACCAGACACAGCAGAATCGTTATAACAAGAAAAATAAAGTTGAAATAGGTAAATGTATTGGAGCGTATAATCTCCCCCGTCGTAAGTCCCGTTCCCACATCGGCCCGGTTATCTTTTCCCTGACGGATCCTCTCGTGTACTTCCTCTGTGCTCAGTCCCTTGATCTTTGTTTCTGTCTCCTTATCCTGAGGAAATGTCATCATAAAACGCTATGCTCCTTATTGTCATATTTTACCTTCAGAATATAACATAGGCTCACATTTCGCAATAAAGAAACCATAAAGATTTCCTAAAATTTTTTTCATTATTTGATAGAAACAATACACAAACTATTGAAATCCGACAAAATAATCTATATATTAGTGGATGGAGCAATTTTCGAGATGAAGTTTGCAGGAAAACGACAGCAATGTCTACCGAAGGAGTAAAACTCTCAGGTGCCAGCCGCGCTGGTGCAACTGTAAATGGATCGACTCTCTGGAGACACCCGGACAGGAAGAGCCGGGGGCCGAAGGTGCAACATGTGCATTTTTTATGTACAGGAATCTCTCAGGCAAGCGGACAGAGAAGCTATCATGTTATCTAAATCAGTTATTGTGTATGCATATCCTGTGCAGCTCAATGATGTCTGATAGTTCTATCCAGTCTCTCCACAAGAATTTTGCATCCCCTATTAAAACGAAAGAGGTATCAAAAAATGTGGAATGTAATCAATAATTTTCTTGTAGCCGTGGATGACTTTGTATGGGGCGTTCCCCTCATGGTTCTAATTCTATCCGGCGGCTTATTACTAACAGTTCGCCTTGGCATTTTACAAATCCGTAAGCTTCCCCTTGCATTAAAATGGATGGTAAAAAATGAGGATGATGGTCATGGAGAAATCTCAAGTTTCTCGGCACTTTGTACAGCTTTAAGTGCAACCATTGGAACCGGTAACATTGTCGGTGTTGCAACTGCAGTTTGTGCCGGTGGTCCCGGGGCACTCTTCTGGATGATTGTTGCCGCCTTCTTTGGTATGGCGACTAAATATTCCGAAGGCTTGCTTGCTGTTAAATATCGCGTGGTAGCCCCGGACGGACACAGTCTTGGCGGACCATTTTACTATATCGAACAAGGCATGGGCAAGAAATGGACCTGGCTTGCCAAAATGTTTGCATTCTTTGGCATGTGCGTTGGACTCTTTGGTATTGGTACCTTCAGCCAGGTAAATGGTATTTCCTCTGCTGTTCACAATTTCTTTGATCCAACAGATGCACATACCGTAAAACTGTTTCCTTTCTTAGGGGAATATTCCTGGGCTGTTGTCATCGCCTCTCTGATATTAGCATTCTGCGTAGCTGCTGTTTTAATCGGTGGGGTAAAACGTATTGCAAGTGTCAGCCAGATTATCGTTCCTTTTATGGCTGTCATCTATATTGTCTTTGTCCTGATTTTAGTTATTTGCAATATCTCTGCTGTTCCAGCTGCCTTTAAAACAATTGTAACAGCTGCCTTTACACCAAAGGCCGTCACCGGTGGTGTCGTCGGCAGTATGCTCGTGGCAATGCAAAAAGGTGTTGCCCGTGGTATCTTTTCCAACGAAGCCGGTCTTGGTAGTGCACCAATTGCCGCTGCTGCTGCAAAAACAAAAGAACCGGTACGCCAGGGACTTGTCAGCATGACTGGTACCTTTATTGATACTATTGTTATTTGTACATTAACCGGACTTTCCATCGTACTGACCGGCGCATGGCAGGTAGAAGGCTTAGAAGGCGTTGCCGTTACCACCTATGCTTTCCAGACGGGATTGCCATTCCCTGCAACGTTCTGTTCTTTTATTCTTATGCTTTGCCTTGTCTTCTTTGCATTCACGACCATTCTCGGATGGGATTATTACAGTGAACGCTGCTTAGAATATCTGACCGGTGGTAATATGAAAGCCGTTAAGATTTTCCGCTGGATTTATATTTTTGCTGTATTTATCGGACCATACATGACAGTAAGTGCTGTATGGACCATCGCTGATATCTTTAACGGACTGATGGCTCTGCCAAATATGATTGCGCTCTTTGCTTTAAATGGCATTGTTGTTGCAGAGACAAAAGACTTCTTCAAACGTCATAAGAACGGAGAAATCCAGTAAATTCATTCCAAATCATAAAAATGGGAGCCGGTAGCACACCACATGTTATGGTGTTGCTGCCGACTCCCTTTTCTAATTATATTTTATTTTATCACTAATTTTCTTGCCATCTTAAGCACACGTGATGCGTTGATTCTCACTTGCTTTTCGCTGACATCGCCCGCTTTGATTCCAGCTAAGAGGTCTTCATAATCTTTCTTTCCACCCGGCATAAAAAGGTCACCGCCTGCTGCTGCAACAAATCGCGCTTTGGAATTCCGATGTATTCCACTTTTTTCTGTCATCATAGAAATGACCCAGTCCGTCATAACAATACCCTCGTATCCATATTCTGCACGAAGAATATCCTCTATCAAACCTTTATGTTCTGCTGTATGCGTTCCATTCAAAAGATTATACGATGTCATAACTGCATGTGGTTGTGCCTTTTTCACACAAATACCAAATCCTTTTGTATAAATTTCACGCATAGCTCTTTCCGACACCTGACTATCATTTGTATAGCGGTTTAACTCTTTATTGTTGGCTGCATAATGCTTAATGGTCGTTCCGCAGCCCGGATGTTTTTGTACACCTTCTGTAATTGCAGCTGCCATAAGACCAGAGATAAGTGGATCTTCTGAAAAATATTCAAAATTTCGTCCACATCGAATGGATCTATGAATATTAAGTGCCGGAGCCAGCCATAAATGCACGCCGAACATCTCCATTTCACTGCCGACAATATCACCATACATTTCTGCCAATTCCGTATTGAAAGACTGCGCAATCGCGGTTCCGATTGGAATTGCCGTACAATACTGGTACTTAATTTTGTTCCCTTCTTTTGGACCTTTGTTTCCGCCAGTAAACAAATTCATAAAGAAAATCATTGGCTTTGACATATAATCCAAAAAACTTTCTGGAACAGCAGACTGACCAATTGCATGTGCTCCTTTTTCATCTTTGTAATATTCTTTTGCCAGACGCAATCCTGCAGGACCATCTGCCATGACAAGCGATGGAAAATCTTTCACATACTGCGTAGTTTCCCCTGCCGCACCACAAACCTGTGCACTGGCATTTCCGATTACAGATGCCAATCCCCCCTTATTCGGGTTGAATCCGCCGATATTCATAAGTGCCGCATCTTCCACAGATAATGCTTCTACTTCTGGCAAAATTTCATCTTTTGTATCATCGTCATAAAGCACTGTTTTCTTTGCAAATACATCTGCTGGAATTGCAAATACAGCAATATCTGCCGGAATGTTTTCTGTTTCTTTTGCTTCTGCACGAAGATCTGTAAAACCAGGTGTTCCCAACACATTCTTAGCCTTACATGTTGTAACTGTTTCGTCTAAACGAAGTAGAGCAACCGGCTGAGTTTCCTTGCAGTTTGTACCCATACGGACAATATAATTGCCCTTTTCCAGAATATAAGATGCACTTTCTTCCTCATAAGATGCATAATCAGAAAGTTTGAAGCACGCACTGACTTCCTGCTTTTCTCCCGGTGCTAATTCCCCGGTCTTTACAAAACCACACAGATCCTGATATGCCTTGTCCAGTTTGCCATAAGGAGTGGAAACGTAAAGCTGCACAACCTGTTTTCCGGAAAATTTTCCGGTATTTGTCACACGCGCTCTAACCGTAATCTCTTCTCCCTCTACGCTCACGCCAGCCGGTTCTACTGTAAATTCTGTGTAGGAAAGTCCATAACCAAATGGGAACAGTTCTTTTTTATCAAAAGTATCAAAATAGCGATAGCCCACATAAATACCTTCATGGTAGGCCGTATCATCGATATCAGAGAAATCATCCATTGGTGCATATGCTTCCCATGCAGCCCATGTAGTTGACAGTTTTCCGGATGGATTCTGCTTTCCAAGCAAAATATCTGCCAGCGCAGTTCCCGTATCTACCCCTAACTGTGACAGAACAAGAATATTCTTTACATCCATAACATCAGACAAATCAACAACCCCACCGACGTTGAGAACCAGCATAAACTTGTTGTACTGTGCATTCAATGCAAGTATGTCACGCTTTTCACTTGCCGATAATTTGATATCACCTTCTTCTACCGGACGATCGTTGCCTTCTCCGGAAATTCGGGATAACACATAAATGGCTGTATCCCCTTCACCCTCCAAAGGAATTTCATAATTCGGTTCCGGCATAGCTTTGCCCATAGCGTACATCATAACATTTTGATGTGCTGCTTTTGCCTCTGCTTTCATCTGCCTTACAAAAGCTTTCTTTGCTTCGATACGTGTCTGATCATACGCATCCAGCCAGGCTCCTGTCGTAATCTCAAATCCTGCCTGTTTTAAGCCTTTTTCTATATTGACAGCATAATGCGAATTCACTTCTCCAGAGCCGGTACCTCCCTTTACGGTATAACGCACACCACTGCCAAATGCAGCAATTTTTCCCGGCTGTTCTAACGGGAATGTACCATCTTTTTTCAAAAGGACCGTACATTCTGCCAGTGATTTTTTCACTGCTTCCGTATGTTTCTTTTCATATTCCATTAATTCCATAAATGTTGCCTCCTCCATCATTTATTTCTTTACATTCATTATAATAACGATTTGTTCTGTCATACTACCAATAATTTGTTATTTTTTGCAATATTTTGCGTATTTTGTCTAAAAAAAGACGCAGGATGTTCACTCCCGCGCCTTTTTAAGGTCAATTCTATTTTGCAAGTGCCTTGCGGTATTTTTCTACCATGTCAGCATACGCCTCGTCCGTCAATGTTTTCAACTGTGGGTTCATAGCAAACACGCCACCCCACTCATATTCATTTTCATACTTTGGCACCAGATGAAAATGCAAATGATGTCCCGTATCACCATAGGCGCCATAATTCACTTTATCCGGATGAAAAATTTCATGCATCGCATTTGCCACCTTTGCAATATCCTCCATATAAGCAGCTCTTTCTTCCGGTGTAAGTTCCACCAATTCACTCACATGCTTCTTATGTGCGACAATCACTCTGCCCGGATGACTCTGTTCCTTAAATAAGTATACTTTTGCTGTTGCAAGCTCACAGATTTTGATGCCAAATGCATCTACCAGTTCTCCTTCAACACAATATGCACAATTCTGATCTACCATAGTCGTTCTCCTCTCGCGTCTTTTGTAACTACCAACCATTATATGCAGTTCTGTGTCAAATAGCAACGCATGATTTCTACTGTTTGTTTCTTTGCATGCTCCAACGAATCAGCCCGATGATGAAGAAAAGTACGGCAAGCCCTATGGTCACGCCCAAAATCCAGCCACCAAGTGCAAGCGGCGTTTCCATTTTCGTTCCTCCTTCTTCCGTAACCGAAGAAATGGATACCCAGCCAAGAGCATTTCCAATGGTTCCCCAGATACCAATCAACAATGATAAAACTGCTGTCTTCATCCAGCCATTCCCCGGTAAATAACGATAATCGCAAAAGATTGCCCAGCCAAAAATAACAAAAAATGTACCCGGCAGGAAAAGATCCTGCGTATAAATTGGATTATCGATAGCAAACATAACCATCATCAAGTAAAACCAGATGGTATCCCATGCCACCGTCAGAAGTGCTTTCTGGTTCACCAGCGTCTCTGGCAAGTCTAACTGTTTTATCACCAATGGCGCAAAAACCAAAGAAAGACCAAACATCGTTGAGCAGGCGATCTCACCAAACGTAATCCAGTCGCCGTGGTCAAAAAACATTTCCACAATAAAAATCAAAAGAATCAATGCAGCTGTCGATGCCACAATTGTCTTTGCCAGCTTTTTTCCTCGCGATAGCAGTGGAACTACTGTAAGACCTGCCACTAATAGCATAGATGCCATAATGGCCGCATCCGTCTTTAAATCAGAATAGCCCGGAAGTGTCATGAGAAGCGCAATGACAATTGGCAACAATAAGAGTCCTGCAATAACTACTGCTGTCTTATATGCCAACGTACGCTCCCTTTTTGCATGGTGTTCCAGCACTTCTTTTGTCTCGTCTGCAAGTGCCATATCCATTTCCGTTTCATCCATTTCCTGCAAAAGAGTTTTACACGTACGGCATTCCTGCAGATGGCTTTCCACCATCTTGCGGCTTGCACCACTACACACACCATCATGATAAAGTGGCAAAATATCCTGTACTATCTCACACGGTAATTTCTGTTCTATATTACTCATCTTCTTCTAACCTCTCTTTTATTTTTATTCTTGCACGGTGATACGTCACACGCGCCCAACTATCTGTTTTTCGAAATATCGAAGCAATTTCCGCAAATGACAATTCTCCAAAAACACGAAGTTCAAACACTTCTTTATATGGTTCTTCCATATCATGCAAAATCCGATGAATAGACAACGAAGTTTCACGTACGATAAAATCTTCCGTCACATCCGAAGCACACACTGCCTCCTGCTCTGGTTCCACAGCCTCTGCCATTCTGCCATTTTTACGGAAGTAATCATAACACTGATTTTTCGCAATCGCGCACAACCAGGTGTATGGGCTGGATGACCCTTCGTATTCACTTTTTGTAGTCATTGCTTTCACAAAGGTATTTTGCGTGATTTCTTCTGCTGCAGCAGGATTTTTTACGATATTCATCACGTACGAATATACCTTCATAAAATACGTTCGATATAGCTTCTCGGTATCCAGTCTTTTTCACCTTCCTTTCCTTTTTTTCATAGGTTAGACGATGTTTTTCCTATTTCGTTACAAAAAAATTTAAAATTTTTCCACTTTTCAAAAATCCATTGAAATTCCACCATTATTATACTATAATGAAGCAGATTTAGAAATGAATAGTACCCATAAAAGCAATGATGAAGAGAGTAGTGCAGTCAGGTTCTCACAGAGAGAGGAACATTTGCTGGAAGTTTCTTAGAAACGGATTACATGAAGACCACTTCGAAGCTGTGCGTAGAAGGATGATTCCGAAGCGTTACCGGATGGCCCCGTTACAGGCTGCAAGAGTAAAAATTAAGGTGGAACCGTGTGCAAGCACCCTTAGATGATGTATCAGTCTATGGGTGCTTTTTTCATACTAAAAATGAAAAGGAGAATGAAAATGGTAAATTTCAAAGAAGACGAGCGTCTGAATACGCTGAACCACTCATGTGCCCATGTAATGGCACAGGCAATTAAGCATCTTTACCCACAGGCTAAGTTCTGGGTTGGACCAGTTGTCGCAGAAGGTTTTTATTATGATATCGACCTGGGCGATGACGTTATCCGTGATGAAGACATCGAAGCAATCACAAAGGAAATGAAGAAAGTCATCAAATCCGGCAAAAAGATTATGCGTCGTGAAATTTCGAAAGAAGAAGCTTTAAAACTCTTCCAGGATGACCCATACAAAATTGATCTGATTTCCGATCTGGAAGATGGCAATATCACCGTTTACGATCAGGGCGACTTCACAGACCTTTGCCGTGGACCTCATGTAGACAATGTAAAACTTTGCAAACATTTTAAATTAATCCGCCACTCTGGTGCATATTGGAAGGGAGACAGCAAAAACAAAATGCTGCAGCGTATCTATGGCGTTTGTTTCCCAACACCAGAAGAGTTGGATGCACATTTACAGTTACTGGAAGAGGCAAAGGAAAGAGATCACAGAAAGATCGGAAAAGATATGAATCTTTTCATGGTAGACGATCTCGTAGGACGTGGTCTTCCTATGTTCTTACCAAAGGGATATACCATTTGGCAGGAACTTGAAGATTATATTAAAGCAAAAGAGAGAAAACTGGGATATCTGCATGTTATGACACCTTGTGTTGGTACCGTTAATCTTTACAAGACCTCCGGTCACTGGGATCATTATAAAGAAAACATGTTCCCTCCAATGGAAATGGAAGGCGAATCTTTTGTACTTCGTCCAATGAACTGCCCACATCACATGATGATCTATGCAAACAGAAGACATTCTTACAAAGATCTTCCAATCCGTATTGGTGAGATTGCACATGACTTCCGTTATGAGTCCAGCGGAACTTTAAAGGGTATCGAACGTGGCCGCCACTTCTGCCAGAACGATGCACATTTATTTGTTACTCCGGAACAAATCAAAGAAGAATTTACAAGCGTTGTAAACTTGATTTTTGATACGTATAAAGATTTTGGCATTACCAACTATCGCTGTGTACTCTCTCTCCGTGATCCGGAAAACAAAGAAAAATATCATGATGATGATGAAATGTGGAACACAGCAGAGGATGCTCTCCGCGATGTGTTAAACAGCATTGGCATCGAATACACAGAAGAGATTGGAGAAGCTGCTTTCTACGGTCCTAAACTTGACGTAAATGTACAGCCAGCAATCGGTAATGAAATCACACTATCTACTTGTCAGCTTGATTTCTGCTTACCTGCTAAGTTTAACCTTTACTACATTGACAACAATGGCGAAAAGCAGACACCTGTTGTACTTCATCGTGCCATCCTCGGTTCTTTGGATCGTTTCATGGCATACATTCTTGAAGAAACAAAGGGTAATCTGCCTACATGGCTTGCTCCTGTCCAGGCTCGCGTTATGCCGGTCAAGACAGACGATGATGACTTGAATGCTTACGCACAGGAAATCGTAGATGCGCTTGCAGATGCAGGTGTCCGTGTAGAACTTGACAATCGTGCGGAAAAACTTGGTTATCGTATGCGTGAAGGTCAGGTACAGAAGGTTCCTTATCTTCTTGTTGTTGGTTTCAATGAAAAAGATGACCGCACGGTTTCCTTCCGTCTTCATGGCGAAAAAGAAACAACTGTGCTTCCATTAGACGAATTCGTAGAAAAAATCAAAGCTGAAATTGCTGAGAAATCAAGAGAACATATTCATGTAAACTAAAGCAAACACAAAAGGCCGATACCCTGACACACTATAGTGATCAGGGTATCCTTTTTTCATTGTTATCAATAAAAGGAGCTTTTTATGAAAAACAAACGCCAGATAGCAGAAATCGTTATGATTCTGTCCTTTATTTTTGATCTGTACCACCTAAGTGTTCTTTGCAAATATGGTGGTACCAGACGTCATCTATTATGGATGTTTTTCGGTTTGCTTGTCTTCAGTGGTGCACTCATTCTGCGGCAAACAACACAACCTGCAGCGATCAAAAGCAAGACCTATTTTATTGTAAAATTAACCTCTGTGATAGCAGCATGCGTTCTTTTTTCCAGCAGTATCATCTACTCTGCCATTCCTTATAATGGAAAGTTAGCCTGGAAAATTCAGGATTTGATACACACACGTGAAGTTGCCCTGACGCATACGAACATTTTTGACACGGGTATCGAAGGCATTCTGGATGACTTGAATGCCGCATTAACCCTTCCGGAAAAACTCTATATTGCAGAACAATTTACTGTAGATTTTGACGGTACTGGAAAAATAAGTGCAATCGAAGGTTTCTTATATGGAAAAGATGAAAACAATCAGACACGCACCTATTTAATCAGTTACAATGCCCAAAAAAGCAAAAAAATTTATGTTAATATGGATGGGTATGCATCGGCAGATTTTGATACAGATGCATTACTGTCTCCTATGATTGATGTGCTTGCTCTAGCCAATTGGAAAGAACAAGTGGCTACGTGGGAACAAGATTATGATGTTTCCGCCTACCAATTACTATATTTGGGAAATCGCTCTTTTGAAATAAAAGATGGTCTCGTTGCGGTTTCCGGAGATAGCTCCGAAATCCAAAAACTAAATGCCGGCGGCTCTGTAAAAGGATATGAAGTATCCTTACACATGCCAGAGCTTGATACAGTTACACCAGTACGTTATATGGCTAACCCTAAATACACTTCTTTGCAGGAACAAAAAGAACAGGAGCAAACGGATGCTTCTACTAAAAACTCCTCAGAAATCGGCAAATGTTATACCGACGAAGATGGTATACAATATTTTTATCTCACCGAACAAATGGGTTGGAAATTTAAGATTTTAGATGCTGCCGCAGGAAGCCGTTTTTATGGCTTGCAACAAACAACAGACGGCGGAAACACATGGGAGATGATCAACGAAGATCCCTTTGTCGGAAATATCGGTGTCAGTGAGGGGCTTGTATTCTATGATGAGAATAATGGCATCATTGGTCTGACATGTGCCGGGCAGGATTGGTCCAACCTTTATCGAACAACAGATGGAGGGAAAACTTTTACAAAAATAGAATTTCCAGGTGCCACAACCGGCGAATTCTACTTTGATATGCCACGAAAAGATAAAGACCAGTTGGTCGTTTTAGCAAGACCGGAAGCTGGTGATACCACGGGCGTAAAATATATTTCTACTGATGGTGGCGCAACATGGGAAAACGCCGGAGACTTTTGATCTCCAGCGCTTTTCTTATGCTTTATATTGCTTTCTTTTCCTTCTTTTTCAGATGGTTGAGCCATGCCTGCGGAAGTCCCATCGCAAGGATGATACCGATAACAATCGCCCCTGCCGTCTCAACTGTCTCGGTTCCTTTGATCGAAAACATTTCCATATTACCGCTGATTAGGTAAAAGGCTGCATAGTAAATCCCGGCTCCCGGCACCAGCGGAAATATCCCTGACAACAGATAGACCGTTGCCGGATGCTTGCGAAGTACCGCGAAAAAGCGTGAAAGCAAGGTCAAGGCCAACGTTGCCACGATTGTTGCCAACATCAGATGCCAGCCCTGCTGTAAATGCAGATATTCATAGACAAACCAGCCCACACCGCCTGTCAATCCACATAAACCCCATTCTGATTTTGGTGCTTGAAACAGAACAGCAAAGGCTAACGTCGCAATCATAGCAATGATAAAATGCAAAAAAATCATCCCAATCATGACATAACACCTCCCAAACTCTGAAAAATATAAATTGTCAGGCCAACGCCAACCGAAATAAAGAGTGCAGTCAAAAGCGCGTCCAAGAGATGGATCACACCTGACAGATAATCACTATTATAGAAATCACGGATGGAGGTCGTAAAGGCAATGCCCGGTACCAGTGGCATGATACAGCCAATCACTATCTTGTCCTGCGAAACCGGAAGTCCCATACACATAGGAAGTAGGCTCAGAGCTGTTACAAACATACTACAGATCAGCAGATTGGCAAAGCGCCCAACATGGTGTTTTTCAAACCATAACATCAAAAGTTGTAATAAAAGGCCAATGCCAAATGCAATGGCTCCATCCAAAAAATTCGCTCCGAACAAAATGGCAAAACCACCGGATCCGATACCGGTACATAGGACACGAATCCAGAGTGGATCCTTCTTGTGATGTATGATGGCATCCATACGAACCCAAGCCTCAGATATCGTACATTTCTTATCACAAATGTCTCTGGCTAACTGGTTGAGTTTTGATATCTTGAGCAGATTCACACTGCCTAATGGCACATGCCGAATCATGCTACAGGCATCTTCCTTTCCCTCATTGGCACTGGCAAAGATACCATTGGATAGCACATATACATCATAATCCTCTAACTGATAAGCCGCCATGATCTTCATAACGGTATCTTCCACGCGGTAGATCTCACCACCATTTTGAAGCATGGCGTCGCCGATTTCCACTGCCAGCGTTAATATATCTCTAGTTTCATTCATGCTATAAGTTCCTCACTTTGGTTATTTGTATCACTTGCGCACCAGCCCACTTTCATCAAACAAATGATATAAAAAGGTCAGATAATTCCCAGTTGTTAAGTTTTTTTCCCGTATTTTTCCTTCAACCTATATTCATCAAGTTCAATCATCAGCTCCACATATGCTTCTCTAAGTTCCCTTGGTGACATGGTTCTGGCAAATCCCATATACTTATCATATTTCTTTGCTCTGCGTTCCTCTTCCTCTGATGCATATATTGTCTTTTCATTTTTAAAGCGATCTGCCTCAGACTCATCAAGACAAAGTGAAACAGCTACAATATGTTTGCATATGATTTTCTTTCCATTTGCCAAAGGACAATCGCAGGTGGACTTTCGCGGATGCTCCATATCAACATGAACATGATAATTTCCATCTCCACTACCTGCTACTATACCTTCGCAGCTTCCATCTTCATTAACAGTATACGAAAGAACTTTATTCTGTTTATAATATTCCATACCACGCCATACAGACTTACTGCTGGCAATATCAATCAATCCCATAAAACACCTCTGCATAATACTCTTTTATTATGAACAATGTAATACTACCGTTTACTTTGTTCGCTTGTTTTTGTTCGCTTGTTTTGTTCGCTTGTTTCTTAAATTCAAGCGATAAACAAGTCCTATCAGGATTATAACTTTCTCCCACCACAGGCATTGGCCAACCTTCATTCTCCCAAACTTGATAAATATCTGGAATACCACTGCCAGCTCTTTCACCAATCCCAATCATATTAAACATCTTCATCAAAGTTTTATTTCTCTATAATCCAGAAAATACTCTGGGAATTCTCTGACAATATGGTATTCTTCGTCGAACGATATTCTCAGCTCCTTTTCTCCATATATATAATCGAGTTGTTAATACTTATCAATTCAATTTTTCATTCCATTCTGCTTCCTTGAAACCAACAAGAACAGTATCTCCATTTACGACAAGTGGACGCTTTGCCAACATTCCATTTGTAGCAAGTAACTGTAATTGTTCCTCTTCACTCATTGCAGGAAGCTTGTCCTTAAGCTGCATTTCTTTATAAAGAAGTCCACTGGTATAAAAAACTTTTTAAGCGGAAGTCCGCTCTTTCCATACCATTCCTTTAATTCGTCATACGCAGGATTCACTTCTACAATATGACGCTCAGTATATTTAATATTATGCTCATCCAGCCATTTTTTAGCCTTTTGACAGGTTGAACATTTCGGGTAACATATAAATAACATTTCTTCATCTCCAATCTAATCCGAGTCATCTTCTATACCATATTCTTCAAGCATATCTGCCATTCTATTTCCAACATATTCCTTTGAATGTTTTTCAGTAACATTATTAATTGTGTACTTTACTTAGCAGACAAACACTCTCCACATGCTCGGTCAATGGGAACATATCATATGGGCGTATCGTCTCCACACGGTATGCTCTACAAAACCATTTCAAATCTCTTGCCAACGTCTCTGGGTTGCACGAGACGTAAACCACACGCTCTGGAGCAAGAGAGATCACTGCATCTACAAATTCTTTTGTACTTCCTGCACGCGGCGGATCCATCAGAACCACATCAAAATGTTCCTTATTGGCTGCCGCTTTGCAAATATATTCTGTGGCATCCTCACAGACAAACCGTATATTTCTTGCCTGGTTGGTCTTTGCATTGGTAATGGCATCACGCACGGCATCCCGATTCAACTCCACACCAACCACTTCTTTCGCATCACGTGATGCAATCATTCCAATGGTTCCCGTTCCACAATAGGCATCTAGCACACGTTCTTTTCCACTGAGACCAGCCATAGAAATTGCACCCTGATATAGATGTTTTGTCTGTATTGGGTTTACCTGATAAAAGGACTTTGCAGAAATACGGAAACGCATGCCCAAAAGTTCATCCACAATATACCCCTTACCATACAAGACTTTCTCCTGCTCTCCAAGCACCATACTTGTATTACGCCCATTGATATTTAAAACAACGGTCGTAATCTCCGGGTGCATCTGGCGTAAAGCCTTAACAAAGTTATTTTTGGACGGAAGAATCGGTGATGCAATAACCAGAACCACCATGACCTCTCCCGTCGCGTGTGCATGACGTACCAATACATGACGCAAAAGCCCATATCCTGTATCCTCATTGTATGGCTTGATCTTAAAGGAACGCAGTAGTCCCCGGATATCACGGATGATTGCCGTCGACTGCTTGTCCTCTAAAAGGCAGGACTCAATATCCACGACACGGTGACTGTCCTTTTCATAAGTTCCACAAATGACCTGCCCGTTTTTCTTCTGCGCATACACCGCATGCACTTTATTTCGATAATAATATGGATACGACATACCAACGATCGGTTCGACCTTGCCAAATTCCCGCAGTAATCTGGTTACACGTTTTTCCTTTTTTTGTAATTGTTCCTCATATGGTATGCCGCTATACTCACAACCACCACATTTCTTATGGTAAGAGCACTCCTGACACTCTCTCGTCTCTTGCCTTTGCATTTTTTTGTTATAACCTGCCTGTTTTTTCTCTGCCATCTTTTTACCCCGCGATCCATTGTCCCAGCAATGCTGCCAAAACTTCTTCTCTCATTCCAAAATTTCATACCCTAACAGTATAGCATATGCCAGAGTCGATCTGCTGTTTTTCTTTCACATCTTTTATCCTACCTGCTGTTCCATCGTCTCCTCCACCCAGGGTACACGTGCTGACAGCACGACCGCGGATGCGCTCTCCACATTTTCCTCATTATCATCAAAAAAGATATGCGCCCCAAATGCCTCCAAGATCTGGCTTTTATCCATACCGCCCATAAAAAATGCTTCATCAATCCGAATCCCCCACGCCCGAAGCGTACGGATGACACGTTCATGTGCAGGAGCACTTCTTGCAGTAACGAGTGCGGTGCGGATGACGGGCATACGACGTCTCTCCTCCGGTAATCCCACACGCCATGTCGCACATTCGATTGCTGTATTCTTCTGTAGTGTGGAAATCAATTGCAGTACATGCGCAAACGGTCCCGGCTTCAAAGGAATCTCAGCCAATTCTTTCTCCTGTTCACAAAAAGCTTCTACCCCTTGTTCGCGAAAGGTACGCTCTGCTTCTCCAGAAAAAAGTACAGCATCTCCATCAAATGCAATTCGAATTTCGAGGTTGTTGTCTAGCTCTCCCTTTTGAAAAACAGGTTTCTTTTCTGTCGTAGCAGGCAGCAAAACACCAGCTGCTATTCCAGCGCGCAATGCCTCTCTGACATCCTGCGCATTAAAAGAAAGATATAAATCCACACCATATGCCTGCAGATAGGGTGCAATGGCAGCTCCACTGGTCAAGGCAGCCCGCGTGATATCCAGCTCGTAATATTCGATGGAATGAAAGATGCGAAGCGCAGCATCCGCACTGTTCTTTGACATAATGACAACCTCAATCTGCCGCTTCTGGCTATGCTGGTTCAATGCCAAAAAAGACTGGATCAACGCAAAAGCTGCTCCCGGTGCTAAGACATCTTTTTCATGTGCGATCTGATAATCCACATAAGCCTCAACTCCTTGATTTTCAAAGATGGCATTTTCCACTTCCAAATCAAACAACGCACGACTGGAAATTCCTATCGTAAAACATTCTTGCATAAAAAACACCCCTTTCACTAGATATCATGCCAAAGCTTTCCTTCGGTAATGACATCCTAGCAAAAGAGGTATCCCATTAATGTCTCTATTTGTTGCTACGTCTCCATATATGCATTTTATCTGCTTCTTCAATCAACCAATCTCTAAAGTCAGGATGTGCAATGGAAATAATCTTTTCTGTTCTTTCCCAGGCAGAAAGACCCTTTAAGCAAACCTTACCATATTCTGTTACAAGGTAATGCGTATTTGCTCTTGTGTCTGTAATAATAGATCCCTGCGCCAATGTAGGCTGGATGCGGGATTCTACTGTACCGTCCTTCCTTGTAAAGGTGGAAGAACAACATACGATACTCTTTCCGCCCTTTGACAAGTATGCTCCTAATACAAAGTCCAGCTGACCGCCTGCACCACTGATGTGTTTTGTTCCAGCAGACTCTGCATTGATCTGGCCAAACAAGTCAAAGTCAACGGCATTGTTGATGGAAACAAAATTATCTAATTGTGCAATCGTTCTCACATCATTTGTATAATCTACCGGTGCACTCATCAGTTCCGGATTTTCATCCAGATAATCGTACATTTTTTTCGTTCCTGCTCCAAACGCATATGTCTGACGGAAACGATCAATATTTTTCTTAGCGCCATTGATCTTGCCAGCGCGGGCAATATCAACAAATGCGTCTACATACATTTCCGTATGTACACCTAAATCTTTCAAATCGGATTCTGCAATCAAAGAACCTACAGCATTTGGCATTCCGCCAATACCCAGCTGCAGACAAGCGCCATTTGGAATTTCGTCTACGATTAATTTTGCAACCGCTTTATCCACATCTGTGGCAGCACCACCGCCACCAAGTTCTCCAATGGCAGGATTGTTGCCTTCTACAATCGCATCCACCTGAGAAATGTGGATACCTTCTTCTTTTCCACCAAGACAACGTGGCATATTTTCATTAACCTCTACAATAATATGCTTTGCCGTCTCACAAACTGCCATCAAATGAGAGGCATTTGGTCCAAAGTTAAAGTAGCCATGCTTATCCATTGGTGCTACTACAAACATTGCCACATCATCCGGATGAATACTCTCTCTGTAATAACGTGGTAATTCCGAATAACGGATTGGTGAATAATATGCACATCCACGGGCAATCAGTTTTCTCTCTAATCCACCCATATGCCATGAATTCCAGCAAAAATGCTCCCCAGCATCTTCTCTCTCAAAAATAGCAAGTGGCTTTAATAAAATACCACCGCGTACCTTAACATCACGTAATTCGTCCGTACGTCTTGCCAACGCCTGATCCAATACATCCGGTGTCCCCGTACACCAGCCATAATCTACCCAGTCTCCTGACTGTACTACTTTAACAGCTTCATCTGCCGTCACCAATTTACTCTGGTATTCCTGCGAAAAACCCATTTCTTTCCCTCCTCACAAGATTGTTAAATTTTTACCATACTTGTATACTACCACGATACACCACGAATTACAATATTTATGTATAAGAAAAGGCACCGGATTTGCTCCGGTGCCCATTTATGCCTTATACTATAAAACATTTTATTTTATTGTCTTTGCCAAAGCCAATGTCTTTTCATCGATTCCCAATGCAAGAATATCCTTATCGCTTTTCCCCTGGCGCAAACATTCAACCGCTTTGACCAAAGCATTCTGCCCTTCTTCACGTCCTTCCATACGTCCTCGATTTTCTAATCGTTCTGCAACATCACACATACTTTTCACTTTCCTTCCCGGCATTGCTAGAATTTCTTCATATCTCCGATCACCCGTCATGACGGATAATAATTTTAATACCTCATCCACATGTTTTATTGTCTGCCTATCCTTTGGTATATAATCCTTATCTTTTCGTTTCTCACAGAAAAACTTTGCAACTACTTTAAAATCACTTTGAAACATTTCTATCTGATTATCTGTCAGCCATGCAACATTGACAACAATGATCTTATAATCGTTAATATATTCCTCCATACCTTCCGGTATAGAGAGTAACTCTTTTAACCTTATGGGTTGGTCCCATCGTTTATTCGTCCCAAAATACAAAACCAATGTAACTACTGGTAGCATTTGTTCCTGATGCTCCAATAACTGACTTCTATAAGCCGCCCCATCATACGCCATTATCCGAAAAGGCATATTCCTTTCTATTTTTGTCTGGTTCTCAATACCACAGATGGCCAATTCTACATTGCAATCTTTCCATCTTTTTAAGACATCTCTTTCCTGTTCATGGATCGCAGCATCATTTGCCCTATATTGTGAATGCACCGCCAGATCTTCCAATGCACTTGGCATCACACGCTGTTCCCCTTTGAACAAAATCGTATTTATGATATCAGCAAAGACATCATTATAGTCTTCTAAAATCTTTTCTGTTATATCCTTATATTTCTCCCAGTGCCTGCCTCGCCTGCAATAGAGCTTCCATGAAATAATCCCGCTCATCCTCTGAAAGTTCCCGCCCCAGCACAGCCTCATAGGAAGTAACAAGCATTTGCAGTGCATACTCTCCCCCCGCATTTACATCCAGGATTGCCTCCGCTTCATAAACGGCATTGTAGAACCAAAGCGATGCCTCTTTCGCATCCATCTTCTCCAGATAAAATTCTCCTAGTTCTACGCATACCTCACTACTTGGCGCTCCCGCCATTTCCTTCAATGCAACTTTAAAAAATGCCAATTCATTTCCTGCCAGGCGATATGCCCGAAGTAAAATAGCCGCTGCATATGCATGTTGATCCGGGTCACTTTCTGTTTCATAAATGCCAGAAAAGTACGGACATGCCTCCAAAAGATCCGCCGCATCTCCTGTCTTGTAAAGTTCCATCGCATACATACGAAGCAACTTATCGGAAAGCCTGCCATCTCTTATAAGTGCCTTTTGAAAAATGGAAAAATCCCGCTTGCTATGTAGATTCTGTGGCATATGCGTAATCACAATATCACTGTCAAAAACGACCGGGTCCAGACGAACGGTCTCATGTACGGGATCAATCCATGTGAAACTTCGTTCCCGTTTAAACAGTTTTGGCCGATATTCTTTTTCTGCATTTAATACCGTATTGTATTCTGTAACCGTGTGATACAGCATCTGCACAATCTCAACTTCCGGTAAAAGAACCTGCTTTAACTGCCGAAAAGCCTCTCTATTTTCTTCATCTAATACTTCATCTGCATCCGGCACATAAATATAATCTTTCGTTGCCTTAGAAAAAGAAAAATTACGCGCTGCCGCAAAATCATCCTGCCAGGCAAAATCATATACCTGGTCTGTATAGCGTGATGCGATTTCTTTGGTCGCATCACTCGAGCCCGTATCTACGATAATAATCTCATCCACAAGATCTGCGACGGAATCCAGACACCTTGCCAGCACTTTTTCTTCATTTTTTACGATCATGCACAAACTGATTGTTGTATCCTGCATCTGTTGCTCCTATCCTATGCCTAGCCACCATAAACCATATGCTATGCTTGCCAGACTCCTTCTAACGATCCGGGTATTGCTCCTCTACAAATCTGCGCAATACCGGAATGCTTCTCTTGACCTTTTCCGTATCAATGCAGTATGCCATGCGGAAATACCCCGGCAAGCCAAAATTATCAGAAGGCACCAAAATCAAATCATATTCCTTCGCTTTCTGGCAGAAAATATTTGCATCTTCCTCCAGTGCCTTTGGAAAAATATAAAAGGTACCGCCCGGACGGACCACGGAAAATCCCAGTTCTACCAAAGCATCATACAAAAGATTCATATTTGTCTCATAAACAGATAAATCACTCGTCTTGTCAATAACGCGCGCCACAGCCAGCTGCACGGAAGACGAAGGGCAATTATGACCTGTTCCACGGCTGATTTGTGCCATCATTGGTACCAGCAAATCTGCATCGACCGCCTTTGGATTGACGGCAACATACCCGATACGTTCTCCCGGCAGACTCAGGCTTTTTGAAAACGAATAACAACTAAGCGTATTGTCATAATACTTACTCGGATATGGTATCTTTTTTCCATCAAATACGATTTCGCGATACGGTTCATCACTAATCAGGAAAATCTCATGACCAAACTCTTTTTCTTTTGCCCGCAGCAACTTTGCTAGTCTCTCGATTGTTTCCTCAGAATAAACAACACCTGACGGATTGTTTGGGGTATTGATCAATACTGCCATCACATCTGGCGTAAGCATTTGTTCCAACGCCTCAAAGTGAATTTGAAAATCACTTGTATGCGCAGGCACAACCGATAATTTTGCACCGGTGCCTTCTACATACGGCATGTATTCCGGGAAAAATGGCGCAAATGTAAGCACCGTATCTCCTGGTTTTGTCACAGCCCGCAGCGCATGCGCCAAGGCTCCCGCAGCTCCCGTGGTCATAAAAATATGTTCCATGCCATAGCACATACCGAAACGTCGATTTAAACTTTCTGCCACCGCCTGTCTTACCGATGGAATAGTTGTAGATGGACTGTAGCCATGCAATTCCATTGGATTCATCGTCTCATGCATCTCAATGACTGCCTTAGTATAATCCTCGGCACAAGGCACACTGGGATTGCCCAGACTATAGTCAAAGACATTGTCATACCCAATCTCCTCTCCCCTTTTTGTCGCGTATTCACTCAATTCACGGATAATGGATTTGCCGCCCAACATTGCCTTGTAAATTTCGTTTATCATCTTTTACATCTTTCCTTTCCCACTTGCCTGCTATCAATCTTAAGAAAAAAACCGCAGTCTGTTCAGACTGCGGCGTTTTTTATTTTATTCCTTCAAACTCATATCCAGCATCTTTTACTGCAGCAGCAAGCACATCCTCAGCTACCGGTGTGCTCATCTTGACCACAACCTCGCATGCTTCATGATCTGCCTTTGCCTCGGTCACACCGTCGATTTTCTCCAGTGCTTCCTTTACATGTGCCTCGCAATGTGCACACATCATTCCCTTTACTTTTAATGTCTCTTCCATATCAAAATTCTCCTTATCTATCTTTTCTTTTTGTTCCGCCTTTGTCTTGTCTTCTATTATAACAGTATCTTGCGCTTCTGTAACGTGCGATTTTGCTTTTTGTCCTTTGACTTTTTTATCATGCCTGGTGTTGTAAATGTCCACAAAATTAAGGCGTAATGCATTTGTCACAACACAAAAACTGGATAAACTCATCGCTGCCGCTCCAAACATCGGATTTAATTCCCAGCCATTCCACGGATACCATAGCCCTGCAGCCAGCGGAATACCAATTGCGTTATAGAAAAATGCCCAAAACAGGTTTTCATGAATATTGCGAAGCGTTCTGCGGCTCAGACGAATAGCCGCTGCCACATCCGTCAGACGACTGTTCACCAGGACAACATCTGCGGCATCTATCGCAATATCTGTGCCTGCTCCGATAGCAACACCAACATCTGCGCGTGTCAATGCAGGCGCATCATTGATACCATCACCGACCATCATTACATGCCCCTGCTCAGATAAACGGCGCACTTCTTTTTCTTTTTCATCTGGCAGAACCCCTGCAATCACTTCGTTCACTCCTGCGCGCTTTCCGATTGCCTCGGCTGTTTCCGCCCGGTCACCTGTTAACATCACCACATGGATGCCCATATCTTTTAACTGCGCAATGGCTCCCGGACTATCCTCTTTCATTTCATCTGCAACACAAATCATACCATAGAACTGGTTCTGACTTGCAAAAAAGAGCGGCGTCTTGCCATGCTTTGCCAGATTTTCCACATCATGGCTTCTGGCATAGGATGAAAATGTCTGACCTGCCATTGGTGCAACGAATTCTTCTTTCCCTGCATAGACTTTCTGTCCCTGCCATACACCGGAAATTCCATTGCCCGCCGTAATTGCAAACGACTCAACTTCCTGCGCAACAACCTTTTGTTCCATGCCATAGGAAAGCACTGCCTTTGCCAGTGGATGCTCACTTTTTGCTTCTAAAGAGACCGCAAGAGTGAGCAGTTCTTCCACGCCAACTCCTTCCTGCGGTATCACGTCTGTCACCTTCGGCTGTCCTTTGGTGATTGTTCCTGTCTTGTCCAAGACAACGGTTGTCGTCTTTCCCGCCTCTTCCAAAGAGGTAGCATTTTTAAATAAAATTCCTTTCTTCGCCCCAACACCATTACCAACCATAATGGCTACCGGTGTTGCCAGCCCAAGCGCACAAGGACAGGAAATAACAAGTACCGCAATCGCACGGGATAGGGCAAAGCCAAAGGTCTGTCCCACACCAAGCCATATGACAAATGACAGCAATGCAATCACAAGCACTGCTGGAACAAACACACCGGAAATACGGTCTGCCACCTTGGCAATCGGCGCTTTTGTTGCTGACGCATCGCTAACCATATGGATGATTTTTGCCAATGTGGTATCCTCACCAACACGCGTAGCTTTTGCTGTCAAAAACCCGGAAGCATTGATGGTTGCAGCCGTCAGTTCATCGCCAACACTCTTATCCACCGGTATGCTTTCCCCGGAAATTGCAGATTCATCTACTGCACTTTCACCGGAAAGAATCACACCATCCACCGGTATGCTTTCCCCCGGTCGTACCACAAAGATATCGTCTACTTTCACCTGCTCGATTGGCACCCTTTTTTCTTCTCCATCCATCAGAATGGTCGCTTGTTTTGGTGCTAATTCCATTAGCCCACGCAATGCATCTGTCGTTCTTCCCTTGGAATATGCCTCCAGCATCTTACCTACGGTGATCAATGTCAGTATCATGGCTGCAGATTCAAAATAAAAGGAATCCATATATTTCATCACGCCATTCATGTCACCTGTCATCTGCGCTCCTGTCATAGCAAAAAGCGCATACACACTATAGCCAAAAGATGCTCCGGCGCCCATAGCTACCAGGGTATCCATATTCGGTGCCTTGTGCCAGGCACTGGTAAATCCACTGATAAAAAACTTTTGATTGATGACCATGACCGCCACTGTCAAAAGCAACTGGTATAATCCCATTGCCACATGATTGCCCGCCATAAAGGATGGCAAAGGCCAGTCCCACATCATATGTCCCATAGAAACATACATAAGCGGCAGTAAAAAACAGAGGGACGCAATCAGACGATTGCGCAAACGACAAAAGGCTCTTTTTTGCGTACTCGCCAATTGATCGGCTTCACTTGCTCCGCGCTTGACCTGCGCCTGTCCTCTCTGTCCATCTTCTTTTAAGGATGCCCCATAACCGGCTTCTGTGACTGCCGCGATAATGACTCCACTGTCTGCATCGCCCTCCACATTCATGGAGTTTGTCAACAAGTTGACCGCAACATCCGTCACGCCGTCCACATTTCGCACGACCTTTTCTACGCGCGCCGAACATGCCGCGCAGGACATTCCTGTTACGTCATATTTTTGCATGTCTATCCTCCTTATTTCATCAACTTCTGCAGGGTAACGACCAGCTCGTCCACCTTTTCGTCCTTGCCCTCCCGGATATCATTTGCCACGCAGGTCTTAATATGATTCGCAAGCAGCACCTTGTTAAAACTGTTAAGAGCCGAGGTAATTGCACTGACCTGTGTCAAAATATCCACACAATAGGCATCATTTTCTACCATACCCTTGACGCCACGTACCTGACCCTCAATGCGGCTCAGACGATTTATCATATCTTTATATTCTTTCTCGTCGCGCACCTTTTTATGACAAGAGCTACAGTGCGGACAGGTATTTTTCATCTTTTCTTCCATCTCTTTCTCCTTTCATCGGCTTATTATATACCCCATAGGGGTATGTGTCAATTCTATTTTTCATATCATTTTAAATTGTGTCATCGTAAATACATGAAAAAGCAAAAAAATCCCATGCATAAGTCACGAAAGCCCTATGCATGGGACAAACTTAGTTATCGGTTCATTTCGGATACCGGACCTTTGGCATTGTGATCTGCGATAACATACTCTACTTCTTTCAGATCGGATGATGGCAAATCTCCAGGAATTGTATTTTTGATTGCGCTGCATGCATTGCCAAAGGCAAGTGCCTTCGTACAATCCATATCGGAAGAAAGTAAACCATAAAGCATTCCTCCACAATATGCATCACCACTACCAATACGATCAACAACGTCAATCTTTTCATACGGCTGTTCTGTATAAAACGTATCACTCTTTGCTTCATAAATCACAGAGCCAAAACTATGCTGCTTTGGACTGTGAACCACACGCTGTGTAGAGGCTACAATCTGAATCGGGTATTCTTTTGTAAAAGAACGCATGATATCCTCTAGGGTTCCTTCTTTTAAAAAGGTCAGACGCGCTGTATCCTCGGAGCAGAAGAAAATATCTACATACGGAAGAATGCCTTCGATACACTCTTTTGCCTCGGCGCCTGTCCACAAATTCAATCGAAAATTCACATCAAAGGAAATCATAGCTCCTGCCTGCTTGAAGCGCTTGATCATTTCAACCGCACATGTTCTTGCTTCCGGGCAAAGTGCCAGGGTAATACCAGATACGTGAAAGCAGCGGGTTGATGTATACATTTCTTCCGGGAATTCATCAATCGAAATTCTTGTAATGGAACTGTGTTTTCTATCGTATACCACCTGTGGTTTACGTGGAAATGTTGCACTTTCATAAAAGTATGCCCCCAGACGCGCATCTTCTGTATGATCCCACACCAGATAATCATCACTCACGTTCATGGAACGCACTTTGCTTCGTGCAAGTTCTCCAATGGCATTTGCCGGCAATTTTGAAATAATTCCTGTGTGCAATCCCAAAAGTGATACACCAGATGCTACATTCAGTTCTGCGCCGCCCACATGACTTTCAAATTCCGTGCTTCTGACAATTCTCTTATTTTCCTTTGGTGAAAGACGAAGTAAAACCTCTCCGAGCGTCAATAAGTCAAATTTTTCCATTTCCTTTTCCTCCAATTATATTTTCCGTATATTAAAATTTCTTATATTGCATCCGTTTAAAGCAAATAACATAGGTAATGATGTGTGCACATAGCGTAATTGACCAGGTAATCGGATACGCCATATAAAGGATTTTCTCTGTGTGATACACTTGAAAAATAGTAGCGATCCAAACCAGTCGAAGACCACATGCACCAATAATAGACATTATCATTGGCAAAATTGATTTTCCAATTCCACGCAGACACCCTACCATGGTATCCATCATACCACACAGAAAATATGGCATACAGATATAGGACATACGCACCAATCCTGCTGCAACCACGGGCTCACTTTCTGTATAAATGTGAAGCAGCGTCTTACCAAACAAATATGCACTTTCACCGGTAATCAGACCTACCACAAAAACAATGCCCAGGCATAAAAACATTACTTTTTTGATTCGTTTTTTATCTCCCGCGCCATAATTCTGACTGGTAAACGTAACCGCTGTCTGCGATACTGCATTCATTGCCATGTAAACAAAGCCTTCGATATTACTTGCAGCTGAATTACCGGCAATCACCGTACTGCCAAACGAATTGATTGCAGATTGAATGACTACATTTGACAGGGAAAATACGGTACCCTGAATTCCTGCCGGTAAACCAATCCGCACAATTCTGCCTAATACATCTGTCTTAATTCCCAGCTTAGAAAAAGAAAAATGCATCACGCCATCCTGGCGGCCCAGATAAAATAACACCAGTCCTGCCGAGATATACTCAGATACTACGGTAGCAATCGCAACACCTGCAACATCCATAGAGCATCCAATGACAAGCACCAGATTTAATATGACATTCACAACGCCTGATGCCAAAAGAAAATAAAGTGGTGTTCTTGTATTTCCGATTGCACGTAAAATAGCCGCACCAAAATTATATGTCAAAAGTGCCGGCATTCCCCAAAAATAAATCTGTAAATATGTCGTAGCAAGACCAATAACATCATCGGGTGAGCCCATCCACACCAGCAGCTGATGTGATGCCAATGTCCCAAAAATGCTAAGGAACACACCGCATAGCAGGCTTAATGTAATACTGGTATGAATCGTATCCACGACTTTTTCTTTGTGGTCGCATCCAAAATAAAATGCCACGGTCACATTAGCACCCACCGATAATCCCATAAAAAGATTAACCAGTAAATTAATCAGTGATGATGTAGATCCTACCGCCGCCAATGATTCATTCCCAGCAAATCTTCCAACCACAATGATATCGGCTGCATTAAAAAGAAGTTGTAATACGCCGGATAAAATCACAGGAATCGTAAAAGCAATCATTTTGCCTAAAAGCGGTCCATGGATCATATCGACTTCTTTTGTATTCGCTCTCATTCTGTTTCCTCTTCTGTTTCTATCATATTATCGCATATATTTATTCTGCATCTGAAGGCAACTTCTCTGTGTTTGTCTTCTCATCATATGTCTCTAGGAAATGGTGTTTGACACCATCCTTCTTATAGGCAATGATTGTACTCAAATTCACGTTTTCTACGCTTTTAAAAATATTTCCTTCCACATACGGATTTGTTTTCTTCATCTCACGAATCAGATTTTTTACTTCTAATCTCTTTGAATTATTTTGCCCATTGTCCTGACAAGAAGAACATGTTTCCGTAAATTTGCATGCGCATTGCAGGAAATACAAATGATTGTAATCACGCCATTTCTTAATATCATCTTCACGCACAAGATACAGCGGACGGATCAATTCCATTCCTTCAAAATTTGTACTGTGGAGTTTTGGCATCATCGTCTGCATCTGTGCCCCATAAAGCATGCCCATTAGGATTGTCTCAATTACATCATCATAGTGATGTCCCAATGCGATTTTATTACAGCCAAGCTGCTTTGCCTGATGATACAGATGCCCTCTGCGCATACGTGCGCACAGATAACACGGCGATTTTTCTATTTCAAATACCGCATCAAAAATGTCGGATTCAAAAATAGTAATCGGTATACCAAGCTTTTTCGCATTATTCTCAATAATCTGACGATTTGCTGCACTGTATCCCGGGTCCATCACTAAAAAAACAAGCTCGAATTCTACTTTGTGATGACGCTGCAATTCCTGAAACAGCTTTGCCATCAACATGGAATCCTTACCACCCGATATACACACCGCAATCCTGTCGCCTTCCTGCACTAATTCATAATCACGGACGGCTTTTGTAAATTTACTCCAAATGCTTTTTTTAAATTTCTTACGTAGACTCTGTTCAATATCAAACGTTGTGATTTCCGGTGCTTGCTCCTCTTCCTGCATCTTTTGCATCAGCCATGCGAGATATCCTCCCTGCAAACTGTATGCATCCCATCCGGCTTCGCGCAAACGTGTTGCAAGAGCAAGACTGCTTTCTCCTTTTTTACAACACAAAACTACTGTTTTTTCACGCCATTTTTCTGCATCTGCCAAAAGCATTTCTTCTGTGATGTTTATACTTCCCGGAATGTTCCCATAGGAAAAAGAAAGTTCATCTCTGATATCAATTAAAATATAATCTTCTTTTTTCATAGCACATATTTGCTGCCATGATCTTTCCCATTGTTCCATACGAATATTTTACCTTTTATCACTTTTTTGTTGCATTATCCGCTTTCAAAATAAAAAATCGGATATATACAATCATTTGTATCATACCCGATTTTTTTCGTGGATAAAAGTATAATTCCCACGATTTTTGTATTATTTTTACATCTTCTTTTTAGATATACTTGCTAATTCTCCGCAAGCATTTCTTCTTCCACTTCCTTTCGTTCAAAAAGCAAACGAAAAATCAAACGCACAAAATACTATGTCGTATTATATACAAATTGCACAGGCTTAATGTCCTATAATTCCGACATTCATGCTACCCATACGGTAACCGCCCAGATCCAGGGTTACGTAAGCAAATCCGATTTCTTTGAAATAGGAATAAATTCTTTCGCGCTTGGCATCTTCTACCAGAATTGGGATCTCCTGCGGTAGGACTTCAATACGCGCCATGGTAGCTTCTCCCTCTCCGTGGATACGCACACGCACCTGATGAAATCCCATGTCCAGCAGCAACTGCTCTGCCTGATCTACCATGCCAAGACGCTCCTCACTGATCGTCTCCCCATAGACAAAGCGGGAAGCTAAGCAGGCAAAAGATTGTTTATCCCAGGTCGGCAGCATCAGTCGTTTTGACAGTTCCCGTATCTCCTGTTTTGTCAGTTTTGCTGCACGCAGCGGGCTTTTGATTCCGAGTTCTTCTACTGCACGCAAGCCCGGACGGTAGTCTCCATTATCATCCATATTGGATCCTTCCACCACTGCCGCCAAATGATTTTCTTCCGCGATGGCAAGTATTTTTTCAAACAGTTCATGCTTGCACAGATAACATCGATTCTTTGGATTGTGACGGAATCCTTCAATATCCAGTTCTTCTGAGACCACGATAACTTGTCGGATACCTCTCTTTTCACAAAATTCCTGTGCTTCCTTTCGTTCTCTTTCCGGGAAAGAACAAGAAGATGCTGTGACCGCCATCACATGATCCTTGCCAAGTGTATCTACGGCTACTGCTAATAAAAATGTGGAATCCACACCACTGGAAAATGCAACCGCCACACTTTTCATTGCGCGCAATTCTTCCTGTAAAACTCTATACTTTTCCTCTAAGGTCATTGGTCATTCTCCTTTTTGTCCTTCTAAGCCAGCACTTTTCCTACCACATCCACCAAATCGGATAAGGTATCTATCTTTTCTACCGGCTTCGCAATCTCGCCAAAGCCATATGCAGCATGAATAAATGGTAACCCCGCTTCCATTGTCGCATCATAATCTCCCTGGATATCTCCTACATAAACTGCTGCATCCAATTTATTTTTTTCATATAACAAATGGATATTTTGTCCCTTTGGCTTACCATTATCACCAAAACAACAGGTATCTTCAAATAAATCATGAAATGAAAAATAATCCAGAAATGCTTCAATATAACCTGCCTGACAATTGCTTACAATATACAAATGGTAACCCATTTTTTTCAACTGCTCCATAGTCTTTCGCAAATTCGGATAAAGCATTCCACCATGTTCCCGCAAATAATCATTTTCTACTTTACAACACGTTGTCAGCAATGCCTCCCGGTCTTTTCCCTGCGTAAATGGAAAAAGCATCTCTGCAATTTTATCCATGGTTCGTCCCATTGTTCGATACATATCTTCCTTGGTCACAACTGCATCTTCATATCCGCACTGCTGCAATGCCAATGTCCACGACTTAGCCACCTGCTCTGCCGAATCCCAAAGTGTACCGTCCATATCAAAAATAATTCCTTTTTTCATTTACATTCCTCTTTCACTTTTTTCTATACACTCATAAATGTAATTTGCAATGGCCTGATTTCCCTGTGCATTTGGATGAATCCCATCCGGAAACCACTCACTGTGATCTTTTGTCAATTGGTAAAGATCAATATATCCCACATCCATCTGTTCTGACACCTGCATAATGATTTTGTACATACTACCACAGATGACGTCATTTTGTATTCCATATTTGATTTTGCCATCTTCTGGATTTACAAAAGCCCGTGGCGGCTGCATCAAATAAATTTGGGCATCAGGAGACGCCTCCTGATAAGAGGATACAAACGAAACCAGTGCTTTTTTGTATTGTTCTTCATCCCACTGATAATCTTTTGCGTCGTTGGTTCCAAGCATCAATACATAAATAGAGGCATCTGCCTCCAGACTCTTCCGATATAGAGTCTCCTCGCAGTAGGGATCATCCCCCTCATCCATAAGCGTTCGTCCACTCATACCATAGTTTAATACCTGATAAGTATCCCCTAAAAGTTTCTGCAAATATGCAGGATACGATTGGCTTTTCCGATGGCCCAAAACACCTGCACCATAGGTGATGCTGTCACCCACACACGCCACCTGTATTTTTTTCTGTTTTATGCGTGGTGCCGGTGGATACTGAACTATATAGATTCCCAACCGAATCATCCCAAATCCTATAAGTAAAACCAGACACGCAATTCCTAAAATCTTTCCTATATTCTTCATCATTTTCTCATTATAACAAACCTTTTATAAAACGCAACAACAGAGCCTCGGAAGGCTCTGCTGCTGCTACGATTCATGCACTACAGGGTTATAGGTTGTAATCACATGTTATTCAAATCTCGGGAAAAATCCCCTTTAATGCAGGATAAACCTGCCGGAATGTCGCATAATGTTTTTCATAAGCTTCTACCAGCTGCGGTTCCGGAGAAATGGTATCACAGACACGTACAATGGCGCGTGCCGCCTCCTCCACCGTATGATATACACCGCATCCGACAGCCGCAAGCATTGCGCCGCCAAGTGCAGGACCTTCTTCTACCTCTAATAGATCGACCTGTAAATTCAAAACATTTGCCATAATTTTACACCACAATGGACTTTTTGCACCACCGCCGCATATCTTCGTTCGTCTGATTTCGATATTTTGACTGCGTGCCACCTCTAAGGAATCCCGCATAGCAAACGCAACTCCTTCAAAAATGGCCTGTATCATATCCGCTCTTGTTGTATCCATAGACATCCCTACGAAACAGGCTCTCGCCAGCGGGTCATTATGCGGAGAACGTTCTCCCATCAAATATGGCAGAAAATATACGTGATTCTGTCCTAGAACTGTAATATCTTTCTGCGCTGTCACATAGTCTTTTTCCTGTAAAATCTGATCCATCCACCATTTGTTACAAGAAGCTGCCGAAAGCATACATCCCATAAGATGATAATTTCCATCCGCATGTGCAAATGAATGCAATGCATTTTTGGCATCCACACCAAACGTTTTGCTTGAAATAAAAATAGTTCCTGATGTACCAAGGGAAATATTACAAGCGCCATCTCCAACCGTTCCTGTACCTACTGCAGCTGCTGCATTATCACCGGCTCCTGCAATCACCTTAACTCCCACTGACAAACCAAGTTCATCTGCCACTTCCGGTCGCAGTGTTCCCACGACTTCGTAGCTCTCATAAAGATGCGGTAATTGTTCTTTTGTAATGCCACAGATTTCCAGCATTTCCTCGGACCACTTCCGATGTTCTACATCTAAAAGCAGCATTCCGGAAGCATCCGAATAATCGGTGCAAAAGCTTCCACTCAGGCGATATGCCAGATAATCCTTTGGCAGCATAATTTTTGCGATACGGGCAAAATTCTCTGGTTCTTCTTCCTTCATCCAAAGAATTTTTGGTGCCGTAAAACCGGCAAAGGCAATATTTGCTGTATAGGAAGATAGTTTTTCTTTGCCAATAACATCATTTAAATATGCTACCTGTTTTGTTGTTCTGCCATCGTTCCAGAGAATCGCCGGACGAATGACCTGATCGTTTGCATCTAGTGCAACCAATCCATGCATCTGTCCACCGAAACTAATACCGGCAACGCTGTTTTTATCGCAGCCCTCTAGCAGCTCTTTTAGCCCGAGCATGGTCTGTTCGTACCAATCGACGGGATTCTGTTCTGACCATCCCGGATGCGGGAAGGAAAGTGCATATTCCTTTGATGTAATTTTTAAAATGTTCCCTTGAGCATCCATAAGCAACAATTTTACCGCAGATGTTCCAAGGTCTATACCAATAAATAACATGACATTCTCCTATTTAAAAGGGTTTTCTGTTGGATAGCGCACGCCTGCAGGCTGATTGTAACCAATTTCCTCTACCGGAACTCCAATATACTTAAACACCTCATACAGCGCTTTTCCATAATTACCAAAGGCAACTGCCCCATGATGTGGGAAATTCTTCTCAATCAGTACATGGCGGTAGAAACGTCCCATCTCAGGAATTGCAAAAACACCAATGGATCCAAAGGATCTTGTTGCAACCGGAAGTACCTCTCCCTGCGCAATATAAGCACGCAGCTTAGCATCCGCGGTAGATTGTAAACGGAAGAATGTAATATTACCCGGAGCGATGTCACCTTCAAGTGTTCCATTTGTCACTTCGATTGGAAGACTTCTTGCCATAATCTTCTGGTATTTCATTTCACAGAAAGACAGTTTATCAGAGGCTGTATTTCCACAATGGAATCCCATAAAGGTATCTTGCAATGTGTAATCAAATTTGCCTTTGATTTCCTCGTCAAACATATCCTTTGGTACGGTATTATTAATATCAAGCAAGGTAACCGCATCCTGACTAACCACCGTACCGATAAACTCACTGAGTGCTCCATAGATATCTACTTCACAAGATACTGGAATTCCCTGCTTCGTAAGACGGCTGTTCACATAACATGGAACGAAACCAAACTGCGTCTGGAATGCTGGCCAGCATTTACCAGCAATTGCAACATATTTACGATATCCTCTGTGTTCCGCAATCCAATCTTTTAATGTAATCTCATATTGCGCTAATTTGGAAAGAATTTCAGGCTTTTTGTTTCCTGCCCCCAATTCCGCTTCCATATCTGCAACAACAGCAGGAATTCTTTCATCTCCTGCGTGCTTATTATAAGCTTCAAACAAATCCAGTTCTGAATTTTCTTCAATTTCAATCCCCAGCTGGTATAACTGATAAATTGGCGCATTGCATGCCAAAAAATTAAGAGGACGTGGTCCAAAACTGATAATTTTAAGATCAGAAAGAGCCGTCACTGCTCTTGCAATCGGTGCAAATTCTGCAATCATATCCGCGCAATCTTCTGCGTCACCGACTGGATATTCTGGAATATATGCCTTAATATTACGAAGCCTCAAATTGTAGCTTGCATTAAGCATTCCACAATAAGCATCTCCTCTACCATCCTGTAAGCTATCACCATGCTCCTCTGCAGCAGCAATAAACATCTTTGGTCCATCAAAATGTTTTGCAAGTAGTGTCTCAGAAATCTCTGGGCCAAAATTTCCAAGATACACAACCAGTGCATTACATCCTGCCTGTTTGATATCTTCTAGTGCCTGTACCATATGAATTTCACTCTCTACGATACAAACAGGGCATTCATACACCTGTAACTCTGGATACTTTGTATGTACCGCCTGCATCAATGCTTCGCGTCTGGATACTGACAGACTTTCTGGAAAACAGTCTCTGCTGACTGCCACTACACCAATTTTTGCTTCTGGAATATTTGTCATCTTTTTTCCTCCATACTTCTTATTTTCCTCATCGTCATAACAAAAAAGAATGTAATTTCTCTCGTAGAAACTACATTCTTATTTTAACAAAAAAATTTTTTTCTCTCGCCTTGATACTTGACACTTACATATCGTTTTTTTGATAATTTTCCCTGTTCTTTCGGTTGTATTCGCTTGGCAGCATGCCATACTTTTTCTGAAACGCTTTCGACATCGCGCGGCTATCGGAAAATCCTACTTCCGTTGCAATCTCTCCGATCGTTTTATCGCCCATTTCCATCTCCTCTACGGCATGTTCTAAACGAATACCGGAAAGATAACTCTTATAATTAATCTGTGCATATTTCTGAAACATACGAGATAAATGTTCGATCGAATATCCAAACAACTGCGCTAACGACTGCAATGAAATATCTTCCGCGTAATGCTTTTTGATATATTCCGTAATCGGAGACAAACGCTGCAATGCCTTAGATGAACGATATAACATATCATCTGCTTCTACCTGACGATATATCGTCACAAGCAGCTGCATCATCGCATAATAATCGCGCAACATCTCATATTCATGCCCTGGCTCACCTGTTCCACTCAAGTCGTAGATGTTACGTATCAGCTGCATCATTTTGTGGTCTGTGTTCTTCATTTGCATCGGATCAAGTTTTGCCAATGATCCCTTGCCCTTTTTGTCAAAGGAAATAAAACGATCTGCTGTCAGGTAATTCTTAAACTCGCTGATTGGAATCTGCACATAGACCGACATATTCTCCTCATCCGCACGCACAGAATGTAATTCGTTCGTGTTGATAATGATAAAATCACCGCAATCCACACGAATCTGTTTCTCGCGAAAAATAAACGTCAGGCTGCCCTCATAAACAGCAAAAAGCTCAACAGAATTATGCCAATGTGGCTCTCTTGTATAATTGCCTCTGCGTCCTTCAAAAATATCAATTCGAAACGGCATCCCCGCTCGTGGCACGACCACTTCATGTTCGTAGTTCATACTCCCTCCTTGTGGTTACTGCACTGATGGCTCTGCCTCTTGCTGTGTATTGCCCACTTCCTCTGTCTGACCTGCTGTGTCTTTCATCTCTATACCAAGTGCATCACATATCATCTTAGCATATCCGCTGCGTCCTTCTCCGTTCAAATGGATGCCATCATTATAAAACCAATCTGAATTTGCTGCGGCGAGTTCATCCCATGCAATCACATCCACATTTTTGTTATCCTTTGCTAACTGTCGAATGACACTATTGGTCCGTTCCTGATCCTGCAAATATTTGCCATAAACCGTAACCCAGTAAATCTTTGTATCTTTACCAAGGTAATCAATGATCTCCTGTCCTGTCGTTGAGCTAAAATAGCAATTGGTACCTAGCTCAATCACAACCGTACTGCCCAGTTTATTCTCTTTCTTAAGTCCTTCTAAAATCTCGATGCCATCTCTTGCCTGACGACTTTCTTTTGCATCAATCACGCCATCTGGAATAGCTTCCATCAATTCCGGTGCTGCGCCAAGCATAACAGAATCTCCCACGCAGGTAATTGTTGGTGCCTTTTCTTTCTTGGCTGCATCTGCATCACCACCTTCTGTTGCGCTGGTCTGTTTTGCCTGATCCTGCTCCTTTAGCATTTTCTGATTGGCTTTAAACTCCTGCTGCAGATTCTCAGCCAACTTATCTGACGATTTCGACGGAGCCTTCATGAACCCAACAAGCGCTATCACAGAGATGATACCAACCGCAATTCCAATCACAACTCTTTGATAAAACTTTTTGTCTTTCATAATCTTTTTCCTCTCTTCTAAAAGATATGTTGTAGATTAATAATAAACAATAGTGGATAATGCCACAAATAAATCCAGTAACTATGTTTTCCAATCCATTGCATCACACCGTTTTTACTACATTCCATCGATGAAAAACCGCACTGATTCATCACATAAACGATAAATGCAAAATATACACTGATGATCGCCATTCCACCGCGGTATAGCCAATCAGATTCCCCTGGCACCAGACTAAATAGCGCTACTGTTACAAGCAAAGAAGCAATAAAAAGAGCCTTTCCTGTATCTCCCTGTAGGAGTATATTCTTCTTTTGTGCCCATTCATCCTCTTTCAATCCGAGTACCACACCAATCAAAAAGGAAAAGGCTCGTGTATCCGTTCCATAATATACACGGTTCACATTCTGCGGATGATACATAACTGCCATCGCTACTACGGATGCCACAGCAAGAATTGCAAAAAACAAGAATGCCTGTTTTCCCATCCTTGGCTCAATCTGTTTCTTATAAATTCCATACAATAGTGGCCATACTATAAGAAGCTCAATCTCTACCCCCAAATACCACAAATGTGTAAATGGCGAATGTTCTGTAATCTTCATAAAATAGGATGCCTGCGTCATCATTTGCCACCAGTTATTGTAGCCTAAGAAAATACTTGCTGCCTCTTCTCTTGCCCCCAAAAGTAACTCCGGATGAAATATCGTAAAAAATGCAATCACCGACATGACCATAATATAAAGTGCCGGATAAATGCGTATCCCTTTTTTGATATAATATTTTCGAATGTGTAACCCTTCCGCCTCCCAACGAAGCTCACTGTTTTTCGCTGACAAATATCCCGATATCAGGAAGAAAAAGCAGACGCCAAGGTAGCCTCCTCTTACACTAAATGGAAATATATGATACAGCACAATTCCCAGAATAGATACTGCCCGCAGGAAGTTAATTCCCTCATTATATGTATATGTTGTTTTCATTTGCTATCTCAATCTATATAAATGTATTCTTATGTTAACGTATGTTTCCTTTTTACCGATTATTATTATATATTGCATAGTTCTCTTTCGCAATTGGAAAATGCATTTTTTTGACAAAAATTGCGCAAAGTAAAAATGACGGCATGTTCCTGATAAACAAAACACACCGTCATCCTGCTTTTTTACATGATTTGTTCTAAATTGCCAGCAAATTCTTAATTGCTTCCATATAAATCAAAACCGATTCTTCCATTTCAGAAACTAAAATATATTCATCAGCTCCATGAATGCGATAGTCTACGCCCATCTTTTCCGGTCCGAATGCAATGATATTTTTTAATGATTTTGCATAGGTACCACCGCCAATAACCATCGGCTCATTCTCCGTATCTCCCGTCACATCCACATATGCCTTATATAGCGCTTCTACGAGTGGAGACTCCCTTGGGAAGAAAAGAGGATCACCAATCTCAAGAATCTCAATGCGTCCATTTGCATCTTCCAGATGATTTTTACACATAGCGCGCACTTCGTCTGCCTTTAAAGTCACTGGTACACGAATATCAATGGTGCAGGAAATCACGCCATCTTCCGTCTTTACGATACCATTACAAAATGTCAGATCACCATATGCATCTGCAAATTTAAGACCCACACCGGAACCATCACAAGCTGTTCCAATATGTGTATTATAAAAAGTAACAAAGTCATCCACAAAACCGGCTTTTTCCAGACATGCACAAGTCACACCTGCTGCATTGACACCAAGCGTCGGTGTTGACGCATGCGCCGGAACACCTTTTGCAAAAATTGTCAGTGTATCGCCTTCTTCGCTCACCTGATATTCTTGTAATTTTGTTTCTGCCAAGGCCTGCTCCAAACGTTCTTTGAATCCTTTCTCTGCCGGAATCACAGTCGTGCAGGAATCACATACTGCATTGGAGACAAAACCACCATTCATAGAAATAATCCTGGTATTCTTGGAATATGCCATCATCTCCATATGTCCTTTTTCCCCATGAATGCACGGATAGTTGGCATCTGGGGTAAATCCACATGATAATTCCTCTTCCACCTGATTATAATGTTCCATACAAAGGGAACCTGTTTCCTCATTGCATCCCATAATGAGGCGGACTCTTTTATTTAGCTTCACTCCTGAATCACGAAGCAGTTTCATGGCATATAATGCTTCTAATACGGGTCCTTTATCATCTGTCGTACCGCGCCCATATACATAATCTCCATCACGCGTCAATGTAAACGGGTCATAAGTCCAGTCTCCTCCGGTTGGTACAACATCGAGATGTCCTGCAATACCAACAATTTCTTCTCCTTCGCCCATTTCTGCATAGCCACAGTAGTTATCCAGATTTACGGTGCGAAATCCTAATTCTTCTGCAATGGCAAGTCCTTCTTTCAAAGCCTCTGCCGGACCATCTCCAAAAGGTTTTCCCTCTTTTGCTTCACCTAACTGTGAATCAATGGCAACCAATCTGCCAAGATTTGTTATCATTTCCTCTGATAATGCATGAATTTGTTCTTTTATTTCCATTTTATTTTCCAATCCCCTTTCTTGATCGATACATCCTCTATAGTGCAGCCCGAATCGCCTCTAGCAATTCATCATATGTCTCATACGCCGGAATTTCCGGGTTGTCCTGTTTGATCTGTTCCGTGCTCTTAAAAAGAAAACCAGCCTTACTCGCCTTGATCATACCAAGGTCATTGTGGCTGTCACCGCTGGCGATAGTTTCATAGCCAATGGATTGTAATGCTTTGACCGTCGTATATTTTGAATTCTCAATACGCATTTTAAAACCGGTAATCTCGCCATCCTCTGCCACTTCCAGGGAATTACAAAAAATGGTTGGATATCCTAATTTCTTCATCAGTGGTCCTGCAAACTGGGTAAATGTATCACTGATAATGATCACCTGTGTCAATTCCCGCAGCTCATCTAAAAATTCCTTTGCTCCCGGAATCGGGTCAATCTTTGCGATTGTCTCCTGAATCTCTTTTAAGCCAAGCCCATGCTCCTTTAAAATAGCCAGACGCCAGTTCATCAGTTTATCGTAATCCGGTTCGTCCCGCGTTGTCCGCTTTAATTCCGGGATACCACTTTCCTCGGCAAATGCAATCCAAATTTCCGGTACTAAAACGCCTTCTAAATCCAAGCATACAATATTCATCGTTTTCCTCCTGCTATGAGCACTTCGTTTTTCAATAAGTATAGCATACCACAATTCCTTTGCTATTTTTAAATTAAATTAAATCCTAACCAAAGAGATAATATCATTGGATATACCGCCCTAAATCATTTTATTTTGTATGGACAAAAGACAGACTGTCTCCACATGCATCGAATGACAAAACTGATCAACCGGGCGCACCCTGGTAACCTCATATCCATTTGCCTGCAAATATTTCAGATCTCTTGCCAAAGTAGCGGAATCACAACTGACATAGACAATACGTTCTGGTGCCATGGTAACCATCGTTTCCAGACACTTCTCATCACATCCCTTACGCGGTGGATCTACTACAATCACATCCGGGTGTAATCCTTCATCCCCATCCTTTTTATGCTCGTCTACCCATTGTGGCAGCACTTCCTCGGCTTTTCCAACATAAAAAGTTGCATGATCTATCTGGTTATTCTTTGCATTTTCTCTGGCATCTGCTATCGCTTCCGGTACAATCTCAACACCATACACATGCTTTGCTGCCTGTGCCAAAAACAAAGAAATGGTTCCGATACCACAGTACAGATCCCAGACCACTTCTTGTCCTGTAAGACCTGCATATTCCAATGCCAGACTATATAGTTTCTCCGTCTGCAGGGGATTTACCTGATAAAAGGATTTCGGCGAGATAGCAAAGGTAACACTCTGGTCTGTTTTTTCAAAAACACCACATGCTGTTTCTTTCACACGAAAAATGGTGTCAGAAATACACATCTGTCCCCAAAGTAAACGTACCTGGTCTCCTAGAATACGATTCGTCTTTTCCTTATTTACATTCACAGAAATGCTATACATTCCGGGAATTTCCCGTAATTTTTCGACCAGTCGTTCTTCGTGTGGCAACTGTTCTCCATTGATAATCAGACAAACCATAAGTTGTTCGCTGGCAAATCCTTTTCGAATCAACACATGGCGCAATAAACCTTTTCCTGTCACTTCATCATATGGCTTTACCCGATGCTCCACCATGTACGCTTTGATGACGGATAACACTCTGGCATTGTCTTCGACTCCCAGCAAACAGTCCTCGATGGGAATGACCTGATGACTTCTTGCAGCATAAAAGCCAAAAACAATATTACCATCCTTATCGTAACCACAAGGGAACTGTGCCTTGTTACGATAGCGAAACGGTTCTTCCATACCGACAATCGGCTCCATGATATTTTCCAGCTGTTCCTCAGAAAATCCGCCAATGCGCTTCAGGTTATTTTCTACTTTCTTTTGCTTCAAACATAATTGTTCTTCATAGCATAGATTTTGTATCTGGCATCCTCCACACTGTCTTGCAATTTTGCATGGAGCTTCGACGCGCTTCGGCGATGGTTTTATAATTTCAACAAGGCGGGCGTAGCCATAGCCTTTTTTTAGCTTAGTTACGCCCGCAACAATCTCGTCTCCAATGATGGCATCTTTGACAAAAAATGTCATTCCTTCGTATTTGCCAATGCCTTCACCACCGATGCCCATATCTTCAATTTTTAGGATAAAGGTATCATTCTTTTTCATATTAGTCCTCTGTACTTGTCTTTCTGATATTAGAATCAAACAAACGGTTGAATCCCTGCCACTTGAGATCTCCTTCTGCCACATTGCCTAAGGCTTCTTTCATGGTCTCCATTTTTGCGTCAATATTATCTGCAAAACTAAGCGCAACTGCTTCTGCAATGGCAGGCTTCTTTGGTGAACCAAATTCCAATTCCCCATGATGCGCCAGAATACAGTGAATCAGCTCACGTGCACGGACTTCCGGAAATCCTTCTATCGTATTGATTCGTTCCTGCACTTTTGCGGCACCAATCATGATATGACCGAGCAACTGCCCCTCATCGGTATAATCATTTTGCGGGAAAGGTGAAATTTCGTCTAATTTTCCAATGTCGTGGAAGATTGCAGCAGTTAACAATAAATCACGATTTAACATTGGATACATCTGTGCATAAAAATCACAGTTTTTTGTCACACCAAGGGTATGTTCCAAGAGTCCGCCTACATAGCCGTGATGGACACTCTTTGCTGCGGAATGAAATTTGAAACGCTTTGCAAACTCTGCATCATCAAAAAATCCAGATAGCAACTGCTTCATATATGGGGCTTTTATTGTTCGGATAAATCCTAATAATTCCTCATACATGACATCCACATCCTTGTCAGAACATGGTAGATAATCCGCCGGTATGTATTCCCCTTCCTGTGCCACACGCAATCTTTTTATATTTAACTGATACGCTCCCTGGAAAGAGGTAATATCACCCTGTACCCAGATATAATCCAATTCATCATAATCATCAATGCCCATGGAGCTTGGCTCCCAGATCTTTGCATCCAGTGTTCCTGTTTTATCTTGAAGCATCAGACTCTCATATGGTTTTCCTGCTTTCGTCAATGCCGACTGCTTCTTTCGGCACAAGTATATTTCATTGATTCTTTCTCCCTCTGTGAGGTCTTTGATAAATTTCATTCCTCTCTCCTATTCTAATCCATTCTCTTTTTAAATATATGATATAGATGGGCTTCTATCCTATATCTGCCCATATACGCGCTGTTTTTATTATACGGTTGAATGACTGGTGTTTCAATATGTTTTTGTGTATAATACAGTTTATGAATAAGAAAGCATTAAAAACACTCGAATACAATAAAATAATTACACTTTTGGAGCAATGTGCCGGCAGTGCGCAAGGAAAAACATATTGTCGCAATCTGCAGCCTCTTTCTGATTTATCACAGATCAGACATATGCAGGCAGAGACAAAAGATGCCTTAAGCCGCATCTTCAAACGCGGCAGTGTCTCTTTTTCCGGCATTACCGATGTACGCCCTTTTTTAAAACATTTAGAAATTGGAAGTTCTTTGACGATCACAGAATTACTGGCTGTTGCCTCTCTTTTAGAGGTAACCAAACGCGTCAAGACATATGGTCGAAGCGAGAATGACAGTTCCTTGGAAAACGATCATCTTGCTCATTATTTTACAGACCTGGCACCACTTTCTATGGTATGTGATGAAATCCGTCATTGTATTTTATCCGAAGATATGATTGCAGATGATGCCAGCAGTGGCTTAAAAAACATCCGTCGTCAAAAAACTGTCATCAGCGAGCGCATCCGTACCCAGATGAATACGATGTTAAATCAAAGTACGACGCGTTCCTACTTACAAGATGGAGTCATTACCGTGCGTGGTGGACGTTATTGTCTGCCGGTAAAAGCCGAATACAAGAATTATGTTCCTGGTATGGTACATGACCAGTCCGCCAGTGGTTCCACACTCTTTATCGAACCTATGTCTGTTGTAAATTTAAACAATACACTACGTGAATTGGAATTACAGGAAGCAGAAGAAATCGAAAAGATTTTAGCGGAACTTTCCAATCTTGTAGCCGAACATACCGATGAGATAGCACAGGATTTCTCTCTCCTAGCAGAGCTGGATTTTATCTTTGCCAAAGGAGAACTTGCTCGTAAGATGAACGCGGTAGAACCGGAGTTCAATACCGATGGTATCGTGCATTTACGTGCTGCCCGTCATCCGTTACTGGATCCAAAACAGGTGGTTCCTATCGATTTGACGTTAGGCGAAGATTATAACCTTTTGATTGTCACAGGTCCTAATACCGGTGGTAAGACAGTTTCTTTAAAAACCTGTGGACTCTTATGTCTGATGGGGCAAGCTGGTCTTCATATCCCGACAAAAGATCGCAGCAGACTTGCTATTTTTGATGATATTTTTGCCGATATTGGGGATGAACAAAGCATTGAGCAGTCGCTCAGTACATTCTCTTCCCATATGACAAATATTGTTCATATCTTACACGAAGTGGAAAAAGAGCATGGACAATATCTATGTTTATTTGATGAATTGTGCGCAGGAACCGATCCAAAAGAAGGTGCTGCACTTGCCACTTCTATTTTGTCAAACCTGCATGAACGTGGTGTTTTAACCATGGCAACCACACATTACAGTGAATTAAAAATGTATGCGCTTTCCACACCTGGTGTAGAAAACGCATGTTGTGAATTTTCCGTAGAAACATTAAGTCCAACCTATCACCTATTGATTGGCATTCCGGGAAAGAGTAATGCCTTTGCTATTTCCAAAAAGTTAGGTCTTTCGGACGCTCTCATTGAGGATGCCAAAACACATGTCACAGAGGATGATCAGAATTTCGAGGATCTGATGGTAGACCTTGAGCAACGCCGTGTTGCCATGATGCGTGATGGCGAGGAAATTGCCCGACAGAAAAGAGAGATCGAAGAATTACAAAAGAAATTACAGGAACGCGAGCAGAAGCTCATGGATTCCAAGGACAAAATTCTGCGTCAGGCCAATGAGGACGCCTCACATATTTTGCAGGAGGCTAAGCGCGTCGCAGATGAAACCATACGTGATTTTAACAAATATAGTCATTCCAACCCTGACATTGCGAAAATGGAAGCCAAACGTGCTGCTGTTGGTAAAAAACTGTCTGACAGCCGCAAAAAAGCTTCCGCGGCTGCAAAAGAGGAAAAACCGACAAATCATAATATCCCGAAAAACTTACGTATCGGTGATCCGGTAAAAGTTCTCTCTATGAATATCAAAGGCACTGTATATTCTCTTCCAAATGGCAAGGGAGATTTGCAGGTACAAATGGGTATCATGCGCTCCAAAGTCAACATCAAAGATCTGGTTCTTTTAGAGGATAACGATACCGCCAGCAAGACATCTGGTAAAAAAAGCCGCTATACCGGCAATGGTGGTTTCAGCAAAGCAGCGACGATTTCTCCGGAGATTAATTTACTCGGTCTCAATGGTGATGAAGCTGTTGCTAAATTAGATAAATACTTAGATGATGCCTATGTCTCTCATCTAAAATCTGTTCGCATTGTACATGGTAAAGGAACTGGAGCCTTACGAAAGGCTGTTCATCAGTATTTACGCCGTCAGAAGATTGTAGATGAATTTCATCTGGCAGAATTTGGTGAAGGTGATGCTGGTGTTACCATCGTAACGTTTAAATAATTGTATTTTTATAAAACACAGATAACAAAAAACTCTCGTTGCATTTCAAACAACGAGAGTTTTTATTATAGTGATTAAATTATACTAACTCAAGAACTACTTCTAAAGCACCATCACCCTTACGAGGTCCGATCTTTACGATTCTTGTGTATCCACCGTTACGGTCAGCGTATTTAGGAGCGATTTCCTCAAATAACATCTTAGGCATATCAACTTCCTTAATATCCTTCTTTGTCTTACCAGTAGACTTTACAGGATATAATACTTTAAGCATTTCTCTTCTAGCATGAAGACGAGAAGGCTGATCTTTCTTGATTGTCTTGTCAACTGTATCATATACAGTAACCTTCTTACCATCAACAACTTCCTTTACACGCTTGCCATCTTTGTCTTTGCGTGCAACCTTAGCCTGTACAGTAACTTCATCAAAGTTATCTTTTTCTCTAACAGCCATAGCAATGATTCCTTCAGCGATCTTCTGAACTTCCTTTGCCTTAGCTTCTGTTGTAACGATTCTTCCATGATATAAAAGGTTTGTTACCTGATTTCTCAGTAATGCCTTTCTCTGTGAAGATGTTCTGCTTAACTTTCTATATTTTGCCATTTTCATTTCCTCCTTATGTGATGGCTCACTTCGCAATGCCTTTTGGTCTTACTCGCGAGGTGCATGGTATGCCATCCATGAATTTATGAGAGTTCCATGCCTTTTGGTCTTACCGGTTCTCCCTATGTGACTGTTTATTCGTCTCCAGTTCTAAGCTGGAGTCCTAACTCGTTCAACTTACCTAATACTTCTTCCAAAGACTTACGTCCAAGGTTACGAACCTTCATCATATCATCTGCTGTCTTGTTGCATAACTCTTCAACAGTGTTGATGCCTGCTCTCTTCAAGCAGTTGTATGAACGAACAGATAATTCTAATTCGTCAATGTTCATATCCATGACTTTGCCCTTAGGATCCATTGGCTTGTCAGCCATAACCTGAGCCTCGATTCCACGATCAGAAAGATCAATGAACAGGCTTAAATGCTCATTCAATACCTTAGCGGCTAAACTAACTGCCTCGTCTGGATGAATTGTACCATTTGTATATACATCCAAGGTAAGTTTATCATAGTCAGTAATCTGACCTACACGAGTATTCTCAACCTTCAGGTTTACTCTTTCGATTGGTGTATAGATAGAATCAACAGCAATAACACCGATTGGTGTGTCCTCTGACTTATTCTTATCTGCGCTGATATATCCTCTACCCTTTGTAATAGTTAACTCCATGTAGAGTTTGCTGTCAGCACCACCATTTAAATTAGCGATCACAAGATCTGGGTTCATGATTTCAATATCTGAATCCACCTGAATATCACTTGCTCTGACAACACCTTCTCCTTCGAACTCAATGTATGCGATCTTAGGATCGTTGCTTGTGCTGTTATTACGAATCGCAAGATTCTTAATATTCATGATAATCTCTGTTACATCTTCCTTAACACCAGGAATAGATGAGAACTCATGTAATACGCCTTCGATTTTCACCTGACTTACTGCTGCACCCGGCAATGAAGAAAGCATAATTCTTCTAAGTGAATTACCAAGTGTAGTTCCGTAGCCTCTCTCTAAAGGTTCTACAACAAATCTTCCATACTTTTTGTCTTCTGAGATTTCAGTAATCTCAATGTTTGGTTTTTCGAAATCGAACACTAGGTGGCCCTCCTTATACTGGTTTACCTTGCTAAATTGTGTCTAATTACTTAGAGTACAACTCGACGATAAGCATTTCATCGACTGGTACGTCGATCTGCTCTCTTGTAGGTAACTCTTTTACAGTTCCCTGTAACTTCTCAAGGTCAACATCGATCCAATCTGGAACGAGTCTGCCGTTTGTTACCTCAACGATATCCTTAAATCTCTGAAGGCCCTTCTTGTCCTCGCGAACTTCGATCACATCGCCAGCTTTTACCAAGTATGATGGTACATTTACAGGCTTTCCGTTTACTAAGAACATCTTATGATCTACAACCTGTCTAGCTTCTCTACGTGTTCTAGCGAATCCCATACGGAATACAACATTGTCAAGACGGCTTTCAAGGATAGTCATAAGGTTTTCACCTGTCATACCTTTCTTTCTGTCTGCGATGTCAAAATAGTTATGGAAAGGCTTCTCTAATACACCATAGATAAACTTAGCCTTCTGCTTTTCTCTTAACTGGAGACCATATTCAGAAGTCTTTCTTCCTGATCTCTTTAACTGTCTATTTGATTTTTTATCCACTCCTAAATATACAGGATCCAAACCAAGTGATCTGCATCTTTTAAGAACTGGGGTTCTATTTACTGCCATCTTAGATTATCCCTCCTATTAAACTCTTCTACGCTTTGGTGGACGACATCCATTATGTGGTACTGGAGTTACGTCTGTGATGCTTGTTACATCGATTCCGCATGCAGAAAGTGCGCGGATTGCAGCTTCTCTTCCTGATCCCGGTCCCTTAACCATAACATCTACTGTCTTTAATCCATGAATGAGAGCAGCCTTTGCTGCTGTTTCTGCTGCCATCTGTGCAGCATATGGAGTAGATTTTCTTGAACCTCTAAATCCAAGACCACCGGCACTTGCCCATGATAAAGCATTACCCTGTGCATCTGTAATAGTAACAATTGTATTGTTGAAAGATGCCTGAATATGTGCCTGTCCGTGTTCAACGTTTTTCTTTACACGCTTTTTTGTTACTTTCTTTGCAACTTTAGCCATATCTAAACTAACCTACTTTCTGAATTACTTCTTCTTATTTGCTACTGTTCTCTTAGGACCCTTTCTTGTTCTAGCGTTGGTCTTTGTCTTCTGACCACGAACTGGAAGTCCCTTTCTATGACGGATACCACGATAGCATCCAATCTCCTGAAGTCTCTTGATGTTGAGAGCTACGTCTCTTCTCAAATCACCTTCTACCATCATTGTTTCGTCAATGACAGCGCTGATTCTCTTAACTTCGTCATCTGTTAAATCCTTTACACGAGTACTAGGATCAACATTTGCTGCTTCAAGAATCTTGTTAGAACTTACTCTACCAATTCCGTAAATGTAAGTTAAACCAATTTCTACGCGTTTTTCTCTTGGTAAATCTACACCTGCGATACGAGCCATGTGTGTTTACACCTCCATAAAATTTTCTGATTAACAACTACCATCCCCAAATATTCCTCATACAGCTCCGTTACCGGCCTGAAATGTGTGTATAATTCCTATCTGGTTCTTTTCTTCCTAAACAATTTGTAAGGAAGAGTTCCGAATCCACGAAACTAACCATCCCCGGTATGTAGGATGATCCGCATATATTATGAAAATGTCGCCTAATTATTTACTAATTATCGGGAACATCAGCCGCACATAACATATACAAATAAAACTAATCCTTATGAATTAGCCCTGTCTCTGTTTGTGTTTCGGGTTCTCGCAAATAATACGAACACTACCTTTTCTCTTGATTACTTTGCACTTTTCGCAAATAGGTTTTACTGATGATCTTACCTTCATTGTAGGAAATGCCTCCCTTCTCATCATTTTCGTGTTCCTTGTACGGTCGTACAAGTGTTTTATCTACTGCATTTATAGGCGTGCGAAAAGAAGTGCCCATAAACGCACTTGATAGTATAGCAAAAAGTTCCTGCTCTTGTCAATAACTTTTTACTTATCTCTCCAAATGATTCTACCCTTTGTCAAATCGTATGGTGACATTTCGATTGTAACCTTATCACCCGGTAAAATACGAATATAATTCATACGAAGCTTACCACTGATGGTTGCTAAAATCTGGTGTCCATTTTCCAGTTCCACTTTGAAGAAAGCGTTTGGTAACTTTTCTTCTACAACACCTTCTACTTCAATTACATCTGCCTTAGACATTTATTTCATTCCTCCTATTATAAAGATCTAAAATCTCACCGACCAGCGTGTCATTTATTTCCTGATCTTTTACCAACGCTATGATATTCTGTGGTAAATGCTTGATCGACTGTATATGTATCGCCTTTTTCTTTTTGGGATTTGCACAGGTTTTTGTTGTTCCATTTACGAGATATACAACATCTTCCTGTTTTTCCATCACAACATAAATATGGTTCTTATCATGTCCTGCCTTGGATTTTGCTAAAATCAGTTCGTCCATAGATGCTTCTCACTTTCTGTCAGTGTCAGTATCTCCGGTCGACCGTTTGTAATAATGATGGTGTTTTCATAGTGTGCAGATAACGATTCATCCTCTGTCACTACCGTCCATTCATCATCCATCCATACGACATTTGGACTTCCTGCATTAATCATTGGTTCTACAGCAAATGTCATGCCTTCCTGTAACTTAATGCCACGGCGCCATTTACGGAAATTTGGTATCTCAGGTTCTTCATGTAAATGTGTTCCGATACCATGACCAACAAGATCTCGAACGACACCATAACCACGTTTGGTGGCATAATCACCGATAGCTCCCGATATATCATTCAAATGACGACCTGCTGTTGCCTGTTCCATGCCTGCGAAAAAACTTTCGCGTGTCACATCAATCAACGCTTGTGCTTCTGGTGAGATTTCTCCCACACCATGCGTTCTTGCAGCATCTGAATGATATCCTTTATAAATCACACCAATATCAAGACTTACGATATCTCCATTTGTAATGATATGATCCGCACTTGGAATCCCATGAACGACTTCATCGTTTACGGAAACGCAAACAGAAGCCGGATATCCCATATAATTCAAAAAGGAAGGCTCGCAGCCAAAACTACGAATCATTTCCTCCCCTAAAGCATCAATCTCTAAGGTAGACATTCCCTCTTCCAATGCATCCCCTAATGCCTGATGTACATTGGCAAGTATCCTGCCAGCCTCTCTCATATACTCCAATTCCTTGGCAGATTTAATGGTAACTGACATGGGCTACGCTCCTATAATCGCATCGATGCTTGCAAACACATCTTCCATCGGCTGCGTTCCGTCTACAGAATGCAGAATTCCCTGCTTCTCATAATAATCAATCAAAGGCTGTGTCTGCTCATGATAAACATCGAGTCTTTTCTGAACAGTCTCCGGCTTATCGTCATCACGTAATACGAGTTCTTTACCGCAGACATCACAAATGCCCTCTGTCTTTGGTGGGATTGCAACAACATGATATGTTGCTCCACAAGAAAGACATGCGCGACGACCAGACATTCTTTCTACAATATGAGAATCCGGTACATCAACATCAATGGCAAAATCCATACTCTGTCCCATATTTTTTAATGCTTCATCCAGACATTCTGCCTGTGGAATCGTACGTGGAAATCCATCTAATACAAATCCATTTGCACAGTCATCCTGTCCAATACGATCTACAACAAGATCACAAGTCAATTCGTCAGGTACTAACAATCCCTGATCCATATATTCTTTTGCTTTCTTGCCCAATTCGGTACCATTTTTTATATTCGCACGGAAAATATCTCCCGTAGATATATGAGGAATCTGATACTTTGTTGCAATTTGTTTTGCCTGTGTTCCCTTTCCAGCCCCAGGAGCACCTAACATAATTATCTTCACAATAAAAACCTCCTTATAACATCTTAGGAGATACGGCTAGGCCAGTATCTCCACATGGATGTCTATTCATTAATCATTTAAAAATCCCTTGTAATTTCTAACAAGCATCTGGGATTCCACCTGCTTCAATGTCTCAATAACAACACCTACAATAATGATAATAGATGTTCCACCGAAAGACACATTTGCTCCGAACAATCCATTAAATACAAGCGGAATGATTGCAACAATAGAAAGTCCGATGGCACCGATAAAAATAATATGATTCAGAACAGCCTGTAAGTAATCACTTGTTGGCTTTCCTGATCGGATACCTGGAATGGAACCGCCCTGCCTCTTTAAGTTATCAGCAATTTCAAGCGGATTAAAGGTAATTGATGTATAGAAATATGCAAAACCGATAATCAATAATACATATACTACAGCACCAATGGTATATACCCAGTTTGCCGGGTCAAACCAGTTTGACTGTGACATTCCGCGAAGAATTTTATACCAGAAGCTTGTGCCGCCTGTTTTACCAAGCAATGTACAAATAATAACTGGTGTCTGTAACAATGACTGTGCAAAAATGACTGGAATAACACCAGCGGTATTGACCTTCATTGGAATCACGGAATTTGCTCCACCAAACTGTCTCTTTCCCTGAATTTTCTTTGAATACTGAACCGGAATTCGACGCTCAGCACCCTGCAAGAATACAACTAAAACTACCATAGCGACAATAATTGCCGCAATGATAACACCGGAAAGCGTACCCTTTGCAATGGTTTTTCCTGAGATGAACTGTTCAAATAATGAAGTCAGATCACTCGGAATACGTGAAATGATGTTGATTACAAGAACGATGGAAATACCGTTTCCGATACCCTTTTCTGTAATTCTTTCACCAATCCACATCAAAACAGATGAACCTGCTGTAAGAGCAGCGACTGTCAAAATAACATACAGTGCGTTAAACTTGGTCAGATATCCAGCACGGCCAAATCCAATTGCCATAGCAAGTGACTGCACAACTGCTAATCCAACCGTTACATAACGGGTAATCTGTGTCATCTTCTTTCTACCCTGCTCGCCATCACGCTGCATCTCTTCTAATTTAGGGAATGCAATCGTCAAGAGCTGAATAATAATGGAAGATGTAATATATGGTGTAATGTTCAGAGCGAAAATAGACATATTTTCAAAAGATCCACCAGTAATCGCATCAAAGAAATTCAGCGCATCGCCACTATTTGCAAATAACTGTGAAAATACATCCGGATCCACTCCGGGAATTGGAAGCTGACTTCCAATTCGCACTACAATGAGCATAAAAAATGTAAATCCGATTCTTTTTCGTAAATCTTTAATTTTAAATGCATTGCGGAGTGTTTCTAGCATTAGATCACCTCTGCTTTACCACCAAGGGCTTCAATCTTCTCCTTAGCACTTGCACTAAAAGCGTTAGCCTGAACGGTAAGCTTCTTTGTAAGTTCACCATTACCAAGAATCTTAACACCATCTCTAGTGTTCTTTACGATACCTGCTTCAACCAATGATTCAACTGTTACAGTTGCACCATCTTCAAATCTCTCAAGATAAGATAAGTTGATACCAACGATTTCCTTTGAGTTTCTGCATGTGAAACCTCTCTTTGGAATACGTCTGTATAATGGCATCTGTCCACCTTCAAAACCTGGTCTTGGAGCTCCTGAACGAGCCTTCTGTCCCTTGTGACCCTTACCAGCGGTCTTGCCATTGCCTGAACCGTGTCCAC